>Ga0307948_1000381_pt1 | contig 30076 bp, 22 predicted proteins | sample OrgLakmetagen280_FD_201824 | JGI IMG/M metagenome (GOLD analysis project Ga0307948, IMG submission 201824) | Saline water microbial communities from Organic Lake, Antarctica - #280 | ecosystem: Environmental > Aquatic > Non-marine Saline and Alkaline > Saline | place: Antarctica: Organic Lake...
GCGGATCAGTTGGACATGGACGACACCATCCGCTCAACCGCCCGTAATGCCGGTTATCTGGACCTGAAGATGGTTCCGGAACGGCATAATGCGGTCAAGGTGCTGATCTTTTTTGATGTGGGCGGTTCCATGGACCCGCACGTGCGGGTCTGCGAAGAATTGTTCTCCGCGGCACGGATGGAATTCAAACACATGGAGTATTTCTACTTTCATAATTTTGTGTATGAAAGTGTGTGGAAGAACAACATCCGCCGGATGAACGAGACCACAAGTACCTGGGACATCCTTAACAAGTATACGTCGGATTACAAAGTGATTTTTGTCGGTGACGCCAGCATGGCGCCCTATGAGATATCACACCCGGGCGGGTCCATTGAACACTGGAACGAGGAAGCCGGTGCCGCATGGTTTCAGCGTATTACCGATCATTTCCGTAAGGTGGTGTGGCTGAACCCGTTGCCTGAGAGCTATTGGGGATCCGGTGGGTCGATGGGTATGACGCGCCAGCTGGTCAACGATCGTATGTATCCGCTGTCCCTGGAAGGCCTTGAATCCGCGATGAAGCAGTTGACCAAATAAAAAAAGCCGACGCGTTGAGGGCATCGGCTAAGCTCGGCATATTGAGCGGGACTGGTAAACCGGCCCCGCCCGCCAAACTAATAAGCAAATCCGGGGCCAGTTAAAAAAATAGCCATAAAAACAGTAATATGGACATTTTTAGGTGGTCTCAGCATTACAATGTTGCGTTACCAATTGGCCCTGTTGTCAAAAAATTCGACACTGTCGGATGTTGATTTGGTGATCTGGATACCGTTCTTGGCTGTTACCAAGTGTTACTCTCCTTGCGAATTCCGTTACAGAAGTTTGCAAGAGGCGTTTCGCTCATGGTTGGCATTCACCCCGCAGTCAGACAGGTAGAACCATACATCGCAGCCTTGCAGGGCATTGGTAAGCTAATGTGTGTGCTCGCTCTGGGGTTTGTTCTCGCGGCTAGTATTACTCAGGTAGAAAATGCTCAGGCCGATACTGCTCAGGCAGAAGAGCTGGCTTCCCTGGATCGGGAAATAGAAGCCATCAAGTCTGACCTGGCCTCCCTGAGCCAGACCCTGTTTGAGCTTGAAGAGTCCGTTCTTTATCCCGCAGACACCCAAGTCGCTGTTTTTCTTGCCTTGAAAGATAAAAACGGGCTGGCTCTCGACTCTGTGGAGCTCTATCTCAACGGCAGCCCGGTATCGTCTCACCTCTATACGGACCGGGAGCGGGAGTCGCTCCGCAAGGGTGGTGTCCAGAGACTTTACATCGGTAATCTTCCCCATGGGAGCCACCAGCTGAAAGCCATTCTGACGGCCAGCTCCGCCAACGAACGGTTTATCCGCCGGGAAGTTCGCCATCAGTTCCGCAAGCGACCGGGTGAGTCCCGCATACAGATGACTCTGGATGCCGCCGCGCCGGATTACGAGCCTGTTGTATCTTTCCAGGAATGGAAATAAGCCGGAGGCTCTGTTGTGCAAAAATGGATTCGTAATCTGAAACCTGCCCGCTGTTTGGCGCTGGTACTGCTGTTTGGCAGTGGCCCCGGTGCTATGGCAGCAACGGGGCACCCTGAGCTTGATCTGGGTATTGCCCGGTTTGCTCTGGCCACCGGTGACGATGCGGCCGCGCTTTGGTATACCAACAATCCGGAAACCGAACACGAATCCCTGATCCGCGCCCGAGCGCTACTGAATACCGGCCGCCAGAACCAGGCAGTCGCCCTGCTGGATCGTCTGATCGACGGCGATTACTATCGCGGTGAAGCAGCACTTCTCAAATCAACACTGATGGTCAAATCAACACTGACGGACGGCGACCAGAATCAGAGTGGCCGGACACGTCTGCTTGAACTTGCTTCCCAAAAAGGCCATGGCGATATCCGCCAACAGGCGTTTTTTCACCTGGCTGAAATGGCCCGTACCAACGAACAGCCGGAAAGAGCGGGGCAGATTCTGGCGTCCATGGATCCGGGTTACTGGGCGGCCCTGGGTTACATGAACATTGCAGCCGATTATGCAAAGCATGACCTGAATCCTTCTCGCGCCCTGATATCCCTGCGAGTCGCCATGGCGATGGCGGAAGAAGATCCGGACCGGGCACGGGGCGAGGCCCTGAAAGCTCAGCTGCTGGTGCGGGCCGGGCTTTTGGCCTATGAAAATGAAGACTACGACAAAGCCATCAGCTTTCTGGAAAAGGTTGCCCTGGAAAGTTACAGCACGCCGCAGGGGCTTTACCTCCATGGCCTGGCCCTGTCGGCGAAAGGCAAGCACCGGGATGCCATGCAGTCCTGGCACCGCGCCAGGAAATACCCCCTGGCGTTTCCCGGTGTCGCCGAATCCTGGCTGGGCACTGGCCGGGGTTACGATATGGCGGGCTATCTCGGGCAGGCGGGTGAAGCTTATCTATCAGCCAGTGCTTCCTATGACAGCGAGCGGGTGACGCTGCGCAAACTGGCGGATCTGATCCGTGACAAAGGCGCTTTTGAAGCGCTGGTAACAGGCGCTGGCGAGACTCAGGCGGAGTGGTTTCTGGCCGACAGCCGAATGCTGACACAGCCTCGCAGTGCGTATCTTCTGAGATTTATGGAAAACGCCGGGTCCCAGGAGGCCGTCAGGCGGGTCCGGGATCTGGACAACATGCTGGACCGGATGGCTCAGCAGGAGCGCACGCTGACTGTCTTCCGGGGCGTGCTCAAGGAACGGCTGGCAGACAGGGCCAGTCAGGCCGCCGGCATTTCCGAAGCGTTTGCAGCAAATTTCGATGCTCTTGTAAGGCGGATTTCTTCGGCCCGGGAAAGCGCCATACCCGGCTCAGACAGCGCCACGGAGCTCCGGCAGCTTGCCCTCACGCTTGCTGATGTGCGCGATTCCGCAGGCCGGTTCGGGGCTCGCGTGGATAACCGGGATCAGACGCTCGGTGGGCTTTCTGCGAAGGTTGGCAGTGCACTTACCAGTCTGGAGCGGAATCGCCAACGGGCCAGCCAGGCATTAATCCAAGCCAATGCCGAGCTTGATCAGCGGGTGCTCACCTATGTTGATAGCGAGGCCGAGCGAATGACAGTCGCGCTGGAAAAAGCAGAGCAGCAGATCGCTCATCTGTATGAATATCTGGCGTTGCAGAATCTTGATCGGAGCGCGCCATGATTCGCTGGTACCATTATTCACGGGTTATTTTAAAGGGCAATTTAAAGAGCATTTCAAAAGCCATTGCGCTGGCACTGACGCTTGCGCTCGTGCCGGTCGGACCTGTTCTGGCCCAGGATGCTTTCCGGGTTGAACTGGGACGTGACGGCGAAACCATCGGCGACATGCGCCCGGTGTTTCTGGAATTCAAAACCCAGCCAATGCCTGCGATCTCACCGGTTGAGGTGGCAAGACGCTATCAGAAGCTGTTCGATAACGCCGATGAACCGGAAGTGCGAATTGATGCTCTGGCCCGCCTGTCCAACATTCAGCGGCTGACGGATCAGGATATCGCGATCAGTCAGGACGAGGAGCAGCGAATCTATCGGGAGGCCATCTCAAGCTATGAGGCCATCCTTAATAAAGGTTCTTTTTATGGCAATCTGGATGAGTTGCTTTATCAGATGGCGAAAGCGCAGGCGTTTATTGGCCAGATGGAGGCCTCTACCGACCGCCTGAAGCAGCTGGTTGGCCTTTATCCCAGTTCGGAACTGGTGCCCGAGGCGCGGTTCCGAATCGCGGAGTCGGCTTTTTCAAACGCCGAGTATTCACAGGCAGAGGCAGTGTACAGCCGGCTGATTTCCGGAGAGGGAGGAGATTCTCTCAAAACCAAGGCGCGTTACATGCTGGGCTGGAGCCAGTATAAGCAGGGGCCTTCTGCCTGGTCCCGCGCAGCGGTGTCATTTCTGACGGTTCTTGGCGGTTTCAGCCAGCAAACCAGCCAGTTTTCCCGGGTGCCCAGAACGGACGCTGAATTGATAGAAGACACCTTCCGCATTATCGCACTGATGGCCGCCGAGGCTGATGGCGTTGAATCCATCGCGGGCTGGTCAATGAACGCGGGCGGCGCTGGAGCCGCGGATGGGTTTCGTGACCTGCTTTACGACCGGCTGGCCGACCTGTATGCAACCCGTGGGCAGTATTCAGACAGCGTTGCGGTGCATCAGTCGTTTATCGCAAATCACCGCGCGCATCCCAGGATTCCGGCTTTTTACGCACAGTCAGTGGATGTGTGGCGCATGGCGGGGCAAACCGACAAAGTCCGGGAAGCGCGTGCCGATTATGTGTCCGCATTCAGTGAATCCGGCCGTTATGGATCGCTTATGGCGGCTGACCAGCAGCGCTGGCTGAGCTTTTCAAAAACCCTGGGTGATTATCACTACGATCAGGGCGAAAGCGCCAGCGCTGCGGCGCGAATCACCCATTTCACCGCTGCTGCCGGTTACTACAGCCAGCTTGCGCCCCGACAAGACGAGGCAGGGGAAACGCTTCGTCTGGCCGGCGATGCCTGGCTGCAGGCAGGACAGCACGCTGCTGCGTTGGCATCCTTCAGAAAGGCCGCTTATGAAGCGCCGGGCTATCCGGATGCAGACGATGCTGGTTGGGCGGCACTGCTGCTTGAACGGGATGCAGTGGATGGCAAGAACTCGCTGGATACCACCCTTGGCCAGTTTGCAGATGCCAGCGAACAGTGGGCTGCCAGCTTTCCCCAGGACACGCGGATTCCGCAGCTGAGCTCAGATCTTGCCAACCGCCTGCTTGCGCAAAATAACTACGATCGGGCCAGACAGTTTGCCCGGGCTTCGATTAACCACCCTGCGGCAACGGCGGCGGTTAGTTACAGCGCCCTGTTGGCGCTGGGCGAAACCCATGTGGCAGACGAGACCTTCGGGCTGGCGGAAAACGCCTGGCGCAAAGCGCTTGGGCTGGCAGCTTCCGGCCAGGTATCGGATGCCACTTCTGATGAGGTGGACGGGTTAAAGCGCCAGCTTGCCACCAGTATCTATCGTCAGGGTGAGCAGGCCGCAGACGCCGGTAAAACGGATGTTGCTGTGGCCCACTTCCAGCGTATCGACAGCGTGTTGCCGGGGTCGGACATTGCCATCAAGGGCCGCTTCGATGCTGCCAATACGCTGTTACAAGCCGAGCGCTGGCTGCCGGCAGTGAACGAACTGTCTCGTTTCCGGCAGGACTTCCCGTCTAACCCGCTGGCGAATTCAATCGGCGAGAAACTGGTGTTCGCCTACGTCTCCTCGGATCAACCAATCCGCGCTGCCGACGAATTAATGGGCGCCGGCGGAACGTCCGGGCCATCGATACAAAACCAGCTTCGGGCGGCGGAGCTTTATCACAACGCCCAAGCCACCCAGAAGCGTAATGCTATCTACCTGGCCTATCTGGATAATGCTCAGACTTCCCGGAAGCCAGAGAGTGCAGACGCTCACGTCCGGAATCAGACGTTCCGGCAGCGGTTGATCGAGTCTGACGTATCGTCCACCCGCCTTCGGGAGCAGCTGGTGACCGCAGAGCTGGACAGCGAATGGCATTCTGATGAAACCCTGGGTTGGGCAGGGCAGGCCGCGCTGAAGCTTGCCGGTATTCAGGCCAACCGGTTTGCGGCCGTTGAGCTCCGGGCCCCGCTGGCGGATTCTCTTGCCCGCAAACAGCAGCTGCTAGAGGCGGCCCGCAGTCGGTACGACCAGGCGCAGCAATTCGGCGGGCCGGGTGTCGTGTCTCAGGCCACCTTCGAAAGAGCGGAACTGTATCGGCGGCTGGCCGGAGACCTGATGGGGTCAGAAGCCCCGACAGAACTTAATGAAATGGAGGCGATGCAGTATCAGATGCTGCTTGAAGAGGAAGCCTATCCATTTGAAGAAAAAGCGATCGCAATGCACGAGCATAATCATCAGCGGCTTGCAGAGGGCGTGTTCGACGAATGGGTAGAGCAGAGCCTTCAGGTGTTGGCGAAACTGTTCCCCGGCCGTTATGCCCGCGCGGTTCGCTGGATGAGCCTGAATGAGGAGTCTAACGATGGTGCGTAACCTGATCCTTGGTCTGTTTTGCCTGGTGCTTGCGGGGTGTGCTGCGAGCCCGTCTTCATCCGTATCAACGTCTGAATCGACGCCGCAGAACAGACAGGCGGTGCAGGCCGACCCCCTGACGGAAGAGCAGCAGGCAATGATGAACAACGCTCGCCGAGCCATGAACGAAGAGCGCTGGGGCGCGGCCATCGCATCGCTGGAAGCGCTGGAGCACCAGCGGCCCGAGGTAGCGGAAATTCATGCATCCCTGGCATGGATCGCCCGGCAGCAGGGCAATCCCGAGCAGGCGATGGCCGCTTATCGCACCGCGTTTGAGCTCGACCCCGGGGACGCTGTGTCGGCGAACAACCTTGCACTGTTGCTCAGAGAGCAAAACCAGTTCCGGGAGGCCGTTACACTTCTGCAGGAAGGGCTGCGTTACTCGCCGGATACTGCGGATTTGCATTACAACCTGGCAGTCATCGCGGAGCTCTATTTGCTGGACCTCGAACTGGCGCTGGCTCATTACCGGAAGTTCCGGGCACTTACCGAGCAGGAAGGCCAGCTTGTAGCAGGCTGGATCGCGGACCTTGAGCGGAGGCTTGACTGAGCATGGCTGCAACGAATCCCGTCCAGTTCCTCAAGTGCGCCTTTACGGTTATGGCCTTTGCCCTGCCAGCCACGGCGATTGCGCAGTCTCAAGCTTCGTCTGATTTGACTGTTTTGAATGAAAACCCCGTCATGGAAACCGTGGCGCTGAATATTGAAGGTATCAGCTCGACCTCCAGTGAGGATAACCCCGGCATTCTGTATATTCTGCCGTGGCAACCACCGACTCTGCCACGGCGAACCCGTGGCGCACTGGATACCAATGCGGCAGAACTGCTTGAGCCGGTGGACCCGGTCGTGTTCGAACGCCATCAGAATTTTCAACAATCACTGAATCCGGTTGTGGATTCAACGAACACTCTGCGCTAGCACCAGGAGTCTGATCATGCTGGAAACCTTTGCCCGTTTTTTTCAGGAAGGGGGTGCGTTCATGTACCCCATCGCCATTGTACTGGCCATAGGGCTGGCCATTACTCTGGAACGATTTATCTATCTCTCAGGCGTGCGGCGTCGCAACACGCTGGCGTTCGAAAAAGGCATTCTGCCAATGCTACGCCAGCGGGATTATCAGAAGGCCATGAAAGCAGCAAGCGCATCCGACAGCGCCATTGCCAACATCATGAGTGCCGGCATTGGCCGGTTGCTGAACAACCATCGCCGGGAAGACATCGAATACGCGATGGAAGAAGGGTTGATGGAAGCGCTTCCCCGTCTTGAGAAGCGCACCCAGTACCTGGCCACCCTGGCTAATGTCGCAACTCTTCTGGGTCTGCTCGGCACCATCATCGGCCTGATTGCAGCATTTACCGCGGTAGCCGCCGCCGATCCGTCCCAAAAGGCGTCGCTTCTGTCGGAAAGTATTTCCGTGGCAATGAACACCACCGCGTTTGGCCTGATGTCTGCCATCCCACTGCTGATGTTCCATGCGATTCTGCAGACCCGCACCAATGAGATTGTCGATACCTTTGAAATGGCGGGGGTGAAACTGCTGAATATTATCTCCGAGAAATCCGAACCGGCCCCGGCGTGAGACTCGAAACATGAGACGTAAGCATCGGAAGCTCACCTCCAGTGCCGATCTGGACATCACGCCGTTCATGAATCTGATGATTGTGCTGGTGCCGGTATTGCTGCTGGGCATGGTGTTCAGCCAGATTCGCATGATCGAGTTGAATTTCCCCGGCATGGAAGCCGGGCAGGCGCCTGCGCCGGAAACGTTTCAGCTTGTGGTTGCGCTGATACCCCAGGGCATCGAAATCATCGACAGCAAGCGCGGCGTGATCAGGACCCTGCCGTCGTTGGAAGGAACGCAGGATTTCGACGGTTTGAGGCACACCCTCAGGCAGATCAAGAAACGCATGCCGGACAAGACCGATATCGTGCTGGAGGTCAGCCCGGATATCGACTATCAGACCCTGGTTAAAACCATGGATACCGTGCGCTCCTACCCAGCGGTGGTGGTTGCCAGTGCGGTTGAAGGGGAGCTGTTCCCGGATGTGTCACTCTCGGATGCCGTCGAGGATCGGGTTCTGGCCGGGCTGCAGGGGGGCGTATGAAAGAATCACGTCGCGCCCATCGGATGCAGAGGCACTACGGCAGAATGCACCGGGCCGGTGGCCTTAACCTGGTCTCGTTGATGGATATTTTTACCATCCTGGTGTTCTTTCTGATGGTTAATTCGTCGGACGTGAAGGTTATGCAGAATACCGTGGACGTGCCATTGCCGGAGTCCACCGCGAAGAAACAGGCCGACGAGACCCTGATAGTGCAGGTGATCGGTTCGGCGATTCTGGTGCAGGGCCGTGAAGTTGCCCGCATCAGTGGGATTGAAACCGGTGACCACACGATTGGCGGATTGGCCGAGGAGCTGGCTTATCGCCGGGAACGAGGAGGCATTTTGCCGGATAAGGGACATAAAGTGACGATTATGGCAGGCCGTGACTCCGATTACCGATTGCTCCGGAAAATCATGCAGACCTGTGTGGATGAAGATTATCGGCAGGTTCGTCTGGCCGTAGAGTCTGCGCCGGAGGTGGCCAATGGCTGAGCGTAACCGGAACGGCCTGGGCTTGCCCTGGGGTGCTGAACAGGGCGAGGGTCAGCGGTTTTATCTGGCATTGGTGCTGATGGTGGTGGTGTTTTTGCCGCCGGCGCTGTTGATTCCGGCGCTGGACCTGCCAGAACCTGAGCGTAGCGAAGCCGAAGAAATACCGCCGCAACTGGCTCGCCTGATTGAGGAGCGGGAACCACCTGAGCCTGAAGTGGTGCAGGCACCGGAACCTGAACCCGAACCCGAGCCGGAACTGCAGCAGCGGGAACCGGAACCGGTTGAACAAACGCCGGCTGAAATCGTAAAAGCCCCCGAACCGGAAAAGCCTGAGCCGACGCCTGAAAATGAGATGGAAAAGGCCAGGGAAAAGGCTTCACGTTCAGGCTTGCTGGCGATGAAAGATACGCTGGCAAGTATGCGCAGTTCCGAACCTGAGGCGCAAAAGACACTCAGTGCCAACGTAGACGGCAGCAAGGTCATGTCCGCTGACACATCCGCCGACCAGAATGCAGCAGCGGCTCTCGCAGGCAGTGGTGGTGTCCAGCAGGCGCAGGGCATGACCCGTGATGTGGCGGTGGCAGATCATGACGTCAGGCAGGTGGATGTGGCTGATGAAGCCGCCTCGCCGGCAGCGCAGCAGCAGGTAGCCGATGCAGGTGCGTCAACCCGTTCAATGAGAAACATCAAGACGGTGTTTGATGCCAACAAGACATCGTTGAATGCGATGGTTGGCCGGGAACAGCGGAAAGACCCGTTGCTGCACGGCAAGATTCTCCTGAAGCTGGTTATCGAGCCGGACGGGTCGGTGTCCAGTTGTGAGGTGGTGGATTCCGAGCTTAATTACCCCAAGCTGGAACAGCGCATTGCCATGAGAGTGCGCCTGTTCAACTTTGGCGCTGCTGACGTTGAGCGACGCGAGCTGAATTTCCCGCTGGATTTTCTGCCAGGATAAAGGGTAAGGGCCGTTACCCTGTTAATGCTCGATAGTGATCTTGGGCAGCTGTGGCTTGTTGAATGACAATTTCTGCGTCGGCGCAATGACTTTGGCATCGCCAAAGACCACTTGCTCATCGTTCTGATTGCGAACATCGCAGGAGAAGGTGACCCGGTTTTTGCGGTCCTTGCTGATGACCTTCAGGTTGACGGTCAGCGTGTCATCCAGCTTGACCGGCCGTTTGAATGAGAGGCTCTGCTCAAGGTAAATAGTGCCAGGGCCCGGCATCACGGTGGCCAGGGCGGCCGAGATCAGGGAACCGCTCCACATGCCGTGGGCAATTCTTTCCCTGAACACAGATTCCGCTGCAAATTCCGAATCCAGGTGGACCGGGTTCACGTCACCGGATACCGCGGCAAACAGAACCAGTTCATCCTCGGTGAGTGTCCTTGCATAGGTCGCCGAATCACCCTCCTGAAGTTCGTCATAGGTGATATTTTCCAGGATATCGAGAGTGTCGCTCATCATCTGCCCCACTGAGTTTAAATCGTTATTTCTGAGGTTACAGGTATAGCCTGAAAACTACCTCATCGTTCACAAAACTGCTATTCTCTGACGGATTTTTAAGGCTGATACGTTCGTCTTGTTGCTATTTTCAAATAAGAAAACACAGGCCAAAGACAACAACTAACAACGCCGAACAGGAGATTGTGATGGATTTTGAGCAGTTCTATCAGGACAAGTACCCCGCTGGTGTTCCCCGCAATGTCGATCTGAATAAATACAAAAGCATGGTCGATGTGTTCGATCAGGCTGTTAAAAAATACGCGGACAAGCCAGCTTTCAGTGCTGTGGGAGCGACCCTGACCTACCGTGATCTGGACACCCAGAGCCGCAATTTTGCAGCCTGGCTGCAGAACCGCACGGATCTCAAACCCGGCGACCGCATTGCCGTGCAGATGCCCAACGTCGCCCAGTATCCCGTGATTGTTTTTGGTGCGATGCGTGCCGGACTGATTGTGGTCAACACCAACCCGCTTTATACCCCCCGCGAGATGGAACACCAGTTCAACGACTCCGGCGCAAAGGCGCTGGTGGTTCTGGCCAATATGGCTTACAACGCCGAGAAAGTGCTGCCCCAGACCGGCATTGAACATGTGATTGTCACCGAGCTGGCGGACATGCATTCCCCGCTGAAACGCACGTTGATGAACGCGGCCGTCAAGCACGTCAAGAAAATGGTGCCGGCTTACAGCCTGCCCCAGGCTCACAAACTGCCAGCCGTTCTGAGTGAGGGCAGCAAAGAAAAATTCACTCCGGTGGAAAGCAAGCAGGATGATATCGCCGTGCTGCAATACACTGGCGGTACGACGGGCGTGGCCAAGGGCGCTATGCTGACCCACGGCAACCTGGTGGCCAATCTGCTTCAGGCGCGGCCAATGATGGGTGACTCCATTCAGGAAGGGAAAGAAATTGTTATCGCGCCGCTGCCGCTGTATCACATTTATTCCTTTACCCTGAACTGCGGGATTATGCTGGAAGCCGGTGCCCATAACGTGCTGATCCCGAACCCCCGGGATATTCCGGGCTTCGTCAAGGAACTGAAGAACCACCGCTTCACCGCGTTCCTGGGGTTGAATACGCTGTTTGTAGCGCTCTGCAATAACGAAGAGTTCCTGGGCCTGGACTTCAGTAGCCTCAAGCTGACATCGTCCGGCGGTATGGCGCTGACCACTGACACCGCTAAGATGTGGCAGCGTGTGACTGGCTGTGAAATCAGCGAAGGCTTCGGCATGACCGAAACGTCACCGGTTGTGACGTTTAACCCTAACGTTGCGATCCAGCTGGGCACGATTGGCCTGCCGATTGCCGACACAATGGTCAAGACGATTGATGACGACGACAATGAGACAGCAATTGGTGAACCTGGCGAGCTTTGTGTGAAAGGCCCGCAGGTCATGCGTGGATACTGGCAGCGGCCTGAAGATACCCAGAAATCGTTTACCGAGGACGGTTATCTGAAAACAGGGGATATTGCCCTGATTCAGGAAGATGGCTACATCCGGATTGTTGATCGCAAGAAAGACATGATCATTGTGTCCGGGTTCAACGTCTATCCGAACGAAATCGAAGACGTGGTAAGCGGCCATCCGAAGGTGGTTGAGTGCGCAGCCGTCGGCGTACCCGATGCCAAGAGCGGCGAAGCCGTGAAAGTGTTCCTGGTAGCCACCCCTGAAGGCGTCAGCGAAAACGAGCTCAAGGAATTCTGCCGCGAGCGACTGACCGCTTACAAGGTGCCGAAATCGTTCGTGTTCCGCGACGAACTGCCGAAAACCAACGTCGGTAAAGTTCTGCGTCGTGAGCTTCGGGATGAAGCGAACGCCTGATCTGCAAAACGCCGATGACCTGGCATCATGACTAACCTGATATCAGGTCGGCAAGCTCCGAAGACCCCGCCATGGCGGGGTTTTTCGTAAGTGCTCCGGATCCACCAACATTGACCCAACACTGAAAGAGACTGATGACGAACACCTCTTCCGAGAAGAACGCCCGCGCCGATGCCAAAGCTTCCAGCGCTGATGCGAGAGCCTTTAGCGCTGACGCAAAGGTCCTTAAGCGACAGGCGCTGCAAAAGCCGGTGACCTTTCCCGAAGGCCTGCCGGTGTCCGAGCGCGTTGACGATATTCAGCGGGCGATCGAAAGCCACCAGGTCGTGATCATTGCTGGTGAAACCGGCTCCGGTAAAACCACCCAGATTCCCAAGATCTGCCTGAATATGGGGCGTGGCATCCAGGGAATTATCGGCCATACCCAGCCCCGTCGTATTGCAGCACGGACGGTTGCGGGGCGTATCGCAGAAGAACTGGGTGAGAGCATCGGGGAGCAGGTGGGCTATCAGATCCGCTTTACCGATACCACGTCAGACCATTCCCGGCTTAAGGTGATGACCGACGGCATTCTGTTATCCGAAGTACAGCATGACCGGTTCCTGAAGCGCTACGACACCATCATCATCGACGAAGCCCACGAGCGCAGCCTGAACATCGATTTTCTGCTCGGGTATCTGAAGCAATTACTGCCCAGGCGGCCTGACCTGAAGGTCATCATTACCTCGGCCACCATTGAAGTTGAGCGTTTCAGCGAGTTTTTTGGCGGTGCGCCGGTGATCGAAGTCAGCGGCCGGACCTTTCCCGTGGACGTACGCTATCGCCCACTGGCCGGTGACGAGGACGACCGTGACCAGAGCTGGAGCGACGGTGTGCTTCAGGCCATTGAAGAAATTGAGCAGCATGAACGGGCCGAAAAGCAGCCGCCAGGGGATGTACTGGTGTTTCTGCCGGGCGAACGGGAAATCCGTGGTCTGAGCAAAACCCTTCGCCACGCCGAACTGCGGCATACCGAAGTGTTGCCGCTCTACTCGCGGCTGAGCAATCAGGAACAGAACCGGATATTTCAGAACCATCCCGGTCGCCGTATTGTATTGTCCACCAACGTGGCTGAAACGTCGCTGACGGTGCCCGGTATTCGCTATGTTATCGACACCGGGGTGGCTCGTATAAGTCGCTATAGCGTGCGCTCCAAGATTCAGCGCCTGCCGATTGAACCGGTCTCCCAGGCCAGTGCCAATCAGCGGGCAGGGCGGTGCGGCCGGGTTGCCCCCGGGCTCTGTTTCCGGCTCTATGATGAAACCGACTTTCTGAACCGGCCGGAATACACCGATCCGGAGATTCTGCGCACCAATCTGGCGTCGGTCATTCTGCAGATGACCACGTCCGGACTTGGAGAGATCCGGCGCTTCCCGTTTCTGGAGCCACCGGATCGCCGCCTGATCAACGACGGTTACAAGCTGCTGGAAGAACTCAGTGCGGTGGACGGCAAACGCCGGGTCACCAGGCTGGGCCAGACCATGGCAAGACTGCCGCTGGACCCGCGTCTGGCTCGCATGCTGGTTGCTTCGTCTGAGCAAGGCAGCCTGGCGGAAACCCTGATTATTATTGCCGGCCTCAGTGTTCAGGACCCACGAGAGCGGCCCCAGGAAAAGCAGCAGGCGGCCGATCAGGCCCATGCGCCGTTCACTGATAAGGAATCGGATTTTCTGACGCTGTTGAATATCTGGAACTTTTTTGAAGAGCAGCGTCAGGAGCTGTCCCAGAATCAGCTTAAAAAGGTCTGCCAGAAGAATTTTCTGTCGTGGATGCGGATGCGCGAATGGCGGGATATTCACCGCCAGCTGGCGCTGATCTGTCGGCAGCAGAAGCTGAAGTTCAATCAGCAGACGGCCAGCTACCCAGCGCTGCACAAGGCGGTTGTGTCCGGCCTGCTGGGGCAGGTGGCGGTCAAGATTGAGAAAAAGGAATATCTGGCCACCCGCAACCGGAAGGTGCTGATATTCCCCGGATCGAAAGTCTCCAAATCCTCACCCAAATGGATCGTCGCCGCTGAGATTGTCGAGACCAGCCGGGTATTTGCGCGGATGGTCGCCCGAATTGAACCGGAATGGATTGAGCCGCTGGCGGGCCACGTTGTGAAGCATCACTATTTTGAACCGCACTGGGAACAGAAGCAGGCCCAAGTGATGGGCTACGAAAAAGTGACCCTTTACGGGCTGGATATTGTGCCCCGGCGCCACATCCCCTACAGCAAGGTAGATGCCGCGGAATGCCGGAATTTGTTTATTCGTCGGGCGCTGGTGGAAGGGGATTATCAGTCGAAAGCGCCCTTCATCGCCCGCAATCGTGCGCTGCTGGATTCCGTGGAAAATCTGGAGAAAAAGACCCGTCGTCGGGATTTGCTTGTGGATGACGAGACGCTGGTGGATTTCTATGACCAGCGCCTTCCCGGTGACATTGTCAGCGGTTCCCATTTCGAAACCTGGTGGAAACAGCTTGATGCCGAAACGCTGCTGGCTCTGGAGCTGTCTGAATCGGACATCCTCCAGCGCCCGGTGGATGAGCAGGCCGGTTCGCTTTATCCTGATTTCCTGGAGTGGGAGGGCGTCAAATATCCCCTGAGCTATGAATTCGAGCCCACCAGTGAGAGAGACGGGGTGACGCTGCAGGCGCCCATTATGGCACTGAAGCAGCTTCCGGCCCGGCGTCTGGAATGGCTGGTTCCGGGATTACTGCGGGAAAAATGCATTGCGCTGGTAAAGGGCCTGCCAAAAGCCCTGCGCCGGAATTTCGTTCCGGTTCCGGACTTTGTGGATGCGGCGGTTGAAAACCTGCAACCGTCCAACGAGCCTTTGACCCTGCAACTGGCGGAGCAGCTCCGGAAAATGACCGGCGTGCGGATTCCGCCGGATGCCTGGTCCGAGGCGGACCTGCCGAATCACCTGCGAATGAATCTGCGGGTGGTTGATGATGCTGGCAACCCGGTAGCAGAAAGCCGTGAGACCGAGAGCCTGCAAAATGAACTGGAAGGCCGGGCACAGGATGCCCTGGCCCAGGCCACGTCCAGCCAGCGCAAACAGCCCAGCGCAAAGCCCGCCACCGAATGGGAATTCGGTGATCTGGCGTATTCGGTGACCACCGAAAGAGGCGGCATGGAAGTCACGGTTTACCCGGCGCTGGAAGATCTGGGGAATTCGGTGCGACCGATCCAGTGCCTGGACCCGCTGACCGCTGAGGATTCGACCCGGCGGGCGGTCGCGCGACTGATGCTTATCCGGTTTGGTAATACGCTCGAGGGCCTGGAACGTAAACTGCGTTTTTTCCGGGATTCCGCGCTGATGTTTGCTCCGATGGGTCAGTCCCGGGTGCTTTTGGACGACCTGCTGATCTCCACGGCCATTGAACACTTTATGGGTGATGGCTTGCCCCGGACCCAATCCGGTTTTGACCAGTGTTTTAACACCAAACGATCAGGCTATATTCCTGCGCTGGAAGCCGCCGACGAGCGTTTACACCAGGCGATGACCGGTTATCACTCGGTTATAAAGCAGCTCAAAGGCAAGATCGATCTGGCGATGGCCAACAGCATGACGGATCTCAAATTCCAGATGCAGAATCTGGTCTATCCCGGTTTTCTGGCTGAGACGCCTTCCCAGTGGATGGCCTGCTTTGGCCGGTATTTCGAGGCGGCAGGCATTCGTTTTGAGAAGATGCGACGGGAAATGGGCCGGGAACGTGAGTTTCTCCACTCCATCGAGCCTCTATGGGCACGCTACGCGGTCAAAAAAGAACAACAGGACCGGCAGGGGGTGCGTGACCCGGAGTTGGTGCTGTACCGGTGGATGCTGGAAGAGTTCCGGGTGTCGTTCTTTGCACAACAATTGGGCACGACTGTGCCGGTTTCCGTAAAACGTCTCGACCGGCAGTGGCAAAAGACACGAGTTTAAGACTTTTGTCTCCGGAGCAAAAACCGGGGACTGTGTTAGTATTTGGTGCATATCCATCACATTTTTGTGTCTTTTTTATTAATTTTGACGAGGGGTTAGTGTGATAAAAGCCGTTATTAGCGGAACCGGGCTCTACACTCCGCCAGCAACCATCAGCAACGATGAACTGGTCAGCGCTTTCAATACCTTTGTCGAGCGCCACAATTCCGAGCATGCCGATGAGATTGCCAAGGGCGAGTGCGAGGCATTTCAGCCCTCGTCATCCGCTTTTATCGAGAAGGCCTCCGGCATCAAGCGCCGCCATGTCATCGACAAGGATGGCATTCTGGACCCGGAGCGCATGTGTCCCAATATTCCGGATCGCTCCAACGACGAGCCTTCCGTGCAGTGCGAGATGTCGGTTGCGGCCTGTCACGAGGCGCTTGAACAGGCCGGGAAAACGCCTGCGGATGTGGACGCTGTTATTGTTGCCTGTTCCAACCTGCAGCGTGCTTATCCGGCTGTTTCGGTGGAAGTGCAGGATGCGCTGGGTATCGAGGGCTTCGCCTACGATATGAACGTGGCCTGCAGTTCCGCCACCTTCGGCCTTCAGGCTGCAGTGAATGCGGTCGAGAACGGTTCTGCCCGGGCGGTGCTGGTTGTCAGCCCGGAGATCTGTTCAGGACACCTGAATTTTCGTGACCGCGACAGTCACTTCATCTTTGGTGATGCCTGCACGGCCATTCTTGTCGAGCGCGAGGAAAATGTGACGTCCGGTGAGGGGTTCGAAATCCTTGGAACCAGCCTTATAACAAAGTTCTCCAATGCGATCCGTAACAATTTCGGCTTCCTGAACCGGGCGGACAAATCCGGAGTCAAAAAGCTCGATAAACTGTTCGTTCAGCAGGGGCGCAAGGTATTCAGAGAAGTGTCTCCGCTGGTTGCGGAAACCATTCTGAAACAGCTCGGTTCATTGTCCCTTGATGTTCATCAGCTGAAGCGCATGTGGCTACATCAGGCTAACCTGAACATGAACCATCTGATCGCCCGCAAGGTGCTGGGCAGGGATGCAACAACCGAGGAAGCGCCGGTCATTCTGGATGAGTATGCCAACACCAGCTCAGCCGGCTCCATCATTGCTTTCCATAAGCATAAAAGCGATTTCACAACCGGCGACCTGGGCGTGATCTGCTCCTTTGGCGCCGGGTATTCCATCGGCAGCGTTGTCGTCCGGCGCCGCTAGCCTGGTTCAAATCTACCCGCCATCGGAGGCTGCAAGCGATCTCAGGGTGTCCGGCAGACGGGCCGACCTGCGGGATTGGCGGTCAAACCAGACGATCTTTGCGTAGCCTTCGGCGTATAAATCGCCGGACTCCGCGTCGGTAAGCGTATGATAGGTGTCAAGACTGGTATTACCGGCCTTGTCCGCGTATGTTCTGACTTCGACGGTGGCAGGGTGGCTGAGTTCTTTTAAAAAAGTCGCGCTGGTTTTGATGATGACCGGGCCCTCCGGTTCGCCCTCGGCCCCCAGAGCAAGCGATGCCAGCCATGTAATCCGGGCCTCTTCGAAAAAGCGGAAATAAACCGTATTATTGGCATGGCCGTAAGCGTCCATATCACCCCACCGAAGTGGCATGGACAGGGTGCTTACCAGGTTTCCGGGTACGGGCATCGTTCTACTCCTGTTTCGGGATTGTCGGTCAGTTAAAGTGTCGGTATTTTTGTCAGAACTAAACGGATTTAACAACGTCAGGTCAGCGAATGAAGCACACAGGACACCGACACAGAGCGCTCTGGGTCTTTCTTATATTGTTATTCAGCCCGCTTGCAGGGTTTGCGCAGAACGTTCAGCCCGTAGACGAATTTACTGAGCAGGACATAGGTGACGAAGCTGCGGACGAGCGAGACCCCTATGAAAACTGGAATCGCAAGGTCTATCGGTTTAACAAAGTCATCGATGACTGGTTTCTGCGCCCGGTTGCCAGCACCTATAGGGCCTTTATGCCCAGGGTCGCTGACCGTGCTGTGACCAACTTCTTCAACAACCTGACAGAAATCCGCAATTTAGCCAACAGTTTATTGCAACTCAAACCCGAGTCTGCAGTGGTGGCAACCGGCCGTTTCACCTACAACACCGTTTTCGGACTGGGCGGGCTTTTCGATGTGGCAACGGCGTTTGACCTTCCGGAGCGGCCGGAAGATTTTGGTCAGACATTAGGCCATTGGGGCGCGGGTTCCGGCCCCTATCTGATGCTACCGCTATTGGGCCCGTCCAGTCCAAGAGACTTCGGCGGATTCGTGACAGATACTGTCCTTCTGCCGTCAGCCTGGGATCTCGCAGAGGAGCCTGACGTTTATTTTGCAAGGGCAACTCAGATTGTGGACAGGCGGGCTGACCTGATCCCCGTTGAGAGTTTTATTTCGGGCGATGAGTATATTTTTGTCAGGAATGCCTTCTTGCAGCGTCGGGAGTATATGATCGAGGATGGACGAGCCGCTAATGACCCGTTCGCCAGTGATGACGACGAAGATCTCATGCTTGAGAATTTCTGATCCTGAAGACTGATTACCGATCAAGTAGAGGTTGTTGCAATGGCAGATGGCCGAATCCGGAAATTCCGCAAGATGCTGGCAGAAGCGCCGAATTACGAGGCCTGGAAAGCAGCAGCTCTTGAGCTGGACTTCCTGGAAGGCAATGTCGACTGGAAAGAAGATTTTGCCTCTGATCTCTACCATTACGAGCTGGTTTATGATCGGCTGAGCAATCTGCGCCACTACCGCCAGCAGAACGATGTGGACCGGCTCAAGCGCGCCCTGCGGGAAGGCCTGCACCACGATCTTGGCAACATGGGCAACCCCGCCCTTTATACCCGGTCACGGGTGGGCACCAAGCACCTTATTGAAGAATACATCAGCCAGGCGTGCGAGTCGCTGGACTACCTGTGTGATACCGCAGATCCGAATTTCCCGAACTCCGAAAAGCTCCAGTTTTTCCGCGATACCCTGACCAGTTTCGGTCGTCCGGCGCTGTTGCTCAGCGGTGGCGCATCCCTTGGCATGTTCCATTTTGGTGTGATCAAGGCGCTCTGGGAAAGAGGTCTGTTGCCACAGGTGGTGGCGGGGTCAAGTATCGGTGCAATCATCGCCGGTATTCTCGGCGTTCACAGTGACGCGGAAATCCCGGATATGCTGGTGCCGGAAACCCACAACCTAAAGGCCTGGAAGTGGCGGGGCCTTCTCAGTGCCGTGCGTGGCGACGGGCTGATGGACCAGCAGATACTGAAAGAGTGTCTGCGTGCGAACATCGGTGAATACACCTTCGAAGAGGCCTTTCAGCGTTCTGGCCGGTCCATTAATGTGAGCGTTTCGCCGGTGCAGGCCCATCAGCAGGCCCGGTTGTTGTGCGGTTACACGTCACCTTACCTGCTGGTGTGGAGTGCAGTGCTGGCAAGCGCAGCAGTGCCCGGTATCTTTCCGCCGGTACCGCTGATGAAGAAAGACATCGCCGGCAATACGCTTCCTTATATGGGGCGACTGAGATGGGTGGATGGTTCCGTGGTCAGTGACCTGCCGATTGAGCGGTTGATGCATCTTTACGACGTAAACTTTACCATTGTCAGCCAGACCAACCCTCACGTTGTGCCATTTCTGAATCGCCGTGGCCGGGACGAGAAACTCAAAGTGAGCAATATCCCGATGCATCTGCTTAAGGCCGAGTTCCAGTTTCATGGCCAGGGTCTGTTTGACTATCTGCGGAAGCGGGTCAGGCCGGAGGTTCTGCGACAACTATCGGGCCAGATGCACTCGATTCTTGGGCAGCGCTACAGTGGCGACGTTACTATTGCGCCCAGCTATCGGTTGAAAGACTACCGCAGGATGCTTTCAAACCCCGATCCCGCCTGGGTGAAGGATATGATTCTTCAGGGTGAGCAGGCCACCTGGCCGAAGATATCCATGATCCGGTCCCATGCCCGGATCTCGAAAACGCTGGAGCGATGCATTCGACGCCTTAAAAGTGAGCAGGGCCGGTCAACCGCCGAATTACGCCTGGTAAGCAAATCCGATTCCGGAAAGTCCTGAGATGTATTACGATTTTTTCGGCTTTCGCGAGCCGCCTTTCTCCATTGCGCCTGACCCCCGATATCTGTACCTGAGTGATCGCCACAAGGAAGCGCTGGCGCATCTGATGTATGGGGTTCAGGGCCAGGGCGGGTTTATCGTCATTACCGGGGAAGTGGGTACGGGCAAAACCACGGTCAGCCGGTGCTTTGTCGAGAACGTTCCCGCCCATGTGGACATTGCTCTGGTACTGAACCCGCGGCTGTCTGCCGAGGAGCTGTTATCCGCGATCTGCGATGAGCTGGAAATTCCTCATCCGCCCCGTTCCTCGATCAAAGAGCTGGTCAGCCTGATCAACGACAACCTGCTTGAGGCCCACGCGGCAGGTCGACACAAAGTGCTGATGATTGATGAAGCCCAGAACCTGTCGGCGGACGTTCTGGAGCAGTTGCGGCTGCTGACCAATCTGGAAACCACGGAAAAGAAACTGCTACAGATTGTTTTACTGGGCCAGCCCGAATTGCAGGAGATGCTGGCATTGCCTCAGCTGCGCCAGCTTAACCAGCGGGTGACCGCGCGCTATCACCTTGAGGGGCTGGGTCAGCGCGAAATTGACGCCTATTTACGTTACCGCCTTGGTGTGGCGGGTCTGAGAGGTGAAATCTTCAGTGAAGGCGCGATCAAAGCACTCTATCGTCATAGCCAGGGCATCCCGAGACTGATTAACCTGATCAGCGACCGTGCCCTGTTGGGTGCCTATGCTCAGGGAGAGCATTACATAACGGCCGGGCACATCCGCACGGCCGCGGCTGAGGTCAATGGTCCTGCTGCGGGTAAAAACGGGTCTTCACCGGGCACACCGATGCGAATAGCGATGATGACCGGCAGCGCCATTCTTGCGGTGATTCTTACGGTGCAGTGGGTGGGTGGCGGCGCGTTCGGCGAGCAAGATGAGAGTGCCGTCGCGGTTGTGGGCGACCCGAATTTTGTCGGCAACGTTGAACGCGTGGATGATGGTAAAAAGGCCGCTGCGGAGCAGGAAGAATCAACGACATCCACGGATAGTGACGGAGATGTTGCGCAATTCAGCTTTGATCGCAGGCAGACCTCCCTTGCCAGAGCGTTTGAAGCCTTATTTGATATCTGGGGCAAGGAGTACGATGCCTCACAGTCGCCTATCGCCTGCGACTTTGCCCAGAGCCAGGGGCTGAGATGCCTGGAAACCCGCATGTCCCGGCAAGGGCTGATATTTCTCAATCGCCCTGCCATTCTGCATTTGCGTGACAATGGCGGACAAACCGGCTTCGTCGTATTGAAATCACTGGCGGGTCAGAACGCCAGGGTTGCCACTGCTGCGGGCAACGAAACCGTCTCTTTCGACAGCATTGAGCCCTACTGGCATGGCCAGTTTACGGTTCTGTGGGCGTTGCCACGCTATGAGACAGATCCGGGCGCCCGCGACACCCAGAGCGTCACCGATAAGCAGGTCTGGTTGAGTGCGCGCATGATGGAGATTGCCAGCCAGCAGGCGACAGACCGGACCGAAGAGAACCGGGTGGTGCGGATGAACGCCCGTGAGCAGGTCCGCTGGTACCAATCGAAAAACGGGCTTACCGTGGATGGAATTGCCGGAGCCATGACCATTATTCAGATGAATAACGACCTGAACCTGCCGGTGCCTCGTCTTGACCGCCCGGGCGGGGAAGGCTGACATGTCTTATATTCTTGATGCATTACGCAAATCGGAATCAGAGCGCCGTCAGGGCCGGGTTCCGGATCTGGGTCAGCAGGTGCAGCTTATCCACAAACCGAAGAAGAAATCTTCCGCGCTGGTGGCCTGGGTTGGCGCTGGTCTGGTGTTGAATGCGGCGGTTCTCGCGGTAGTGTTCTGGCCTGAGTCTGCTGCTCAAAAGCCGGCCGCTGAGCCCCAGGCGGTCATGGAACCGGTGAAAGAGCCAAAGGCGGCCGAGCAAGTGCCTACGGCTGACACGGCGTCGTCAGAGCAGCCGTCTGAAAGCACCACATCGAAAGCCAGCGCTCAGAGCGCACAGGAAATGCAGCCCCCGGAGCCGGTGACGGATCCCATTGTTCAGGAGCGCCCCACGATTATTGTTCCGTCACGCGAGAGTGCCCGGCAGCCAGTGCGCTCCGAAACGTCCGGGAACGCTTCGGGCACCGTGCTGCACCTGGTAGAAATGCCCCTGTCGTTCCAGAAGTCCATTCCTGACCTGGTGTTCAACAGCCATATTTACGGCTCTGAGCCGTCCTCCCGCCGGGTCATGATCAATAACAACTACCTGAAAGCCGGGGATTTCTTTTCGGGCATACGGGTAGAACGAATTACCGAGGAAGGCGTTGTGCTGAGCAAAGACGGTCGATCCTTTCGGGTCGGCATTGTGCGTGACTGGGTGAGCCCGAAATAATATGGCGCTTACCGACGACACCAAACAGATTATCCAACAGGCGTATCGGGATGTGCTTGCGGGCAAGGGCATTAATGCCCGTTACGGCCAGCGCCTGATGATTGCCGAAATTGCCCGGTATATGGGCGGCATCACCTCTGACGACGGCAAGCGCACCTCGCCACCGGCGGCCTGTGTGGTTGAAGCCGGTACGGGCACCGGGAAAACCCTCGCCTATCTTATCTCTGCCATACCGGTCGCCAAAGCCCTGGGTAAAACGCTGGTGATTTCCACCGCGACCGTGGCCCTGCAGGACCAGATCGTCAACAAGGATCTGCCGGACCTGCGCAAACACAGCAAGATGGATTTCAACTGGACGCTGGCCAAGGGGCGTGGCCGGTATCTGTGCCTGTCCCGCCTGGAAACCCGGCTGCATGATGAAGGCAATGGCGACAGCGACACCATGCCGTTGTTTCTGATGGATGAGCCAGGAAAACAGGAGCCCGGCACGCGGGCGTTCTTCGAGGATATGCTGGCCAGTTACGGGGCGCGCAAGTGGGACGGGGACCGGGACCACTGGCCGGATCAGATTCCCGACGATATCTGGCGGCAGGTCACCACCGACCACAAGCAATGCACCAACCGGCACTGCTCCTATTTTGATAGCTGTGCCTTTTTTGACGCCCGTAAAGAGCTGGACGATGCCGACATCATCGTGGCCAATCACGATCTGGTACTGGCGGATCTGGCGTTGGGCGGCGGCGCTATTCTCCCGGAGCCCGAAAACGCACTGTTCATTTTTGATGAAGCCCACCACCTGCCGGAAAAAGCGCTCAACCATTTCGCAGCGTCTGTGCCCCTGAACTCGACGCGGCAATGGCTGAAGCAGCTTTCCCAGGCGCTGGGCAAGATGCAGCCTTTTTTCAGCCCGGGAACCACCGCTGCTAAAACCATCGACAAAATCAGTACCGCCTCCCGGGATCTGGATATTGCTTTGTCTGATATTTATTCCGAGTCGGAACAGAACACCGGCTGGGAATTCAATGAAGAACGCCGTTCCGCCCAGTGGCGTTACCCGGAAGGGGAGCTTCCCGAGGCGCTGGCCGAGCTGGCGGAGAAATCACGGGTAGCAACGTCTGCTCTGGTGCGCCCACTGGGTGTGATGGTTGATGAGCTACAAACCGCCTTCGATGAGCGGAAGGAAAGCGATATTGACCGTGATACGGCCGAGGCCTGGTATCCGGTGGTTGGTTCTTTCCATAGCCGGGCCGAAGATCAGTTCCGATTGTGGTCGGCCTGGTGTGATAACAGCCAGCCAGCCGCCAGCAAAGGCCCGCCCGCGGCCCGCTGGGCGATCCGTCAGCGTTGGGAGCATGTCGAAGACATTACCTTCTTCAGCAGTCCGGTGCTGGCGGATAATCTGCTTTATACCCGGTTGTGGTCCCGGGCGTTTGGGGCGGTGCTGACCAGCGCCACGCTGACGGCTTTGGGGCGGTTTGACCGCCTGAAAAGCCGTGCTGGCCTGCCGGGAGACAGCCGGTTTGTGGTAGTGCCCAGTTCGTTCAGATACCAGGAAATGGCCACCGTTGAAGTGCCTGCACTGAAAGTGATGCCCACAGACGAAGGCTTTACCAACGCTCTGATTGAACGTCTGCCGGATTTGTGGGCCGGAGAAAAGGCAACGCTGGTGCTGTTCACCTCCCGCCGCCAGATGAAGCAGGTGCATGAGGCATTGGCACCGGAATACCCTGGACTGATTACCACCCAGGACGATATGGCCAAGGGTGAGGTGCTGCGGCGACACTGTGCCCGCGTGGATGAAGGTTTTCCGAGCGTTCTGTTCGGTGTGGCGAGCTTTGCTGAGGGCATTGACCTGCCCGGTCATTACCTGAGCCATGTGGTGATCACCCGCCTGCCGTTTTCCGTGCCTGACGACCCGATTGAGGCCAGTCTGGCGGAATGGGTAACGCTGCGCGGGGGCAACCCGTTCATGGAAATTACCGTGCCCGACGCATCCATCAAGCTGGTACAGGCGGTTGGCCGACTGCTGAGGAAAGAATCCGATACCGGACGGGTGACGATTCTGGACCGCCGGATCATAGCGCGCCGCTACGGCCAGTTGTTGCTGGATGCGCTTCCACCCTTCAGAAGAATCATCGAACCATAAACAGTCAGTTATAAACAGTCAGCCATAAAAAAAGAGCCAACCCAAAAGGGGTGGCTCTTGTTAAGAGGGTTCTATCTGAACCCGGGCGTCGAAACACCGCGAAACAAGAAGACTGAAGGCCTGAGTTCCAGAATTCTTTCTGAGGTTTCCCTCAGCGATGGGTGAATAATAGGGGAACAGGGGGCGTATCCGGATCGTCCAAAGGGCGTAGAGGGCTTAGAAAAGTGAAAAAAAGTGTGACGCGCGTCACATTTAATTCAGCAAGCCCAGTGTTCGTGCCTTTGCCAGCGCTTCCGTACGGGAGCCGACAGCGAGCTTGCCATAAAGATTACGGATGTGGGCTTTGACTGTGGTGGGCGCCACACTCATGGCGGCGGCAATGTCCTTGTTTGCCAGCCCGCGGTTGATCAACTCAAGTACCTGGATTTCTCTCTGGCTCAGGGGCTCCAGCAGTCGTTCATTTTCTGCGTTTGGCGCTCCGGCGGTGCCGGTTTGCTGACCGGTATCCGGCGCTTTCTCAGATTGCTCCCGTAGCATGGCCAGAACCTTCCGGTTCCAGCGGCCGGGCGCCTGAAGCGCAGGCAGATTCAGGCACATATGCCGGACGGTCTGGCTCTCCTCGGCCAGCAGCCGCATAAAACCGGCATCGGCGGCCCGCTGAAGCGCCAGAGTGAGCATCTGTTCGGCCTCTTTGTGCTTGCCTTCTGCCGCCAGTGCGTCGCTGTAGACCAGCTGAATTTCCGCCAGGTGTCGATAATGCTGATCTTTCTCGGCACTCAGGCGCAGAGGCACCAGTGTTGTGGTGGCTTCTTTTGGCTGGCCCATGGCCACCTGAACCCGGGCAACACTGATCTGATTCTGCTCCCTGTTCAAGGGGTTAGTGAAGGTTTCTGAAGCAATTTGCTCAACCCATTCTGCGGCCCGGTCCAGGTGTCCGGTGGCCAGATAGCAGCGCGCCAGCAGGGCGGAGCAGGCCGGGGGTTCAAACAGAATATGCTCGCGCTTGCGGCGGGCCACGCTGATGGCGTCTTCCAGCACCTCGATAGCGTCCTGATAGCGGCCTTCGCTGAACGCGAGGTGGCCGCGCACAAACTGAATAACCACGTGTTGCCCCGGCTCAGTCCCGCTAGTGACATGATCCAGCAGCGGGGCGAGATAAGACGCCGCCAGTTGCGGTTGATTGCGTTCCCGATAGATCTCGATCAACGCGCTGTTCTGCCAGCATGAAATCAGCATGGGCTGGCGGGGATCGCTGTGGTGCTGGTCTACCCACTGGCGCACGGTGGTACAGGTTTCCAGCGCGGTGTCGATATCGCCCCGGTTGTACTGAATCCAGGCCAGCAAGCCGCCGCTGGACAGCACGGTGCTGGGTTTGCGTTCCACTTCGCCGTACCGCACCGAGGATTTCAGTGCTTCTTCTGCGTCTACCAGGTCACCCTTGCCGTAATAGTCCAGCCCCAGGCCGTAGTAGGTCACTGATTTGAGCGGGATACGGGTGTGGTCAATATCCCGCAGTACCTGCCGGGTCAGGTCGCTGGCGCTTTTGTCGTCGCTGCGGGAGCGGGCGAGATAGGAATGGATCAGCGAGATCTCGCTCTGCAGGCCCAGAGCTCCTTCGGCATCGGGATGGGAATCGGCAACCCGCTGGTCCAGCATGTTCTCAAGGTCAGCCAGCAATGGGGCCAGCAGTTCCACGCGATTGGCGAAAAACAGCGCCCAGACCTGCAGCATGAGCAGCTGGGGGCTGTCCGACAGCGTTGTGGCGGGCAGTGAGTCCAGCCAGTCCAGCACCTGCAGGTGAAACCCGGCGTGTATCAGGTTATTACCATGCTCGGAAAGAACCATGGCCAGCCATGGCCAGTCTTCATGCTGAACAACCTGCCCGATGCCTTCCTGAACGTGGCCATGGTCGAGCAGCCAGTTCACGGCGCGCTGCCACTTCTGTTCGGACTGCCCGGGCCCGAGCTGCCTGGCCCGCTGAAGCAGGGCTTCCCTGAACAGGTCGTGATAGCGAAACCACTCGTTGCGGGTATCCAGCGGAATCAGAAACAGATTTTCGCGTAGCAGCTGCTCCAGCAGCACCTGACTGTTGGAGGCGTCCCGAACCGCGTCGCACAGGGAAGCGCAGAGGCGAGGGCAGAAGGCCGTATCGAGCAGAAACTGACGAATGGGACCCGGTTGCTGATCAAGAACTTCCGACAATACATAATCACTGATGCGACGCTCATCGATATCAATCTGATGAGGGTTTCCGGCGCCGGGCTGATCTGAATCAATACGACCACCGGACAGCGCAGACAACTGCATGGCCGCGACCCAGCCCTCGGTTTTCGCGCAAATCCGGTGGACTTCCGATTCACTGAGGGCCAGCCCCATGGTGTCTTGGAAAAAATGCCGACACTCTTCCACTGAAAAAGCGAGCAGGCCCGGGTGAATATCCTCGACCCAACGCCTTACCCGCCATCTTGCAAGAGGCAGGGCGGGTTCGGTTCGGGAGGCAAGAGTCACCAGGACTCCCGGTGGCAGGTAATCCAGAAAGTAGGACACCTGCCGCTGAATCCGGATGTCCTGAATGAAGTGGTAATCGTCCAGCACCAGTGACCAGGGGGTCCGGTCCGCCGTGAGGGCATTGATCAGGGCGGTAATCGGGCCCTCAAGCTCTTCCAGCGTGCATTGGCTGAGCTGTTGGTGACATTCCGCAAGTCCGGTCAGGCCGTTAGCGTCGAAGGCGCCTGCGAGGTACTGCCAGAAACGGCGTGGCTCATCATCGTGCTCGTCCAGAGACAGCCAGGCTGTGGGCCGGGTGCTTTGAGCGCACCATTGGGACACCAGCGTGGTTTTGCCGAAGCCTGCCGGTGCAACCACCAGGTTCAGACGTTTGGGGGTTGATGCTTCAAGCAGTGAGGAGAGGCGGTCCCGCATGACCGAACGGGGGTCGGCAGAAGGCCTGAGGAATTTGGTGGTTAGAAGCATCGGTTCCCTGAATAATGCCGGTTAAGGGTTTCGATAAGCGATTGTGTGCTTTGTCACCGTTAAGTCAAGGTTACTTTACGGGCTACACGGGCTGCGTTTCCAAAGTTTTGGTCTAAACTCTGGAAACAGCCTCTGGAGCGACACAGTTAATGAAGTTACAACAGCTACGTTACATCTGGGAAGTAGCGCACCACGATCTCAATGTTTCCGCGACTGCTCAGGGCCTGTTTACCTCACAGCCTGGCATCTCCAAACAGATTCGGTTGCTGGAGGATGAACTGGGACTGGAAGTCTTCGCCCGCAGTGGCAAACACCTGACCCGAATTACGCCGGGCGGTGAGATTATCATTCGCGAGGCGGGCGAAATTCTGCGCCGGGTGGAAGGCATCAAGAAAATCGCGCAGGAGTTCAGCAACCAGCGCAAGGGTGATCTCAGCATAGCCACCACCCACACCCAGGCCCGCTACGCGCTGCCCCCCATTATCAGCGGCTTTATTGAGGCCTTTCCGGACGTGTCCCTGCACATGCATCAGGGTACGCCCATGCAGATTTCAGAAATGGCCGCCAACGGCGCGGTGGACTTTGCCATCGCCACGGAAGCCATGGAGCTGTTCAACGACCTGATCATGATGCCCTGCTACCGCTGGAACCGCAGTGTGATCGTGCCCCGCAGCCATCCGTTGGCGCAGTCCTCAGAGCTCTCACTGGCAGAGCTGGCGAAGTTTCCGCTGGTGACTTATGTGTTCGGGTTTACCGGCAGGTCAAAACTGGACGAGGCGTTTCAGGCCAAGGGCCTGACCCCGAAGGTGGTGTTCACCGCCGCCGATGCGGATGTCATCAAGACCTATGTTCGTCTTGGCCTGGGGGTGGGCATTATCGCCAGCATGGCCTTTGACCCGGCTACCGATACGGATCTGGTGGCACTGGACGCCAGAAAGCTGTTCCGCCCGAGTGTCACGCGAATCGGCTTCCGGAAGGGGACATTTCTGAGAGGTTATATGTACGACTTCATCCAGCGCTTTGCGCCGCATCTGACCAAAGAACGTGTGGATGAAGCCGTCAGCCATCAGGGCAGCCGGTCGGAAATCGAAGCACTTTTCGCCGACATCGAGCTTCCGACTTACTGACGGCTATTCGCTGGCAATCAGATTACCGGCATGTAGCCCGCACTCTTTCTGGGTGGCTTCTTCCCACCACCAGCGGCCTTCGCGTTCGTGTTGGCCCGGCAGGACCGGGCGGGTGCAGGGCTGGCATCCGATACTGACAAATCCCTTTGAATGCAATTCATTGAAAGGCACTTCGCTCATCCGGATGTAATCCCAGACATCTTTTGAAGTCCAGTTGGCCAGCGGGTTGAACTTGACCAGTTGCTTGTCGTCCGTGGAAAACGCATCGTCTATCTGAACAACCGGCACGTCGTTGCGGGTGTCCGGGCTCTGATCCTTTCTCTGCCCGGTAATCCACGCATCCACCGTCTTCAGTTTGCGGCGCAATGGGTTGACCTTGCGAATCCCGCAGCACTCGGAATGGCCGTCCTCATAGAAGCTGAACATGCCTTTGCGGTTGACCAGATCTTCCACTTCCCCGGCGTCGGGAAACAGGAACTGGATGTTGATGCCGTAATGGCTGCGGACTTTTTCAAAAAACTCGTAGGTTTCCGGGTGCAGGCGCCCGGTGTCCAGGGAAAATACCTGAAGGTTGTCTGTGAGCTTGTGGGCCAGTTCGATCAGCGCTACGTCTTCTGCGCCGCTGAACGAGATGGCGATATTGTCGAATTCTGCGAAGGCGGCTTTGAGAATGGCCCGGGGGCTCTGGCCGTTTAAGTCGTCTGTCAGCCTTGCGATGTCCGTCATTGAATCAGTGACCTGCGCCAATAAATGGGCGATTAATCTACCATTAACTGCTCTGGGTCTGAAGGAATGCTCGTGTATAACCTTATAGCCGCAGGAACAACGGTGCATTCGTCAGCGGTTTTTCTTATCATGGCGCCCTGACTTCAACGAAACAGGAGAATACTGTGGAACTGGCTTGCCTTGACCTTGAGGGCGTACTGATCCCCGAAATCTGGATTGCTTTTGCAGAAAAAACCGGCATTGAGGAGCTCAAGGCGACCACCCGTGATATCCCGGATTACGATGTGCTGATGCAGCAGCGCCTGAAACTGCTGGACCAGCACGGATTCGGCCTGCCACAGATACAGGAAGTGATCGGTGAGCTGGACCCGCTGCCGGGGGCGAGGGAGTTCCTTGACTGGTTGCGTGAGCGTTTTCAGGTGATCATTCTTTCCGACACCTTCTACGAGTTCGCCATGCCGCTGATGGCCAAGCTGGGCTACCCAGCGCTGCTTTGCCATAAACTCGAAGTAAGCGACAGTGGCCAGATTACCGACTACCTACTGCGACAGCGGGACCCGAAGCGCCAGTCCGTCAGGGCGTTCCAGCTTCTGAACTACCGGGTGGTTGCGGCAGGTGACTCCTACAACGACACCACCATGCTGGGGCAGGCGGAAGCAGGGATTCTGTTTCATGCGCCGGAGAATGTGATTGCAGA
>Ga0307948_1000388_pt1 | contig 29743 bp, 33 predicted proteins | sample OrgLakmetagen280_FD_201824 | JGI IMG/M metagenome (GOLD analysis project Ga0307948, IMG submission 201824) | Saline water microbial communities from Organic Lake, Antarctica - #280 | ecosystem: Environmental > Aquatic > Non-marine Saline and Alkaline > Saline | place: Antarctica: Organic Lake...
CTGAATACAGGACGCAACGACTTCCTGTAGCGAAGAGCGGACAGTCGCTTCGTCGTATATGTTTAAATTGCTGGGCCCTGATTCAGCGCAATGGATTTGTTGCGCCGTTGAATCTACAAGTAGGGCCCGGGTCTTAGTCCCGCCGCCGTCAATTCCTAGAAATGTTTGCACGCTACGATTTAAACAGAAGACGGCCTCAGGACAAGGCGCCAATCAACACTTTTGCCAGAACAATCATCACGATGAGCGCGACAGGGTAGGCCGACACATAGCTCACGACAGGAACCTGTGAATCGGTTTTTGCTGTGATCGCGCCAAGCGCAGGTGTCGAGGTCATGCCGCCGCAAATGCCACCGAGCGCTTGCAGCGGGTCGAGCTTGAAGACACGTCTCGCCAATGGCCATGCCACAAGCAGCGGAACGATGCTGATTATGATGCCAAGGCCGAAGAGGGCGATGCCATACTCGCTGACTGTCTCGGAGAGGGCGCCGCCGCCTCGTACGCCAGCATTGGCTAAAAAGAAAACCAGCCCAAGCTCTTGAAGTAGCATCCTCGTTGGCCGGGGAATGTGCCCCACGATCCGCCCGACGCGGCCAAAGTGACCAAGTAATAGCGCAACAAGTAGTGGCCCCCCGGCCAAACCAAGAGTGACCGGAGTGCTCTCAGGCAGTCCAATCGGGATGAGCCCCACAATGATGCCGAGGGTCAGGCCAGCGGAGAGGGAGAGTAGGTCGGTCGTATCAATCGCATTGCTGCGGTGCCCGACTGCTTTTTCAAAGCTCTTTAAGTTGTCGGTGCGCCCCACGGCGGTCAGCTGATCATTTCTTTCAATAGTCACTGAAGCATTCGGCACGAAAGTCAGGCCAAGGCGTGTGATACGGGTAATGACGACGCCGTGGTTTTTGAGCGGGGCAAGTTCGCGAAGGCTCTTTCCCGCTATGCTTGGATCGGTGACAAGGAGCTGCCGCCTCTCATTTTCGACATCCTTTATAATATTACGATCACTGCGTTGCCCAAGGTAATCAATGGCCACGTGGAGTTCACGTCCGCGCCCGACGAGGAGGAGAAGAAGGCCTTCGGAGAAGGTGTCTCCATAGCTGAGAGGAATCAATTGATCGTTTTTGAAGATCCTTGAGATCTGACAGCCATTGAAATTTTCCACCCCGGAGTCTGCGATGATTTTACCGTAGAGGTTATGATTCGTGACCTCGACGAGGACGTTTTCAACTTTGTCCTCGCCGTCATGTTCTCCGGCATGAGTGGCCGCGATCTTATCTAAATCATGTTTTAAGAGACGGGGGAGTAGTTGAACGAATAGTACGACGCCAATCACGCCAAAAGGGTAGGCGATGCCGTAGCCGATACTCACTCCGCTAGCTGACTCATTCAGGCCTTCCGTTGCCGCCGCCAGTGCCGGTGTGCTGGTCAGGGCGCCGGCAAAGATGCCTGCCGCGAGGTCGGCCGGCAGATCCAGCAAGCTGGCCCCTGCCCAAGTGATGAGGGCACCCAAGCTAACGATGACCAACGCTAGCTTCGCCATCGTAGCGCCCTCACGGGCCACCGAAGCAAAGAAGCGTCCACCCGCGCCGATGCCCACGCAATACACAAAGAGAACTAAGCCGAGCGTGCCGACGCCACCTGGTATGTTATAGCCAAGATGCCCGGCAAGCAGCGCAGAAAATAGCACACCGGAACTACCGAGGTTGACTCCTTTAATCGAGATACTTCCAAAAAGCAGGCCAGTCGCGATGATAGCGAAAAGTGCGACGAGTGGTTGGTCGATCAAAAGTTGATGTAATGCCTGCATAAAACTGAGTTCTAATTACTGAAACAAACCGTGCGAGCATTCAAAGGCGGAATTTTAATTTAATTGGGCTATTCGTTACTTCCTATGGAAGTAACTGGATGAGTTGAAGAATGGGCTAGGCCACGACGGCTTGTCTGCCTTCGACACGCTCAGGCCAGGAGAGACTGCGCCCTACCTCTGGATCGCCTTATAATGGTAGGGCGTAGTCTCCAGACAAGCCGTCGAACCAGTCCTATCCTCCAACATGCGAAAGCTTAACGCACTGCTCGGTCGTTGAAACAACTATTTCCTGTTTGAAAGATTCTTTGATTCGGTGGGCGCGCAGCTCTAATTCCCATTTCAGCGTGATAAGTCTACCTTGGCAGGAACATGGCTCGCCAGGTAAAATGATTTCAAAAGGCTGCTCGCCGGCTGAATGATCCGGCCTCCATTTAAATCGATGCTCAAGCATGGAGTCTTCCGTGCCGCTGCCTTCGGTCCTCCAGCCTAGCGTTAGCTCGATCTCCTTGGGTGTCCTATCCAGTGCCCAGAGAATGCTTCCGTTGATCGTTTCATTCGGCCGAAACGTCGTTTTCTCGATATCAATGTATAATCTTGAGGTCATCTGTTTAATCGGAACCTGCGGGGCCGATGGTTAGTTCATATTTATTTCGCACGTCCGGCCACCGATGAATTTCTCCGTCGATATGAAGATGCCACTCGAACTGATTGTGTTTCGCTTTGAAACTGTGCATTAGATTGGCAGGTAGGGTGAATTTGACTTTACCGCTGCCATGTTCCCTCGGGTGGCGGGTTTCAAATAAGATCTCACGGTAGAAAACGGATTCCACAGTGATGGACTTTTGGCCGCTGCTGGTGGCGACTTCTCTGCCTTCAAGTGTGAATTGTAGCTTACGCAGTCTTCGCAGCGAACCTGTCGACTCCCAGCCTATAATAAAAGGCTCACCGAGGCGCAGATTCGCGGGACTGATACGTAATTGGAACTTGGGATTAGATAGCGCGAGTAGGGCGTCGATAAAAAGGATAATTAAAAAAATGCCGAAGAGAACAAATGGGATGATGAATAGGTTAAGCACCCAATCAGGACTGCCCTCATTAAAGTTCTCAAAAATCTTCCAGAGGTAAGTGCTCAACACCCCGTTCCATACCATAGCAATGCCCAGCATGAGAAATGCTTTGCCTGGACCGCTGACGTGAGGCTCCAGCTTCGTTTCATCCTCGTCGGAGGGTTTATTCGGACGAGTTCTCATGGCGGCGAATTGTTAAGTTTCTGATCTCACGAGCTGATGTAAAGCGTCCAAATTCATAGATAATGAAGTGCTTATGCTGTAACGAATCGAAACCAACACTATTTTGGTCAAATACGAGATTCTACGAAAACGCTAGTCTCTTGCGCAGGCCCAGTAGCAAGCCCGAAATACTTCGCGCATATTCCCTCGGCTCTCTTTAAATGCTTCAGCCGCAACGTCCTCCAGTTCCTTGTTGGAAAGTGTTCGTAACAGACTCATAGCCACAGACCAGTCGGGCTTAGTTCGGTGTAAGATCATAAGTCCTCTACTGCGGTGCAGTGTGGCGATGACCTTCATGCCGCATCGACGCAGCCTACGAATCTTCCACCAATGGAATGCGGTTAAGACTTCGCCGCCATCAAGCAGAATGACCTTCAGGCTATCGGCTGCTACAATCATGCGATCCAGAGCTTCGTTGCGTTCAGCTTTGGTAGAATCATTATTCAGGCGAATCCACTCCGTCTCGTGCCCCATATGAATCAGTTCTTGTTCGAGGTCTTCGAGCAAAGTCGTCTTACCGGTTCCTTCGGGGCCGAGGATGCAGCAGTGTTTATCCGCATCCAACGCCTTTTGGGCGATTGTGAGCAAGCTCTTCCGGTCGATCCGGTAGCGGAGCTCAGCGATTACGGTTGAACGAAAAGGATTTTCGTTTGCTTTCATCTTCAATGAGAGGGAGGGACACAGGCAGTCCAGTAGGTGAAATGATAATGTCCAAGCTGGTGCTTTTGTTGCCTTTGGCCGCACGTAGCTCCAGAGCCCACTTCAATGCAACCAGATGACCCTCGAAGGAGTAGGGCGCGATGGGTAACTGCATTTCGAAACTTTCTTTGCCTGCGGTTTCGTTGGTTTTCCACTCTAGTTCGGTTTCGAGCTTAGCATCTTTGTTGCCACGCCCCTCAGTCCACCAGCCGAGGCTAAGCACGATTTTGCCAGGTTGTTTGTCCAGTGCCCAAAAGATCTCGCCTCGGATAAGATCACCCGGAGTAAAGCTCGTCCTGGCTAGGTCGATGAAAAGTGTAGCATCCATAGTGTTAATTTCCAGGTCGGACGGTAAATGGATAGTTTTGATTGATGTCTGGCCAGCGGCGGATCGAGCCGTCCACTCGAAGGCGCCACTGAATCTTATTATTACCGCCGTCGAAAGAGTGCATCGAGTCGTCTGGAACCTTCAGTTCAAGCGCTCCTCTATTCTGTGTTCCCGGGGCATCGCTCTCGAACAGTGTGGTCCGGTGAAAGATGCATGTGTCCGTGACCGAGTTTGTCCCACGTCGGTAGGTCGCCGATTCCATGCCTTCGAGAAAGATACACAACTTCTCGACGTTCTTGAGAGATTTGTTGGTTTTCCAGTTCAGCTGCAACTTTTGGCCCAGAGCGGGACGGGCTTCACTTATGCTGAAGGTCAACTGAGGGTTTCGCAGCGCGAGGAGAAAGTAGATGACCCCCCAGACCATGCCGAGGCCTATCACGACGAAGGGGATAAGGAATACGGTGAGGAACCATTCCGGGCTGTCTTTTTGAAAGCCTTCGACCGCCGCCAAGAGGAAGACACTCACAATACCGTTCCAGAAAAGACAAACAAACAACATGCCTAGAAATTTGCCTAGGCCACCCGCAGCGGGTTTCAGGGTCGCCGCGCCCTCGCCGGCACTCTCCACCGGTTTATGACGCGTATGCACTTTGTCTTTCCACTTTTTCGGCAACAGCCCGAGCCCAGCGAGCATCGCACCCAAACCGACAAACATAAAAATCGAGGTAAACGGAACGATGAAAAATACGATGCCCGGCATCTTGCGCGAGAGTATTGCTTCTTCGGGGTCGTCGGGGTTCACCATGCAAGTGGCTTCGGAGCCGACGGGGTATCGATCAACAACTTCCTTTTTGCCATCGTAGCCGCTGGAGTTGAACGTATTGAAATTGTAGCTGCCGCCGGTGTAGTTTTCGGTTCCGTAGAGGTAGCTGAACTCGATATTGATGCTATAGGTCGTTCCATCACTGCCAGAGTGTGACTCGACCTCGCTCACTGTGATCGTGCAGGGCACCTCGGGCCAATCGCTACTAGCCGTAGATTTTAGGATGGGATTGAGCGCACCGATCCAGCAAAAGAAGAAGCCCATTCCAAAAAAAGGAATGCCGAATAGAAATGAGACAACACGACCGCCCTTGGTATTGGGACCATCTCGAAAGCCTGCTCCTTGTGAGCCTGATTTTCGTGAATTTTTACTGAAGCGGAATTTCATTTTGTTAGATAACTCATACAAACGGTATTATGGGTAAGAATTACTGTGCCGCAAACACCTCTTATTTAGCTTTTATTAATTGGAGTAGTTTTGCTTCGTCTAATACAGAGACGCCTAGCTTTTCGGCCTTGGTAAATTTCGAGCCAGCGGCCTCGCCGGCAAGGAGGTAATCTGTTTTCTTGCTGACACTTGAACTGGTGCGCCCACCTGCGGCTTCAATTAATTTTGTCGCCTCATCTCGAGTCAGGTTGGGGAGCGATCCGGTCAGGACGATGGTCTTGCCCGCAAGCGGGCCATTGGCTTGTTCCTGACGAGAGCTTTGGAAGTTGAGACCATGGCTGCGCAGTTGGTCGATTAGCGTTTGGTTGCCGATGTCCGCAAACCAAGCATGGATGCTCTGGGCCATGATATTGCCGATGCCATCGACTGCTTCAAGTTGTTCCTCTGTCGCTGCCGCGATAGTGTCGAGCGAATCAAAGTTGGCTTCGAGGTCTTTAGAGGACTGCTTGCCGACGTGTGGCATGCCCAGGCCATGGATGAGTTGCCATAGCTCGCGTTGCTTACTTGTTTCAAGTGCGGCGACAAGGTTCTGCGCGGACTTCTCTGCGTATTTATCAAGTTCAAGTAGTTGTTCTGCGGTCAGCGCGTAGAGTTCAGCTTGAGTCTTCGCCAAGCCCCGGCTCACAAGCTGTTCGACGACCGCAGTGCCTAGATTCTCGATGTCCATGCACTGACGACTGGCGAAGTGCTGAAGTGCGCGTTGCTGGCGTATAGGGTCGTCTTTACTCACGATGCGCCAAACGGCCTGCGCTGGGTCGCGTTCGGCCTCGATGCCCAGGGCTTTGAGGTGTTCGCCAAAGTTAAAAGCTTCACTGCTTTCGGGGCGTTTGTCCAGGTTCACGCTCAGCACCTGAGGGATGATCTCTCCTGCTTTCTGCACGAGCACAGTATCGCCTGGGCGGATGTCCTTGCGGGCAATCTCGTCTTCATTGTGGAGCGTGGCACGTGAGACAATGGTCCCGGCTAGTTGCACGGGCTCAAGGATTGCAACGGGCGTGACCGCACCGGTGCGGCCGATTTGCAGGCTGATCTCTTTGAGCAGAGTTTCCGCACGTTCCGCTTCAAACTTATAGGAGATCGCCCAGCGTGGTGCTTTCGACGTGAAGCCTGCTTCTTCCTGAAGCTTGAAGTCGTCCAGTTTTACGACGGCGCCGTCGGTCGGGTAGTCGAAGTTCTGGCGAAGAGCATCCAATGCTTCGATGTTTTGCCAGGCGTTCTCAATGCCGTCGGCGAGCCAGTATTTTTCGAGGACAGGGAAGCCCCATGCTTTCAGGCTTTCCTGGATGCCGGCTTGGTGCGTAAAGAAGTTTGACGGCTGACAAGCGCCAACGCCGTAAAGGACGATATCGAGCTTACGCGCGCGAGCTTGAGCCGGGTCCAGTAACTTGATGGTGCCAGCCGCGAGGTTTCTAGGATTGGCGTAGAGGGTTTCGCCCGCTGATTCGCGCGCAGTGTTGATACGCTTAAATTCCTCATGGCGCATATAGATCTCACCACGCACTTCCAGCACGTCGGGTGCGTCGGCGATGTTGTCCGGTAATCCGTCGATGTGTTTGACGTTTTGAGTGATGTCGTCGCCCTCGGTGCCATTGCCCCTTGAGACAGCTCGGATGAACTGGCCCCGCTCGTATGTCATGCTGACAGCCACACCATCGATCTTTGGCTCGACAAGATAGTGTAAGGCCTGGTCAGGAAAGCGCTTCTCGAGTCGTTTTCCGAATTCGATCAGCTCTTCGCTGTTATAGGTGTTGTCTAGGCTGAGCATGGGCACGCGGTGCCGATAGCTTTCAAAAGCCTCCAGGCGGTCATCGCCAACGGATTGGGTGGGGGAGGCCGCAAAATCAAACTCCGGATGAGCCGCTTCAAGTTTGGCAAGGCGCGCCTTGAGCTGGTCGTAGGCCTGGTCGTCGATCTCCGGCTGTGCTTTCTTGTAGTAGAGAGCGTCGTGCCGAGCGATCTCGGCCCGGAGCTTGGTAATTTCTTTCTGCGGATTAGACATTCTACAGACGATTCAAACCGAGTATGCATCTTAATCAAGCTATCGATGAGGCAAAGATTGGGCCAGATCGCATGATTCCCGTAAGACCTCGAATCTTTACCGCAGAAATCACGCACATCCTTAGAAGCAGCCCAATGGCTTCGAAATCGTCTTTAACGGAGCGCGGACATTGCGTGTTCTTGTCGCTGCGCTCGGAACTGTCCGCTAGTCTGGTAAACTGCAGTAAAGGCATTGGGGCCGCAGTTAAGACTTCAGGACAGAAATGTCCTGACTCCGTCAAACTGGTGCGCGGCACCTTGCGGGTGGAGACTAAAAGTGGTCGTTTCGTTTGAACGTTTCTTGAGGTTTTTCAGTTTCGAAGGGGGGCCGAAACCCTGAGCCTTATGTATTCGCTTTGAACTGGTGCTTCGTAAAGTTTCTGACTGCCTCGCTGGGATGCTTCGCCATAAGCTCGATTGGGAAAAAGGTGTTCCAGTCTGTATCCTTATAATGCCCGAGCTTAATAGCCTCTTGGATGTTCTTTGCGTGCTGGGTCATCCAACTGATTGCTCTTGTGGGACGCTCGCTTGAGGTGAAGCTCGTCAGCACGTCATTAAAGAAACAGCGGGTCACGGGAATCAGTAGCTTGAAATGCTTGAGGTCTTGGCGGTCTTTCTGGTCGAGTGATTTAATGTTCTCCAGCTTCGCCTGAAAGAGGGCGGGGGGAACCAAGAACCACATTGGCCTATTCGCGTATTCGATAACAATGGAACCGTCCTCTACCTCTTTCTCTGTGAGTCCGTTAACTGTGCGGATGATCTCGGCGGTCTGGCCCTCTGGACCTTTCAGTGCATGTGTGACGATCTTTACACGACCTTTGGTGGGCAAGTGGAGTCTCGTCCAATTTGGCGGCAGCTTGAGCTTGGGCGCACGTCGATAGAAATCTGCATCACAGCTGGTGAATGGCTGGTAATTGAGGATTGCTGGCTCCATTGCTTGGTAGCGTTCAGCCCAAAGGTTAACGGCTTGTCCGCCGACAAGTAAAAGTCCCGTGCCCTCGTCTAGAAGGTCTAGGTAATCCTTAACTGCACGATTTCGTTCCAACTGCGAAAGCGTTCCAATCTACATTGGCTTCGTTCCAGAAATTATCAGGAAGGATCGAGTTCTTCTTTTGTAGCTCGGCAGGCGATGCTTTGCCAGTGGACATAGCGATTTGGTCTTCGCGGCGGGATTGAGCCCGTGCATCCGCGAAAGCTTTGTCGCTTTCCTTTACTGTGGCTAACATGCTCATTGAGTATGAATTTCGTTGATTTTGGCGAAAAGGTCAAGGCCTTTGGCTGAGTTGAGATTGGGACAAGACGGGAATGAATCGGGGAGCGGTGGTAATTAGGTGCGATCAGGTAAAGATTGGGCCAAACCGCATGACTGCCCGCAAGACCTCGAATCTCTACCGCAGAAACCACGCACAACCTTAGGAGCAGCCCAATTAATTCGAAATGGTCTTTAACGGAGCGCGGACATTGCGTGGCATAGTCGCTGCGCTCGGGACTGTCCGCTACTTTGGTAAACTGCAGTTAAGGCATCAGGGCCGCAGTTAAGACTTCAGGACAGAAATGTCCTGACTCCGTCAAACTGGTTCGCGGCACCTTGCGGGTGAACATAGAAAAGGCTCACCGGTATAAAACCTGGTGAGCCTTTAAAAATGGCCTCCCGTAGGGGATTCGAACCCCTGTTGCCTGGATGAAAACCAGGTGTCCTAGACCGGGCTAGACGAACGGGAGGTAGGAGGAAGTCGCAGAAGCTATGTTTCGGCCTATGTCCTGCAAGTCTTTTTTAGAAAAATGTCATAATTTTCCCCTAAACGGTTAAAAACCGTTTGCGGACCGCTTTCAAAAGGTTCATCTAAAGTGCATGTCTAGTGCTGATTTACCTTTTCCGCTTCCATCCGAGGCCTTGATGGCCGTCGATGGCCTGCCATATCCTTTAGTTGCGAAGGGGAAGGTTCGCGAGGTCTTTGATGTGGGCGATGCGCTGTTGATGGTCGCGACCGACCGCGTGTCGGCATTCGATGTCATTATGAACGAGGGCCTTCCCGGCAAGGGCAGTCTGCTGACCCAGATCAGCCTATACTGGTTTGAGCAAGCCGCCGCGCTGACGCCTCACCATTTGGTGGAAAATCATGCTGACCGGATCAAAGCGCTTGGTCGGGACTACCCGGAGCTGGAGCACCGCAGTATGATCGTGAAAAAACTCCAGCCGCTGCCGATCGAGGCCGTGGTGCGCGGCTACCTCTCGGGTTCTGGCTGGAAAGACTATCGAGAGAGCGGAAAGCTCTTCGAATACGATCTGCCCGGCGGCTTGCTTGAAAGCAGCCAGTTGTCAGAGCCGCTTTTTACCCCGACCACAAAGGCCGCAAGCGGCCATGATATGCCGATCGACTGTTCAGACGCTGCTAAGCTGATAGGCGAGGATCTTTTCCAGCGCGTGCATAATCTCAGCATCGCACTTTACAAAATGGGGGTCGAGCAGGTGGCTAAGGCCGGAATTCTTCTTGCCGATACGAAGTTCGAGTTCGGCACCGACGAGTCCGGCCAACTCTTTCTTATCGACGAGATTCTCACACCGGATTCATCGCGCTACTGGCCCACATCCGGATATGCCCCCGGCGGGCCTCAGCCATCCTTCGACAAACAATTCGTGCGCGACTACCTGGAGTCGCTTGACTGGGATAAGTCGCCACCACCTCCTACACTGCCGGACGAGGTGCTCAAAGGCACCCTCGAACGATATATCGAAGCTTATACGACTATTGTCGAATAAGCTTGGAGGTGGGAAAGTATGAATGTGGGAAGGTGGTAAGGTATTAGCGACCACCTTTAGACCTTCAACCTTCAACCTTCGCACCTTCAACCTTCCGACCTTCATACCTTCCCACCTTCATGCCCATTTGGTTGATCGAGATATTTGGATCCAAGAATCTGGACAGCACGTTCATCTTAATTCTTTTGATGACTGCGCCGGTTTGGGCTGCGATGATAGCTTTCCCAGAATCGGCAACTGTGCGAAAGCTGGCCCAGCCCTTTCTTGTATCGCCACTGTATTGTGCGGTCTTATTTGTGTTGCTCTGGAAGTCGCATCAATCCGCGGTGTTTCCTGACCCATATGCGCCGATCAGCTACGAGTCCGCTCGCGATTTTTCCCGGCACCCGGTTTCTTTCTTGGCTCTCTTTTGCAATCTCCAGATTCTGAATCTTACCGTAGGCATGATGATGTATCAAAAGGCGGTGCGCTCACGATTTAAAATCCCGATTGAGCTGCTGCTCTGTTGGTTTATTGGAGCGGTCGCCTTGATTCCTTTTGCATTACGATTACTACTTCGTAAAAAATCACTTACATGAGCCAACTTACTGGATTAGGTATGACAGACGTAGCTTCGAAGCCACGTCGGGGAGGCGTTCGACTTTTGGGATGGGGGAGCCTTTTCGCGGTGGTCGTCTTGGTTGTGATCCGTAACTACCTCTTCGTTCAGGATGGCATGCTTCGGCCAAATTTCGGCATCATTCATCGGGCTTACGACTTCAATCTCCTGCATTTGCCTCTCGGATTACTTGTGGTTGCGCTATTATTCGCTGGCCTGAGTGTCACTTGGAGGACATTCCGCAAATCCTTAATATTTTTCTGCGGGCTCTACATCTTTATTGCCGTCGATTTATTTGCGCTGCGTTACTACGTGACCTATGTCGAGCCGCAGCGACTGGTGTTGCGGGAGATTCGCATCGAGACCCCCAAGCTAGAGACCCCCGTTCGCATTTTGCACATATCGGATATTCAGGCCGGCTCGATCGGTGATTACGAGAAGGAGGTTTTTGCCAGGATTGCTGCAATCGACCCCGACCTGATTCTCAATACCGGCGATTATCTACAGGAGGTCGCCCCGGCGACTTTTGAAAGTGAGTTGCCAAAACTTGTCGAACTATTCCGGTCACTGTCTCCCAAATACGGTATCTATGGTGTGTTCGGAGATACTGAACTGGAGCTCTATCGAGTGCCAAAGGAGGAACTCAGCCCTCTCGAACTACTCTCCTCCAGGACTGCCGAAGTGGATACAGGAGCCGGGGTGATCAGTATCCATGGCTTGAGCTTACACGATTCCAATAAGCCCGAGTGGGCAGAACGCACGGTCGGGCAGTGGTTGGAGCAGTCAAATGATTTAGAGTTTCGAATTCTCATGGGGCATTCGCCCGACTATGCGATGGGCATGGCTGAGCAACCGATTGACCTCTGTCTGGCAGGTCATACGCATGGTGGGCAGGTGCGATTACCTTTTTATGGCGCATTAACGACCTACAGTGAAGCGCCTAAAGAATGGGCTAGGGGTTTTCGCCGCATTGGCATCCCTTTTCTTAACGTCTCCGCTGGTGCGGGATCGAACCGCCGCAACGGGCTGCCGCCGATCCGTTTTAATTGCCCGACCGAAATGACCCTGATCGAGCTCGTCCCCATGCGAAGCCTTCGTTGATTTAAAATCAGAGAGCCGTATTTGTAGCGGCAGCACGATAGTGATACCGAACGTAGCGCTGCATCGAGAAAGTGGTCAGCGTAATAGGATGATGCCCCACTGCAGAGCGTATTTCGCAACGACTGTCGTCGATCCGCTACAGAAAATCCAGAATCACCTCTTCCTCCCAGGGGCATCAATGACGGTGCGGGCCTGCCCCGGTAAATGACGATGTCCTAAAAAATCAGCCAACCCACCAAAGCGCAGGTAAATATAATCAGCAGCACGCTAAGGCTCGTTCGTTCCTGCTTGGTTAATCGCATAGTATAAACGAAATGCTCATCCATGGGTTTCACAAGTATTGATTTTCAGTCGTCCTTGGTATTCACTAATGGAATATGAGATTACCATCGATAGTTTGGGTGCAATTTTATCTATGGGGTAGCGCGAGTGCGTCCCCGCCCTTCGGCTCTGCTCAGGCCTTGAGCTTGCCGAAACGGCACCGCACGAGACTGGCGAGGCGTTTCAAACGTTCGTGCGGCGTGAGGACACGCCTGCGCTACCATAATAAAAAGATCTTGCCCCGCACTTTTAATTACACCCCGATAGTTTTGCTCGTGCTTTCTCTTGTTGCAACTGGCTGTGTCAGTAATAAGACGGACTCGGAATTTGTGGGGACGATCACATTTTCGTCGCTCGATACATTCAGCTATAAAGATACAATCGTCACAGGGCTGGACTTTCGTGAGTTTGAAGAGCGTCAACTTCAGGATTTATCCGGGCAGATCGTGCCTGAAGCGTTTTCTGCTAAGGACTTCGAGCGGGTCGAGAGCGGAGGCGACTTCTTTGTCGTCACAAAGTGGGAAAAAGCAGTCAGCAACTATCCCGATCCTTTTGATCATGTCGATGGGGCGACGGAATTTTTTGAACGGGCTGACCGGCCGAGCCATCGCTTTGGGTCACGCATCCATCTGACAGTGGAGGTTTATGAATCGTCCTCTGGTAAATTATTTTGGAGGAAGCATCTACCCAATATCTTTGATTCGGTTCAGTTTACTGAAGAACGAGTTGTCGCCGCCCTGCAGCGAGCGGCGAAAAACTTCCCAGTTCGTGTCCCAAAAGATCCGAACTTGCCGAATATCGAGTAGCCTTACTCTGTGGCGGCTCTTGCGGCATGCTCCGCCTTCTTGCGGCGCGCTTTGGGTAGTTGGTCGACGCTTTGATTTATTTCTTCGATCGCCTCGTCGGTGGTAATCACTCTGGCGTAGCGGTCTCGCAGCGTAGCAAGCGAGGCTTCGTGGAGCTCTTTTGTGACGGTCGTGCAGGCGTCTTCGACCAGCGTAACGAGGTAGCCTAGGTCGCAGGCATCGCGAATCGTGGTCTCGACACACTCGTTGGTGTAGACCCCGCAAACGTAAAGCGCCTCAATATCCATATTCGTCAGCACGTAATTTAGATTCGTGGAGGAAAAAACGCCGCTGGCTGTCTTGTTGATAACAATTTCGTCGTTTTGCGGCGCCACCTCAGTCAAAAACTCAGCCTCTTTTGTACCGGGTGCGGCGAGGATGTTGAGTCGACGGTGACCAATCGAGCGATCGCGGCCGTCCTTGGTCAACGCCTGGATGCGGGTATGGATGACTTCCAGTTCGTGGTCGCGGAAGGCCTTCTGGAGGCGTTGAACATTAGGAATGGTCCACTCCTTAAGACTTTTAAAATAATATTTCTGGTAAGATACCGGTAGGCCTGAGCGGTGAACATCTTTAAAAATCCCATAGCCTTCCGCCGCGTCGAGGTATTGCAGGTCAATGACTAAAAGGGCTGTGGAGTGATTAACCAGAGACTTCTGGTGGGATGGATTATCCACCAGACCTTCATGGTAAATATGGTAAAGGGGGTCGCGATTGCTGTTGGAGGAGCGTGTTACAGGTTTATTTGATTCTGGCATGTTGAAAGGTGGTTGGGAGTTGAGCTAGGCGTTCTTGCGATTCGCTAATTTCATCAGAGCGTTGAGACAGACATTTGCCGAGGCTTCGATGTCTTCCCAGGCGGTCCATTCTTCAGGCGTGTGGCTTTTCCCGCCCCTGCTGGGTGCGAATACCATACCAACCGCAGTCAGTTTGGCCATCATTTGCGCATCATGGGCGGCGCCGCTGGGCATAGCCTTATAGTCCAGATTCAGATCCGCAGCTGAGGCTTTCAGAGATTGAATGATTGCCGGGTCGCAATCGACCGGTTCGATCCAGCTCATCTGCTCATACTCAAAGCGCAGGCCCCGTCGCCGTGCGACAGCGGAGAGTGACTTTTGGGCGGCCTGGGATAGTTCGTGCAAGACGCCTGCGTCGGTGTCGCGCACATCAAGTGAAAATTCAACCGCACCCGGAACGGTATTGGCCGATCCCGGGAGTATTTCCGCCTTGCCGATCGTCGCGCGGCTATTTGGGCCGCCGTTTTCCTCAAGGATACGGGGTAGGGCATGGGCGAAATCGGCCAGTCCCATGAATGCATCGTTCCGCATCTCCATCGGCGTGGTGCCAGCGTGGTTCGCGCTTCCCAGAAAACGGATCTGCCATTTGAAGAGGCCGGTAATGTTTTCCACAATGCCAACAGAAAGGGCCGAGGCATCCAAGACCGGGCCTTGTTCAATGTGGAGTTCCAGGTAGGCATCAACCGACTCGCGGGGGCGGGCGGCATCCAGAGCTTTGACCGGATCAAGGCCCTGTTGCAGCATGGCATCTCCCATTTCGATGCCATTCAGGTCTTTGTTGTGGAAGGTGTCAGGAGTGATGAGGCCGCAAAAGGCTTGCGAGCCAAACATCCCGCCGAAGCGGCCTTCTTCGTCGGAGAAGGCAACCAGTTCAAGCGGCCGCTGCAAAGTGATATCATTTTCCTTTAAGGTCTGCAGGCATTCAAGTGCGACGACGACGCCGAGCGATCCATCGAGTGCGCCGGCACAGGGCACTGTATCGATGTGCGAGCCCATTATGATACCCGGCAGCGAGTCCGATGATTGTTCCGTCGGTGCCAGGCGGCCGAAGATATTGCCTGCGCCATCGGAGCTGGATTTCAAACCAGCCTCGTCAATACGGTCAAGTAGCCAGCGCTTTCCCTCCATGTCAGCATCGTTGAAGGCCATACGATAGATACCACGATCCGTTTCTGATCGGCCTATGGTTGCCAGTTCCAGAATATTTTTTTTGATGCGTTCTATCGTAACGCTCAAGTTCTTAGGTTCAGTTCTTCGTTCAGTTTCGGACATTAAAATAGTTGGTGCTCTATAATTTGTGCTCTTTGGTTAATGGAATCACCGCAGTCTAGCCTGCAGCTAATAATATTGCAGTATAGTTCACAGAAGAGCGCTGCATCTTTCAATAGGTTAGTTGATAATTATTAATTAGGCATCGCATATTACGGGTGTCATTGCAATTGGGACGCAAGCTTTTCAGCCTACGGCGCCGATGTGGGGTTGACAGCAATATTCTGGAGGAAGAAGCTGTAACTTCGTTCCAAAAATCAGAAATTGTCTACCAGCTCGACTAATCTTTTATTTATTACGACAACGTATTACCAAAGTTTCCATCCGAGTTTTTTGCCTGACCTTTCTTTCCTTCTTGTATCTTCAGACCCCTACCTGGAGTGAGTCGCTAAGGGAGGTCGCATTCATTGAGCCGGTTGATGGTATTGCTGAAGCCCCTGAAGGTCACATTTCATTGGCCTGGAGCCTAAGAGAGGGCGATGCCGGCCAGCTGCCTAAAGAACTACCCAAAGAACTGCCTAAAGGGGCCGAGTATGTTCTGGAACGGTCACGAAGTCCGGACTTTGCCGATGAGACCGTGCTGTATCAGGGCAAGGATCGAGGCACCTTTGTTTCAGGTATGGCCGAAGGGAATTACTACTTTCGAGTATTTATCCGTCAGGGTGAGCGTGTCGGGCCGATGGGCGATGTGCTTGTTGTGAACGTGACTTATGTCGAAAGGCAGAAAGTCGTGCTGCTTCTGGCCGTTGGATTTCTGGTCTTTATCGCGACGGTCGGTGTGATAATTTTCGGCTCTATCCGTAGCAACCAAGGAGAGCTCAACTAGCAGACTTTGTATGGAAGGAATTGATACGCAGACTGTTTTGCAACCTTCTACCGGATGGCTACTGCTTGCCGTATTTGGCAGTATTTGGATTGGCCTGGGTATCTATTGGGGGCGGAAAGCTAAGAATCTTGAAGGCTTCATGCTGGCCGGACGAAATGTAGGACTAGCCTTGGGTGCGGCGACTGCCATGGCCACCTGGGTGACGTCCAACACGGTAATGGTTGCGCCCTCATTGGCGATGCGGCAGGGCATCTGGGGCATGGTCGCTTATTCCACTGCTTGTTTCGGCCTATTGCTATTTGCCCCGATGGCACTTCGAATTAAGAACCTTATTCCCAAAGGTTACACCAGTGGCGACTTTATCTACAAGCGCTATGGGCGTGTCGCATGGGGGATTTTTATGACGATTACCAGCGTCTACTCGCTGGCTTGGCTGGTCACCATGGGCGTGGCCGGAGGCAAGCTCATCGAAGTTCTGACGGGTATTCCATATGAATATGGGATGTCTGTGATTCTATTTGTCTGTGTCGCTTATACATTATTCGGAGGTTTGTTTGCCGTCATCGGCACAGATTTCATACAGAGTATCATTATTCTGATTGGGGTGGTGGCGATCGGCGGTGTGATCTTATCGCGTCTGGAGATGCCTGAGATCTATCAATCGATTGAGACAACTCAACCGGCCTTGCTGGACGTCTTCATGCCGGTGGCCCTGCTGTCATTCTTTAATCTCATGTTTTTCGGGTGGGGTGAGGTCTTTCACAATAATGTCTGGTGGAGCCGAGCTTTTGCCATTCGCAAGAAGGTGGTCTCCAAAGCTTTTTTACTCGCCGGCTTTTGTTGGTTTCCGATCCCTATTGCAGCGGGCTTCATCGCCTTGTCTGCAGCACCGCTGGGCATCAATATAATCGATCCCGATACCACGGCACCGCTCGTTGCCAGTTACCTGCTGGGCGGCACTGGTGCGGTTCTGGTATTCATTGTCGTCTTTTGCTCTCTGGCTTCAAGTATCGATAGTTTATTGGCCGCGACGGCAGACCTGCTGACTGAGGATGTTTACAAGCGCCTCATCCGTCCGCAGGCTAGTGACGCCGAGCTCCGGCGCGGTGCTTCCATTATTATTATTGGTATCGGTTTGCTTACCTGGGCGATCTGTTGGCCAAAGTGGGACCTATTGATGGTTCTCTACATTTCCGGGCCTCTGGTGGCCTCCACGATTTGGCCTATCGTTGCCGGTTTATTTTGGCAAAAATCCAATCCAACGGCGTCCTGTCTAGCGATGCTGCTCGGTAGTATGATTGGTCTTTGGGCCTACTTCTCCATTGCCTGGTATGTGGCGACGCTCGTTAGCACGGTTGTATCGATGTTGATTGTCGTCATCGGCACACTCATTTTCCCTAAACCCTGCGACTGGCGGCGAATCGCCGGTGCCGATCACACCCAACCTGATAACGGATGACATTATTCAGCGAAAATATCCTTAGCTTAATTATCTTCGGAGCACTGATTTGGACTGCCCTAGGCGTTCTGATTCTGCTCGGCCTCCTTCTGAAGGATTATCTCAACAAACAAATCTGGTAAATATGGAACACGTCTATTCAAAAAATCTCAGTCGCCGTTACACGCGCCCACCCAAGGACTCCGAATCCCTGAGTCCTTCTGCACAAAAATTATTTAAAGGACTTGAGATAAATGAGCGAATCTTGCTGGGGCTTTATTTAAAGTCGATTATCTCGGTTAACGACATCAGCCGGTCCGAACTGGTTGAATTGGTGCGGCTCGCTGCGTGTCTTGAGAGTATGGAAATCGCAGAGGCCCATCCTCTGGACGGTAAGATCGCGATAACGGCTTTTTTCGAAGCGAGCACGCGGACCCGATGCTCGTTTGAAAGTGCGATGTTACGTTTGGATGGAAAGATTATCAGCATCCCCGAAGGCAGCAGTACCGGCGTCAAGAAAGGCGAATCGCTTGCTGACATTGGAGAGATGTTTAATGCGTATGGTGACGTTGTAATCATGCGTCATACGGAAAAGGATTCCGTCGACCAAATTTGCGAAGGCCTGCGGCTGCCCTTGATCAATGCGGGTAATGGTATGGGCGAACATCCTACCCAAGCCCTGGCTGATTGGTATGCGCTGATAAAGTGGTGCCCGGAACTGATCGATGACGACTCGGATGTGTCTTTGAATTTAGGCATTCTCGGCACGCCGGGCAGTATGCGTGCCGTCAAAAGTTTCCTTCTACTGGCACTTAAGTTCTCAGAGCACATTAAGAGTGTGACTTTTATCTCCGAAATGGCCGACCCGCTGGGTGCGGATATTAAACAGGCAATCACTGATGCTGGTATCGAATTCACTGTCTCCAATGATATGGGGCAACATTTGCCTGAACTCGATGTAATCTACATGAACTCAATCGTCTGTGTGGGAGAAACATATGCAGCCATGGACAGTAGCTATAAGCTGGACAAGAGTAGCCCAATCAAAGAGGGGGCGGTGATTCTCCATCCGCTGTCCCGATTGGATGAGCTGGATCGTAGCTTGGATACAAGCGCTCATAATCTCTATTTTTCACAAGCACACGGCGCAGTATTTATACGTCAGGCGCTGCTGATTTGCATGTTGGGCCGATTGAACAAACTGCCCCGCGAGGTGCCACTTGTTTCCGGGACAACAGAAAGTTAACAAACACTCCAAACAAACAACAGATAACACACGCTAAACTATGTGCGGAATTACCGGATTTTTCTCAGCGAACTCACTGAACGACAGTGCCTCACGCGTCCTTGGATCGATGATGGACGCGATTAATCATCGCGGGCCTGACGAGCAAAGCGTGCACCTTGATAAAGAAAAGGGGCTGGCCTTTGGGCACACCCGGTTGTCGATTAATGATTTGGCCTGTGGGAAGCAGCCGCTCTACGGTCATAACGACCGTTATGTCCTTACGGTTAATGGTGAGTTTTATAACTTTAAGCGCTACCGCGCAAAATTGATGGCGATGGGGGATCGCTTTTCCTGCCGTTCGGATAGTGAAATTGCCATTGGTCTCTACCACCATTATGGACTGGATGCGTTTTTAGAGCATTTGCGAGGCGAGTTTGCCATCGCCCTCTACGATAAAGAAGAAGACACCCTGATTTTGATCCGAGATCGTTTCGGAGTTCGGCCGCTCTTTTATCACTTCACTCCGAACGGGCTGGTTTATGGTTCTGAGGTTAAATCAGTCATTCGTCATCCCGACGTGCCCAAGCGCTTTAACTCGCAGGCCTTACTGAACCAGATGATGCATACTATGGTGCCCGGCACGAGTGCCTTTGAGGGCATTGAAGCACTGCGTCCCGGACACATGATGATCGTGAAGCGCCGACATGGGAAACTAGAGGCGACCACCAGGGAATATTGGGATATGGATTTCCCAACTTTAGAGGCACGGCATTCGGTCAAGGAAGATGCGGAGGCCGACGTGGAAATGATCCGCGAGAAGCTCATTGAATCCGTTGTGCTCAGATTGGAGGCGGATGTGCCTGTCGGGTGCTATCTCTCCGGTGGCATCGACAGTTGCTGCATTCTAGGGCTGGCCACTGGGGCACAGCAGTCGCCGGTCAAGGCCTTCACGATTGCTTTCGATAATCCCGATTATGATGAGAGTCATATCGCTAGAGAGATGGCCGAAAGTATGGACGCGGATCAGGAGGTCATCCACCTGAAAGCGGAGGATCTTTACGGGGAGAATTACGAGCGCACGGTGTGGCATGCTGAGCGCACATTTTACAACACACTCGGTGTGGCTAAATACTTGATGAGCCAGCGTGTGCATGAATGCGGCTATAAGTCGGTCGTGACCGGGGAGGGCGCCGATGAGCTTTTCGGTGGTTATCCGTCCTTTAAGCGGGATATGTTTATGCACGGGCTAAAAGATGAGCCTGAGGAGGTGCGCCGCGAATATCAGGCGGCCATGGATAAAACCAACAAACTTTTTAAGGGAGCGATCCTCGCTGAAGATGTGCACAGTCACTCTGCATTTGAGTCATTATGTGGGTTTACCCCGAACTGGATACAGCCTTGGCTGGCCTCACTCGACATCGTGCGACCATTGCTGCATGGCGACGTGCTGCATGAATTGAAAGGCTACGATCCGATCGAGGCCATCACGGCCCAGCTGAATCCGGACAAGATTAAAGGACGCCACCCCTTGGATATCGCTCAGTATACCTGGAGTAAAACCATGCTTGAGGGCCAAATTTTGAATTGGGGTGGCGACCGGGTGGACATGGCGAACTCGATGGAATCACGACCTGCCTTTCTCGATCATCATCTGGCTGAGGCCGCGGTCAAGGTGCCCCCGCACCATCGGATTAAAGGCAATGTCGAAAAGTGGGTTCTGCGGGAGGCTGTGCGCGGCGTCTTGCCGGAGGTGCTCTACAAGCGCGAGAAATTTGCCTTCATGGCACCACCGGCGCATACCGATGAATTCAAACGTGCCCAGGTGAATGCCCTGATTGATACACATATTTCTCCAGAACGCGTTGCTGCGGCAGGCATCTTTGATCCGAATGCAGTCCACGCGTTTATCAGTGGATATAAGTCGGACAAAGATCCCGTATCATTAGTCAGAAAAGATGCGATTTTGAACCATATCCTCTGCCTACAGATCCTGCATCATCAGTATCTCGGGTCTTAGGGAACTTCGCCGTAAATCTTCGGCGGGGCAAATCCGTGGTTGCAGGCTGTGCGCTCATGGCTATCTCATTACCAATTTTACTGTTATGAGCGAAACACCACACATTGATATCGACTATGTCGCCAATCTCGCACGGCTCGACATGTCCGACGAAGAAAAAGCCAAGCTGGGCAGCCAGTTGGACGACATCCTTGGCTACTTTGAAAAGCTCAACGGCGTTGACGTCGAAGGCATCGAACCCATGGCCCACGCCCACCGGGTCTCAAACATCTGGCGTGAGGGCGATGAGCCCGGCGAAACCTACTCCCCTGACGTCCTCATGAAAATGGCCCCCGAACATCGCGACAACCAAGTCGTCGTGCCCAAGGTCGTCGAATAATTTTTAACCACAGATGCACACGGATGAACACAGATATAGATGCGGATTGGGGGATCCGTTTTTATCTGTGTGAATCCATGGTTTAAATATCCCGTATCTCATATCGCGTATCACGCATCCCGATAAATGTCTGAACTTTATTTCAAAACTATCACCGAACTCTCTACCATGCTTTCGGCATGGGAAATCACTTCGGTCGAGCTCACGCAAGCCATTGTCGACCGCACCGCTGCCGTTGACGGTCAGGTAAAAGCTTTTCTCTCCTACGATGCGGAAGACGCGCTCGCGCAGGCCAGGGCTTCAGACGAGCGACGTGCTGCCGGCCAGAGCCTCGGGCCGCTCGACGGCATCCCCGTAGGCATCAAGGATACGCTCGCGGTGAAGAATCAATCACTGAAATGCGGCTCCAAAATGCTGGAGAACTATGTGTCTCCCTTCGATGCCACCTGCATCGTCAAGTTGAGGGAAGCAGGAGCCATCATCTGGGGGCGCCTCAATATGGACGAGTTTGCCATGGGCTCCTCTACTGAGAATTCCGCTTATCAAACTACGGGAAATCCTTGGGATCTCGAAACGATCCCCGGCGGCTCTTCCGGTGGTAGCTCAGCCGCAATGGCAGCGGGGGAGGCGATTGCCACGCTCGGCACAGACACCGGTGGCTCCATTCGTCAGCCCGCAGCGCTCTGCGGTGTGGTCGGCATGAAGCCGACCTACGGCCTCGTCTCACGCTACGGCCTCGTTGCCTTCGCTTCATCGCTAGATCAAGTCGGTCCATTTACCCGCACGGTCGAAGATGCAGCCATCATGTTGGAAGCCATGCTGGGCAAAGACCCGCTCGACTCCACGTCCATTGCGCCACAGGGTGAGACCAACTACTCGGAAGCACTCAAAGAGAAGAAGGGCCCCTGGAAGCTCGGTGTGCCGCAAGAGTTCTTCGGCGAAGGAATCGACCCGGAAGTGAAGGCCAACATCGAGCAGGCTATCGACTGGTATAAAAACCAAGGCTGCGAGATCGTTGATATTTCACTTCCGCACTCGGAACTGGCAGTGCCGGTCTACTACATCGTGGCGACGGCGGAGGCCTCCTCCAACCTCGCCCGCTTCGACGGCGTCCGCTACACGCACCGCAGCGAGCAAGCGAAGGATGCCCTCAGCCTCTTCACCAAAAGCCGCGGCGAAGGCTTCGGCGATGAAGTGAAGCGCCGCATCATCCTTGGCACCTACGTGCTCAGCTCCGGTTACTACGATGCCTACTACCTGCGCGCCCAGAAGGTGCGCCGTCTGATCCTCCGCGACTTCGAAGAAGCCTTTGAGCAGTGTGATGCGATCCTGACGCCAACGTCACCAACGCCGGCCTTCAAGCGCGGCGAACGTGCCGATGATCCACTCGCCATGTATCTAAGCGACGTTTACACCATATCCGTCAATCTGGCAGGCCTGCCCGCCATCTCCGTGCCCAGCGGATTCACCGAAAGCGGCCTGCCCATCGGTCTTCAAGTCATCGGCAAAGCCTTCGGCGAAGCCGATATGTTCGCCGTAGCCAATGCCTTCGAAAAAGCCCACGATTACCACAAGGCCACACCAACATTATAAAGAGAATTTTATTAACCGCCGAGTGCGCTGAGGACGCTGAGAGATGAATGAGTTAAGTGATAAAATAATACTAGAACTCAAAGTGGTTGATGAGCTTAACGACATTCATCTCGCCCAACTTCTCACTTACCTCAAACTATCCGGCTGCTCGCTTGGCTATCTAATAAACTTCAACGTGCCTCTGCTAAAAGACGGCCTCCGCCGAGTCGTTAATAATCATCCCTCCTAATCCTCTCCGCGCCCTCCGCGAACTCTGCGGTTTAAATCATAAGCATCCTAAGCATTCCCTATTATGGACTACGAAGCAACAATCGGACTTGAAATTCACGTGCAGGTGAAGACCCGCACGAAGATGTTTACCGCCGCGCCTTACGAATACGGAGCCGCGCCCAACACTCAGACCGACGCCGTTGTGCTCGGCCTGCCCGGCACATTGCCAGTGCTCAACCACGCTGCCATAGAGAAGTGTGCGAAGCTCGGGCTCATGCTCGGTTGTGAGATCGCTGAGGTCTGCAAGTGGGACCGTAAGAACTACTTTTATCCGGACTCCCCGAAGAATTACCAGCTCACGCAAAACGAGCAGCCGCTCTGCATCGGTGGTAAGGTCGAGATCGAACTCCCTGGTCCCTCCCGCAATGTCGAAGGCGAGCACCGCTGGGTGCAGCTCAATCGCATCCACCTCGAAGAAGACCCTGGCAAGCTGACTCACGAAGCTTTCGATACGCTCATCGACTTTAACCGCGCTGGTGTGCCCCTCGCTGAGATTGTGACCGAGCCGGATATGAGCTCGTCCACTGAAGCCGTGGCGTTCTTGAACTGCCTGCGCAACATGATCATCTACGCCGGTATTTCCGACTGCGATATGGAGAAGGGGCAAATGCGTTGCGACGCCAACGTCTCGATTCGTCCCGTCGGCACCGAAACACTCGGCACCCGCACAGAGATGAAGAACTTGAACTCGATCTCCAATGTGAAGGCATCGATCGAATACGAGATTGCCCGCCAAACTGAGATCCTCGAAGACGGCGGCAAGATCACCCAAGAAACCCGCCGCTGGGATGTGGATTCTACAACCAGCTCTTCTCTTCGTAGTAAGGAAGAGGCGCACGACTACCGCTATTTTCCAGACCCCGATTTGATGCCCGTGCAAATGGACCACGCCCGCGTGGCCGAGCTCGTAGCCGAGCTGCCAGAGCGTCCACTTGATAAGCAACGCCGCTATCAAACAGACCTTGAGCTGCCATTCACCATCACGTCCGTGCTCTGCCCGAACCGTGAACTCAGTGAGTTTTTCGAAGCCGCTTTAAAGACGCACAATGCGCCCAAGCAAATCGCAAACTACATCACCAACGACTTACTCCGCGAACTTTCCGAAGCCTCCGAGCACGGCGAATCCGCACTCAGTGTCAGTGAGTGTAAGCTCACTCCAGAGCACATCGCGACCTTGGCTAAGATCATCGACGACGGTGTGATCTCCAAGCAGATCGGTAAAGAAGTCTTCACTGAGATGTTTGCCACCGGCGACATGCCCGACGCGATCGTCGAGAAGAAAGGCCTCAAGCAAAGCAACGACACCGGCGAGATCGAAGCCCTCTGCCGCGAAGCCATCGCAGGCAACGCCAAAGCAGTCGGCCAATATAAAGAAGGTAACGAAAAAGCCCTCAATGCACTGAAAGGTCCCGTGATGAAAGCCACGAAGGGGAAGGCCAATCCAGCGATGCTAGATCAGCTACTGAAGAAGCTGATTGATGAAGGGTAGGGGCAGCCGCTTCGCGTCTGCTTAGAATTACCAAGAAACTCAATCAAAACTGATCAGCGATTGAAGAAGCCGGCTATTCGTTGATTCTTGTGGGATTAACGACATGAACTGAGGCATCGGCTAGGCCACGACGGCTTGTCTGGAGACTGCGCCCTACCATTATGGCGCGTCAGAGGTAGGGCGCAGTCTCCAGACAAGCCGTCGCACTGTGGCAGAATGCTCCGATCGTAAGGTGAAGATCGGCTCTAGGTCACTTACAGAAAAGGCCGGAGAGCTTATTACGAAGGTGTCGGACTGCATACTCAAGCTTACCGTTGATTTCTCACAAGAAATCACGAAGAACCAAGAAGCCTTTGGTGGTGAATAGCAAATTGTAGAGGTGTGATCTACATTTATTCATCCTCGCACACCATGAGTGATTCGGCTGTTTGAACGTATTTGACGATTTTTGACGCCTCTTTGCGCAGCGAGCGAAAGTCGCATTCTACTTGGATGCCATGCCAGAAGTCTTCCGATTGACTGAAGAAGGCTCCAAAACGGATCGACATCTGAGGTGTAATCGAGCGTTTCCCGTGCACGATTTCATTGATTGCACGCGGCGCGACACCGATCGCTCGGGCCATCCCATTTTGAGAGATACTCATCGGTTCAAGGTATTCCTCCAAGAGTATTTCGCCAGGTGTGATTGGTGGATTCATTTTAGTAACGTATGACGTTATAGGGGTGTTGTCAATGGTAGTCGATGATTTGAACGTCGGCAGGGCCTGATTCGGTCCATCGAAAGACAATGCGCCATTGCTGATTGATACGGATGGAGTGAGAGCCCGCGAGGTTACCTTTAAGTGCCGCGAGGCGATTGCCCGGAGGCACAGCCAAATCTTCGATTTTCCGGGCACGATTAAGTTGAATCAGTTTGCGTAAAGCTACCCGTGCGATGGCATTGAAGCGTCGGTTTTTCTCTTCGATGAAGAGTTGCTCCGTGTCGGCACTCGCAAATGATTGGATCATACTGGATTGTTATAGAATATATACGTCACAGGCAACCACTTGTTAGGATCTATTCCTCAAGGGAGCCTGGTTTACCGAGTTTCCATTTTCAGTTTGTAGCGAACTGGCGAACCCACTTCGACCGTCGAAATTTGAGTCTGAGCAGAGTCATTGCAAATATAATGCCATACTGACGTGACTACTTTTTAACCTCAGAGGCTGAAAAGGGATCGAACGCAAAATATAAATATTTACTGGGGGTGCGTCATTGACTTAGTTATTGACTGCCTGTGCCAGTGACGTAGTTTAGTTGTAATGCTGTTCATCGAAACACCGATTTTTACCAAGCAAGCTAGCGGTGGGCTTTTTACGGATGAAGAGCTGAAAGAGTTACAAAGAGAGCTTCTGAATAACCCGAATAAGGGGGACTTGATCGCAGGGAGCGGCGGTCTTCGGAAGATTCGGCTCGCTCGAAAAGGGGGCGGGAAGAGTGGAGGCTTTCGGGTGATCTATTATCGAAGCACGCCGGAAGTGATTTTCTTGCTGTTGGCTTATCCGAAGAACAAACAGGACAATTTAAGTAAGGCTGAAGTTAAGCTCTTGAGGGAGCTAATCGTAGGTTAATAAAGGAGCATACTATGGACGCAGAACTAATAAATGAATTGAAAGACTCGATCCGCCAGATGAAGGCGATTGAAGCGGGGGAGTTGGCACCAGCTAAAGTGCGTGTGGTGAATCCGGAGAATGAGGTCGCGTCGGCGCGTATTAAATTGGGTATGACTCAGGAGGCGTTTGCCAAGTTACTGGATACGCCTGTCGGCACAGTGCGTGGTTGGGAGCAAGGAAGACGCCAACCACCTGCAAGTGCGAAAGTCTTGATGCGAGTAGCGACTAAGTATCCCGACCAAGTGCTGGAGTGCGCGGAAGATCAGAGCGCATATGGAAAGTCGCGGTGACGCAGGGTTTTATCGTGCGCGATCGCAATCAGCCACAGTAGAGGCTCCGCTCGCGGAGCCTCTACGGGCGGAAACGAAGCGTCAGTCCTTTCAGGAAATTGCGCAAAAACTGGTCGCCGCATTCCTTGAAATGTTTATGGGTGGGTGCGCGGAAGAGGGCGCTGACTTCGCCTTTTGAGATGTGGAGTCCGACGCCTTCGATGGTGGCGATGAGATCGGTGTCGCGCATGGCGAAGGCGATACGCAGCTTTCTGAGGATGGTATTGTTATCGATTTTTGAGGTGGAGAATTTCTTAACGGGCCCATCGCTTGGGCCGCGACGCTGTAGAATCAGCCCGTCTAAAAAGGCGTGTAGAGTCTTGGCGTTGCAGCCGAGGTATTCATCTTCTGCGTCGTCTCTGAGGAGATTCACGACATCGAAGATCGTCAGTTCGACGCCACCGGCCTCGATCATTTGCAGCACTTCTTTATTTTTAATTTGCAGGGCGTAGCGCACGCTCCTCAGCACTTCATTGTTTGTCATGCGGTATTGATACTTTCTTTAGGAAGGTGTGGCCCGATTGATTGTAGCGATGGCACGATTGATTGTAGCGATGGCACGCTAGTGCCGTCGATTTTAGGCCTGAGAGAAGATTCGACCTTGCTAGCGCAACGTTGCTACGAGGATAAGACATTAGGCCAAACCTTTGGAAGGAGGTGTTTCTCTGCCTGATTCGCCGCCAAAGGGGGTTCGATTTGAAGACTCGTCGCTTGAATTACGATGCCTCTCCTTCTGCGTTTCAGCCTTCTTGACGCGGATCTTCTGACCGTTGACGACTTTATCATTGAGGGTTTTAACGGCAGCCTTAGCCGGCCCTGGTTTTTGCATCTCAACGAAGCCGAAACCTTTTGAGGTGCCAGTTGCTTGATCCATGACTAAGTTGCATTTTTGAACAGTGCCAAATTCTTGAAATAGCTTTTTAAGTTCAGCTTCTGTGGTTTCGCGGCTTAGATTGCGTATTAGTAATTTCATAGGTGCTTTACTAGAAGAGAATTCTTCGTATTGAAATGTTTTTGATGTAGAAATTGTCGATTATCACTAAAACGAAAGAAAAACACGAGTGCTGAATATTGGATCAACCTCCAACGCTGTCACGATATTGAGACACAGAGTAATCGAATTTCAGGTGAACTTGCTGCCATCGAACCTGCGGGAATCCTCGAGTGTGCGGAAGAGCAGGCGACGTATGGGTAGAGAGCGGGTTTATCCCGCGATCGCATGGTGGATCCCATCAACCGGATCAAACCTTTTGGTAGAACGTGTCGGCGGTTCGGTCTTGGCGTAAAGCCAATCGCTACGGCTCTCGTAGGGAGCGGGTTTATCCCGCGATCACATGGTGGATCCCATCAACCGGATCAAACCTTTTGGTAGAACGTATCGGCGGTTCGGTCTTGGCGTAAAGCCAATCGCTACGGCTCTCGTAGGGAGCGGGTTTATCCCGCGATCACATGGTGCGTGATCGCAGTTCTTCGCTGAAAATTTTCTCGGTCACTTTCCAGAACTTGCCTTGTTTGCGAGCGATGACGAAGGCTGGCATGCGAAGCTCTGATTGAATGTCTACGGCGTCGCCGGCTGTCGTAATGCTTGGCGTCTGTTCGGGTTTTCGTAGGTGCGATCTCAGGAAGTTGATGCTGAACTTCTTTAGGCTGGTGGGGTTGTTGAGGTAGTGCATCTCGGAGACGAACTGCCCGTCGTAGTCGTAATATTTAACAAGCAGGTAGTCGGTGCCACGCTTGTCGGTGCGTTCAAGCATCTCGATCGAATCAGGGGTGAGGACGTGGGCGTCTTTCGAGAGTCTGGCTTGCTTGAGCTTTGTGTCTGGGTCGATGAGCATGCAGTCGCAGCTCCGGCACTCGCGGGCGCTGATGTCATTTTCGGCACCGCACTGGTCACAGATTTTGAAGCGGAAGCGGTAGCCGCAGGGCGTCAGCTCGTAGGTCGTTGAATTGACATTGCCGCCACGGCATTTTCGGCCGAAGTGTTCGATGATGTTGCCATCCTCGTCGACGATGCCCCAGAAGTTGTTGATGAAGCCGCATTGAGGGCAGGGAACTTCGACGGCGACGGATTCGGACTCTGTCTTTTTTTCGCCGATCTCGGGGCTGAAGATGCTATGGCCTATGCCAGTGTAGTCTAAAACCAGACAATCCTTTTTATCGGTATCCAAACGTAAGCCACGGCCAATGATTTGTTGATACAAACTGATCGATTCGGTCGGGCGCATGATGGCGATGACATCGACGTGCGCGGCGTCGAATCCTGTCGTGAGGACGGAGACGTTCACGAGATACTTGAATGCCTTCTGCTTGAAATCATTCACGATCTGGTCGCGTTCGCTGTCTTCGGTCGTGCCAACCACGAGTCGTGCCTGTCCGGCTGGCAGCGTGTCCATGATCTCCTGTGCGTGTTTCACGGTTGAGCTGAAAATCATCACACCCTGCCGGTTGTCGCTCTCGGTGATGTCGATGATGTTTTTAATGATGAGCGGTGTGAGTCGTCTTTGCTGGTGGAGCAGTTCTTCGAGCTGAGCCATCGTGTAGGACTGGCTGCCTTCGATCAGCTCGGAAAAGTCATAGGAGGTGACCGGCAGGTCTACTTTGACGGGGCGCGTCAGGTAGCGGTTTCGGATCATGTATTCAAGCGGGAGTTCGTAGATGCAGTGCTTGAAGAAGCGCAGTTCCTGAGTCTTTACCTCTCCTTGGAGCGCGTAATTATAGATCCAACCGAGGCCCAGGCGGTAGGGGGTCGCGGTCAGCCCGAGGATGCAGATGCGCTGGTTGTTGAGCTTGAGCTGCTTGATAACCTTCGCGTATTGGCTGTCCGGCTCTAGGCCGACGCGGTGGCACTCATCGATCACGACAAGTGTGAAATCCTTGAAGAAGCTATCATTCGCCTTCGCGACTGACTGGATGCTGCCGAAGATGACTTTCTGATCGCTATCCTTCTGGTTCAAACCCGCGGAATAGATCCCTGCCTTCAAGCCGTAGCTTTCATACTTTAGATGGTTTTGCTCGACGAGTTCTTTGACATGGGCGAGCACCAAGACGCGGCCGATGGCTATCTTCGCCAACTCAGCGATGACCAAACTCTTACCTGCACCCGTGGGCAAAACGATGACCGCAGGGTTGCGTCGCTTCCTGAAGTATTTGAGAGTGCTATCAACCGCTTCTTGCTGGTATGATCGGAGTGTATACATGGATGTCTGGAAGCAAGTTATGGAGATGTTGCTCCCGAAGTATAGGAAAATGATGGGCTTAGTGAGGAGTCAGAACAATTCTGTCCTGCTGACTAGGGAGTGTTTTAAATTAGAACCTAATCCAGACAAGGATGGAAGCGATGGCAACCATGGCCGCGAAGGTGAGTTGTAGTTTTTCGAACCGCATGGCAACGCGCCTGTT
>Ga0307948_1000393_pt1:0-12500 | contig 29628 bp, 33 predicted proteins | sample OrgLakmetagen280_FD_201824 | JGI IMG/M metagenome (GOLD analysis project Ga0307948, IMG submission 201824) | Saline water microbial communities from Organic Lake, Antarctica - #280 | ecosystem: Environmental > Aquatic > Non-marine Saline and Alkaline > Saline | place: Antarctica: Organic...
CGTGTGTGCTGCATGGCTTGCTTGCGCTCTGCGCGTGTGAGGTGTAGGTGCCCTGTTTTCCGAGTGCTCAGGTCTTTGCCTCTGATGCGTGCTGCGTGCTTTGCTCCTTCTGCTATCTGTCTCCCTAATCGCACTGACGTCCTTGATGCTGCGCCTTGTGTTGTCACTGCTATTGCTTCTACTGCTGCTGCTTTGCAGCGTTGCGACACGGCCACCTTGTTGGAGTGCTGCATTCCCGCTACTGCTGGTTTCTCTTCTGCCTGACCCCTTACTGAACCGGTCCAATTTTGTGGTGGAGTTGTGCTCATGCACATTTTCCCCTGCCACACTGGAGCTGGTAACGGGAAGTGGGGCAGGCTGACCTGAGTGTCGAAGCACAGGCTCGCTAATGCCTGCTGCAAGTGGAGCAAAGGACTAAGTTGGGAAAGCATATCGGTTGTGTTATGACATGCGTGTGCACGAACGCATATTCACAGACGCATGGAAGGTTTTGTACGTAAGATATACACAATTACGATTGCACATACATACACGCACGCACGCATATGCACACGCGCACGCACACGCACACACGCACGCACGCACACACACGCACGTACACACGCACGCGCACACACACACAAATGCACACACATACACAACACACACACAAACGCACACTCAAGCACGCACACACACACACACACACACACACAACACACACACAAACGCACACTCAAGCACGCACACTCAAGCACACACGCGCACACACACACACGCACACACACGCACGTGCACGTGCATGCGCATTCAGGCACACAGTTCCGAGCAATCTCTGTCCATGGGCGTACCTGAGAGCGCACGGCAGTAGCTCACGACCCGGCGGTGTTGTTCCTGGAGCCTCCAACATGAGCTGCAAGAACTGCCACCAACTTCATGTGTAGCAGTCTGGGCCTGTCTGGCAGCCAACATATCATGGATTAAAAATTGGTTTAAAGTTAAGGTTTATCAAAAATGCAGTGTAAATAAATTGATAATGCTCGCCGCATGCCAACTGAGCCATGCCAGCTCTTCCAGTGCAGTGCCAAGTGTTTTGAGACAGAGAAGTACATGCCAGGTGAGTGGTCTGGAAGGACATTAACGTACGCTTGCTTACACACATTTGTGTGTTCACACACACACACACACACACACACACACACACACACACACACACACACACACACACACGCACACACACACGCGCACACACACACACTTACACACACACATACACACACACACGCACGCACACACACACATGCATGCACACATGCACATGCACACACACATCACACACAAACACACACACATGCACACACACACACACACACGCACACACATACACACATGCACACACGCACGCACACACGCATGCATACAGGCATAAAACACACATGCACACGCAAGGGTTTGCACACTCACACCCGCACAAGCATATGCGCAAGAGCGCGCACACACACACACACACACACACACACACACATACTCACAAACACACACGCACACAACACACACACACAACATACACACAGGAACCAACACGTGTGCCCAGCGTACTACCAAGCACCACCAGCCCCTGCCCCGTTAGCAACCAGCGGCAGCGGCAGCAACCATACACAGTGCACAGCCACAGCTCACACCTCACATTCAGCACCCCCTGTGCAGTTGCCAGTGTAATAGGACCAGCACCAGCATCAAAACGGCCCCTACCACCACCACACCGTGTGCGATTACAACCTCCCACTGCCAGTCGTTCCAGTGTGTCAAGCAGCCTTGTGAGCGTGCTGAAGGATGAGATTAAGTATGCGCGCGAGTCATATCGGCGAGATGAGCAGGTGTGTGTGTATGTATGTGTGTGTGTGTGCGCGCGTGCATTCGTGTGTGCATGCGTGCTTGTGAGTGCATGCGTGTGTGTGCAGTGATACCAAAGATGGAAAATCCCAATCTTTGCCTATTAGGAGGAAACTTGGTCTGCCCTGTATAGTCTTTCACGCATCATATATCACACATGACTCTCATGACAAATAAATGTTCACTGCAGCTGCTAGAGGGTCCCCCTAACGATTTCGACTTAGAGGACGAGCCTGGCAAGAGCTCGTTCTACCTTATGCGTAGCTTCAAGGACGAGGAAATTGTGATTGAAGTCAGTCTGGAAGCGGAAGCTTTGGTACGTGGCATGTGTGTGTGTGTGTGTGTGTGCGCACGTGCGTGCGTGCGTGCGTGTGTGCATGCGTGTGTGCGTGCGTGTGTGTGTTTGCAAATGTGTGTGTCTATGCCTGTGTACACACGCTCTTCCCTGGCCACGTTTATGCGTTTATCACTTTTATCAACTTTTGCTATAGAACGCGGTTTGGCAAAGGTGGGGTGACTGTGCAATTCAAACTCCTTTTACAGTTTCAAACATCTTACGGAACTTTTCAGATTGCATGCAAGTACACACGCACACACACATATCTTAATGCACGTACACATGCACACAACAGGATGAGGACGAGGAGGAGGTCAACGATGGCGATGAAGAAAATGTGCCAGCAATCACTTTTGAAGTGCAGGTAATGCGTGACATGCACTACAAACACATCACTCACATACACACACACACACAAAAACAGACACACACACACGTGCATGAGACACATTTCTCCATTGGTGCTCTTAGTGAGCTGCACACACACACACACACATACACACACACACACACAATACATACACAAACACAATTTGCACCCACATCTGCATACACATGCATATTACATACGAGATACCTCCTGTTGCGCAAGGCATGCTGCCAAGGCATGCAAACTCAGACCTGCACATCAGCCCCTCTTAGAGCATTTCTACGCTTAAACGCTCAAAACTCGTCCTCACACGACAATTTGTGCACAGCAGATGCTCGTAACATAATGCAAATGCTTAAAACATGCAAATGCTTTTGTCCTTGCAACTCTGTTCCACCTACGCACACATCCTCGTTTTCAGGCTCACGCACTGCAGTGCACACCAACCCACCATAAAATGCCCATACACATAATGCTCAAGCGCTGGTGCTACATGTCTGTTGTGTGTGTGTGTGTGTGTGCGCCTGTGTGTGTTTGCGTGTGTGTGTATGCGGTTATGTGCCATGCGAGGAAGGACTTCATTGCATCAAAAGCTTAAGGCAGGTCAGGCTTTTGGGGGCCTTAATCATCCCCCCTTCCCCCACACATACACTCGTATGCATGTAAACCCACCCACACACACACACACACGTATGCATTATAAGCAAACACCCATGCACTCACACACGAATACATATAAACAGACACCCATACACTCACACACGTATACATATAAACGTACACCCATACACACACGTATACATATAAGCGTACACCCATACACTCACACACGTATGCATATTAACGTACACCCATGCACTCACACACGAATACATATAAAAGTACACCCATACACTCACACACGTATACATATGAACGTACACCCATACACTCACACAAATACATATTGACGTACACCCATACACTCACACACGAATACATATTGACGTACACCCATACACTCACACACGTATACATATAAACGTGCACCCAGGTACACCCAGGTACACACGTACACCCACATATACACGTACACCCTGGTACACCCATACACTCACACACGTATACACATAAACGTACACCCATACACTCACACACGTATACATATAAACGTGCACCCATACACTCACACACGTATACATATGAACTTGCACCCAGGTACACCCAGGTACACACGTACACCCACATATACACGTACACCCTGGTACACCCATACACTCACACGTATACATATAAACGAACACCCATACACTCACACACGTATAAATATAAACGTGCACCCAGGTAGCCAAGGGCCCCCAAGCGCTGATGTTTGAGTGCGAGAGCAATGGAGAATACATTGTGATCCAGCGCATTGCCCTCGAACAAAATAACAGGTATGTCTCTGTGTGTGCATGTGTGCGTGTGTGTGTCTCAGACACTGTTAGACTGCTTGTATGTGTCACTGTCAGCACTTGTCTTGTGACAAAGAGGGGCTTACGGATTGTGCGCAAATTTGATGAGAGATCGTTGGGTCAGCGTTTACATCGGTCCCTGTTTCAAAATCCCAGTGAAGTTTTTGAGGTTGTTATAAGATCACTTTAAAAAAACCAGTGACGTTTCAGATATTTTTGTAAGATCACTCAAGCCATCGCAACTGTGTTGTGAAGTCGCATTTTCTGGCTTGACACGCTGATGTTTGATTACAGAGACCAAGGATGACACTTACGAACAGAATTGACATCCTTAGAGGCCTTATTTCTACAGTTGGCCAGAACCTTATATATGCACCGTATATGACCGTATCTTTCCAAAAATACCGTATATACACCGTATATATATGGTTCTGGCCAACCAACCCTACTTATTTTCCCTGGCCACGGAACTCGCGTGCTCAAGGCTGGCCACAGTCATACCCAGGGTTGTTCAATTCGGGGTTCAGTCAAAAGTTTGGATTCGCTAACTTTCACGCATTTTAACAAACCCTAAAAATGCCGTTTGCAAGCTATTCAAAGTCCGCTGAACTTGTGTGCCCTGTTTCCAAGTTTTTAGGTCCAATTTGTAGTCAAAATGCAGGAATGAGCCTTAGATGGCTTTTAAACGTTCTGGTTTTTTGTATTCATCTATAAATTAAAATATTTCATATATATGTAAGCAACACAAGCATGTTTTGGACGAGTGTGACCACAGAAACCAGCAAAATCCTCCATTTTTAAAACTGCACATCGAACTGCTCAAACAGTTCGAGGGCTCTAGAACTTTCACGAATTTATCAAACCCTTGCTCCCAAATATTCGAAGTGAACAACCCTGGTCATACATCATATACGTTTTTTGCTTACGACTTTTGTGACCCTGGTATTGGGAAATGTCCTGCTTAAAATTCTTGCCACCTCGTGTGCTTGAGGTTGGCTAGTACCATACATATTTGAACCATGGCACATGCCCCTTAATCGTTTTTCGGGTCACAGCAGCGAAGGGGACAGTGACGCTGAAGATGCAGACGAAGAGGAGGGGGGGCTGAGCGCAGATGCGTACCTGGGGCCCGATTTTGAGGACCTAGACGACACGCTGCAGCAGGTAAGCAATTTCGTGCGTTAATTTGCCTGAGTGTGTGTGTGTTTGCGTAGCTTTCTATTGATCACCTGGAAAAATGCTGCAACCAATGACAGGGTAAAGTTAATGTGTGTGTGTGCATTGAGCATATGTTTGCACAGGTGTTCAGGTGCAAGATGTGTGTGTATGCATGCGTTTGAATTTAGTGTTTGCACAGGTTCTCAGGTGCAATATGTGTGTGTATGTGTTTGAATTTATGTTTCTGCACGTTTGCACAGATGCTCGGGTGCAAGATGCGTGTGTGCGTGCGTTTAGAGTTAGTGCTTGCACTGGTGCTCAGGTGCATGATGCGTGCGCGTGTGTTTCAATTTAGAAAATTCACTGGTATTCAGGTGCAAAATGCGTGTGTGCATGTATTTAGACATAGTTTGCATAGATGCACATTGCACAGGTGCATGATTGTGTGTCTGCTCGCAAACTGCTGCGCTGCCACTCATCAAAAAGCAGGAACCTTTCAGTATGCCCCCCAGGGATGCCCTGCCAAGTATTATGGTCTGCAATGATGGGTGTGGGTGGGGTAGGACATTTTAAGTATAGAAGGTTACACTGAACACTTTGTGCTGTGCTCAGACGTCCAGTCAAGCGTCTGAAAAATACAAACAAGTATAACCAAGTACTGACCAACTAATATAACCAAGTACTTACCAGAACTGGTCCTTAGGAGAAGAAAAGCTACGCAGGCAGTGAAAATCACTCCCCACATTGATTAAGGAAAAGAAAGCCAATTTGGTCTAAATACCGTAAAATTCCTGTACCAGCAGACAAAAAGGCCCAGTCAGACAGGTCCAACAGAGTACCAGAAGGAATAAAAGCACAGAGAGACCGGAGTAGCAGGTTCAAACAAGCAAGAGCGCCAGGCACAGAAAGTGCAGAGCTAAGCTAAGGGTCTACCAGGGAAGAACTTGGGCAACGTTGTACTTAGTTGCCTGTGCAGCCTTCTACAATTCTTCTTGTCGGCAGCCGTCTGTCAGCAGCTGACCTGACATTCAAGCATTCCCAAGGCACAACAAAGCATTCAAGTTAGAAATGGCACAAGCCGCATATTGCCCCACAAGGACGCTGGCCCGACATCGTTGTCATAGAACTTGATGGATCCTGCTATTATTGAAGGACGTCTGAATTGCTCTGGCCTACTTCTATTTAGGGAGAACGAAGGACAAAATTTCGGCAACGCTCTGTTTTGCTATTTCTATATACCCCATACAAATGTCGTCCTTGATAATGAACAATAAGCCTGCAATCCCAGCTTCGTCTGATTCATCTTACTCACCCTTCCAAGACGTCCCTTTCCCCTCTAAGCTCAACATGACAGCAGCATATGGGTAACGAAGGAATTGATGGAAATTTGTGTTCTCACACAGTCCAATTGGTCCTAAACAGCATGTATTCTCCACATAGTCCTTATTGGCAAGAATGCATTCTACACACAGTCCTAATTGGCAACGTCTTTTCCACAACCTGCTTGTGAGCTCTTTTTTGCCATATGCCCTAGTCAATTATTTGAATTTTGTGCAAGAATCGGTTCTCAATGTCTTGCAAGGAGAAGGAGGCTACAGCAACTCATGATTTCTCTGCCCAATTGTGGTCAAAGGAGGTCCAATAACGGACCCTCACTTCAGAACTCCTTCATTAAAATGCCTGTGTCAGATTGCTCAAAATGCGTGTGTTAGATTTGACGGCTATTCATATATGAGTATGATGACGGCTATGTTTCTTGCTCAAAATGCCTGTGTTAGATTTGCCAACACCTGTAGCAGGTTGCTGGCTCCAAAATTTCCGTGGCTTGGCAGGGTTTCCACCCTGCTTGACTGAGATTCTTTCTGCATGGCCAAGTACAAAGGGTGCTGGAATACAACGTAATTAAGGGCTGAGGGTTAATTGAAAAAGTGTGCAAGCGTACAAATCGGAAACAGCGAGCCTGATTTTAAAGAGGAGTTTTTGTCGTGCCTTGTCAGCATAAATAGTAAAATGTTATGTCTTGCTTGTGTCTTGCAGATGGTTTAATGAATATTCAAGGGCACAGAGTGATTTAGTTATTCCAGACGCATACCAGGAGGCGTTAGTTAGCATAACTTTTGGACGGCATGCCCATATCTCTATAAAAATGACATATCCGTATTTTTTCGTCAAGAGCTATTAATTGGTATATGTGGGTCCAATCAGGGAGGGGGGTGGGGGGGGCAGAATCGAAAATTTTGGGGGATCGAATTTGTTGCCCCCCTACAGAAAATTTCGGGACACTTCTACAAAAATTTAAATAAATCAGCGGAATCCTCAGCTTAAGCCCAGTCGATTGGAACCCTTTTTGAGCAGATTGGGTTAAGGGGGGGGTCTGTGGACTTGTCCAAAAGTTAGAGGCACACGCGATCAGGTGCAAACCGCGGGGTGAGTCAAGGCAATGAAGCAGCAATTAACCCCAAACTTGCAGGATTGTGCCAGCATGAGATAGTCAGTGAGATTCTGAAGAAATGGAAGCAATGTGGGACTGTGCAAGCCAGTTATGGGTGCCTGGTAGGTCACGTGTGCATGGGCGTCCGTATCTCAGTTTTTGCCCCACAACTCTGCAACACTTCAATTTCAGGTCTTGATGAATATGCAGATGGATACTTATTTTAAAAAGGTTGCAGATTGGTACCCTTTTTGTCTGGGTGGGGGCGCCGGAAGGGGGGTTAGGGGGTGGGTGGTGGGTCAGGGGAATCCAGCCCAAAAATTGGGCATGCCTGTCCAAAACGTTTATTTCTGGCCCCTCCTGCGCATACTCATCATAAAAGGCTAGCAAGCAGATCGGTCAACATTCTTGGAAGATTCATCTCTGTGTCTAAACCCCTTGCAAATCAATTCGTGCGTGTTGCAGGCGTTTGTTGATTACTTAGAGGAGCGAGGGGTGACTGCAGAGTTGGGGGAGTACATCCGACTTCTTGTGCAAGACAAGTCCTCAAACGAGTATCAGGCGTGGCTACAAAAAGTGAACAACTTCATCGTAAGCTGATTTGCTTTGCGTGGAACATGCCCTGTGCCTATGGTGATAGTACAGCTCTACGGCTGGGTTTGTTTTTTGTAAAACCAGCCTTTGACCCCGGAAGATTTGGGAAGAGGAGTGGGAAAGGGAGGGAGAATGACCGACAGCAGATAGCGCAGCAGCACTTGCATGCTGCAGACGTCAAAATAACGACTGTCAAACAAGAGGTTCAAACTGGTGCTATCCTATAGCTAAAGCTAAGTGGTGTATTATGCTGGGATTCTTATAATTTGATTCACATAGGTTCCGTGCCTGTGTGAGGATGAATCGAGAAAATAGAAGAACTACGCAGCACAATGAAAAACCACTCCCCACAATAAGTAAGGAAAAGAGCCACTTGGTACCGGGTACCGTAAAACTCCTCCACCAAAACAAAAAAAAAAGATCAATGGGGATGAGGAGGGCTGCAGGCTTGACCTGAAACCATCTCAGATGATTTCCTGATGAGAGTTATTTAGTTTAGTTTGGATCACAAAGGCAACCAACCTGGAATGGCTGCTCAACCTATGAGAACGAGGTAAGCCTCAAAAACCATCTCAGATGATCTCCGGATGAGAGTTGATAACAGTACTGGAAAGGCACGTCTGGTATGGACAAATTTGGCGGCGTGGGGGGTGACCTTCAGCCAGGTTGATTGGCTGATCGGCTGCAAACTGGTCTCGGCCAGCCACAAATAAATCCATAAGCTCAGAAAGAAAAAGAAAGTCTATTGTTCTGCTGAGAAAGGAAATCATGAACAAGTTGGTTGTTGACCTGTTGCAGCAAAAAGGTTTGGGCTGCTGAAAAGTCCTCAAAAAAAGGTGTAAACAGAAAAGAAAAATGTTTCCTCAGCTCACAAACTCGATGGTCTTGGCAAAGTAAAAGAGCATGCACCTCGTTCTGAACATGTTCATCTTCACCATGGCACTGGTCACATACGTGAGAACCATCTGCAAGCCACGCTGCTGCCTCAACTTTCAAAATTTAGTTAGTTTAGTTTGGATTACAAAGGCCTCCAGCCGCCTGGCATGGCTGCTCAACCTATGGGTCCAACAAATAAATAAATCAAAAAGATCGACAGCTGCACTATTAAATTTGTAAACTCTGAGTTATGTCTCAACCTTCAAAGTATGCGCACGCAAGCGGAATCTACTGACATTGCGCATAACATGTTTGGACAGATCAAGATGGAGATACCGTGATACAATAGTCGGCATACGCTCATTTCTAGAAAAAGGGGTGGCAAACCAAGAATGATGAATGGCCAGATTGTTGTTGTGCGTGTTGGAATCCACCAAATCAGCGTCTCTCCAAACACCTCTCATCCTATGCTTCAAATCCGCAGTAAACGCTTGCATGGGAATAGCACGCCCAGTTTGAACAGCTCGTACATATGACTCACACCCACGCAGTTCTTGAAAAGCGCTCAGCAATTGAGCACTCCAGCAGGCGCTTTAACAAGGCTGTAAATTGAGGTCAGTCTGAACCATCCTCCGCAAAGTGACACTATTGGTATTAAGCATACTATTGAAAAGCTTGACGTCTGACTAAAACTTGTAAAACTGCAACGGTTCATGTCCACATTTTCGGGGTACAGCCCAGTTAGTGGTAGACCGCTTAACAGCTAACGTGCCCTTCTGAAAAACAGCGAGCTACAAGTAAGTATGCCAATTTTGCCCCCCCAAAAATTAGCATTGAGTTTGCATTTTTAGACGGCAGCGACAATTTGTATCGGTGCTATGGCATGTAAACCGTTAATTCTAAGGCTGTTTTAGTGTATTCCTCGTATGGCTGCTGTACAAAGTGCCTGTTCCTGTTGCTCCTAGTAGGATGGTGTGGAGGGTTTTGCGGTGTCCGAGTAAGAGAGACATTATTAGCTTATATTTGTCTTGTGCCTTTTTTATGTTTGTCGGGTAGGAGAAGTATCCACAAAGTACTTCATTTTAGATAGGTGTGTTGCATTTGATTGGTTGAGTCTTAAATTTATATCCAGGGGAAAAAGATTGGTAGGGCCATTTGTTGGGGAAGAGGCAGAAGTCCTTGCCTTGGTGGTAGATCTAGTTTGGAACTTGTTTGCTGGGAGCCGTGTCTGGGTCGGAAGAAATATGATAGCATCTGGCTTGCCTTTTGGGGGGGGGCTGAGGTTTGCGAGTAAGAACAAGGTTGGATCAATCATAATTGCTTTTCAGCATAAAGGCGTATACCGTCTTTTGTTGTACCCTTGTTGCTTGGCTTCCAACATCTGCTTGCACTATTAGGCAGGCACCCTGTGCACTTCGTTAAATTGCGGTCAAATCATCTTTCCAACGTCACGCCTTATTGTTATCGTTTATTCATATTGAGACGGCTACAGCTGACAGCATGTGTGTCTGCACTTTGACAGATGGGGAAGATTGATGGGCCTTCTATATGGCTGCACTGGGCAGCACGGCATGCCTTAAGTTGTATACCAAATCTGTGTGGCAGAGTAGAACCCAAGGACGCATCAAAGCTTGGATCGTCTCTCCGAGCCCTGCCCATCAGCAGCTTATCATTATCATGTTATTCATCTCCTGTTGATGTGGCTCCATTTCTTCGTGCGATGTCATCTGGTTCCGTCAAGCAATCCTTGAAGTCTTTCATCCTGTCTAGGTGTGCCCTTCTGAGTAACGATGTCATCTTGTGTGGGGGAATATGCAGGCTTGGAGGTGTTGAGCTTACCATACCAACATGGAGGTTACCAAGATGGCTTGGATTTGGCCCCATTTGCAGTGCTGACAGCTCTGAGAGAGCTGTCTGTCAGTAGCTTATCAGGACATGAGCTCACAAAGATCGCTACAGTCCTGCCTAAGCTGCGTCAATTACACATGCATATTCACACACGCCTCACATTGACTTGTTTGTTCAGAAGCCCTCCTCTCTAGAGTGCCTTGTCATTGGTGATCTCGTTGGTGACTCAAACGAATTGGCAGATATGCTAGCTAGCGTGCCGAGAAGTGCTGTTCCTAATCTCAGAACAGTAAAAATAAAGGACCTCGAATTAGACACGGTTGACAGTGTTGACAGTGCATGTGAAATGGGGGTACGCCTCGCAAACTTGGACCTGTCTTGGATTGTTGATGCTGCTTATAGTATTTGTCACTCTGAGGCAGTCCTCCACCTTTGTGCATCGGCAACCTCATTCGCTCAAGGCATTCAACGTGTCGAGTTTTTAAAACAGATAATTCCAATACTCTCTTTCCTGGAGTCTCTGGCCTCCTTCTGCCCCAACCTTACCAGTAAGTAGGCGTCATTGCATCTTCATAGAAACTTGCGTCCTTCCTGTTGCCTTGTGTGGAAGTGAATATTTGCAGCACCTCAGCACCTGATAACAAAGTCTGTCCTCTTTAATTTTGGCTAATTGCTAATTGTTTCAAACGCTTTCATGCTTTAATAACAATAAGCAAGGGTACACACACTCACTAAAGACCAATAACCTCGCCCCTACCTTGCAGGTATAGGTTTGGACAATTGCAATCAACGTCACGTGCAGGGCCTTCATGGTGCAGCCAGGCGACTTGTCAATTTGAGAGTGATCTCTCTGGGTATATATGGGGTGACTTCTGGCCTAAGTGCAAGTGTGATGTCTCTTTGCACAGAATTTGCTTTGAGGCAGAACAAGGTACATGATATAGAGATACGTATTACTTATTACTACTTTGTTATTGATGATGAAGGTGGGCGTGAGGCTACGCAATTAGAGCTTGTATCACTGGAGCAGACTTGAAACTCTGCCAATATGGCATTGGAGCAGCAATTAGGCCCAAGTAAAGTTGTCTTTAAGGAGGTACAAGAAGAGTCATAGTGGAAGGTGTTTTTCTGGAGGAGGGGAAAGGTAATCTCCTTATCTCCTTTTGCAGCGTGCTTTTGTAAATGCCATATTTCTCTTATACACATTCATGTACACTGTTTCTTATGTGCAGTGCAACGCAAGCAACGAATGGCAACTTGAAAAACCTTCAAGAAAGTCAAGAGGAGGACCTCGTCCTTTTCAAATTGTGTATAGAGCAAAAGGTCACGTAAGCAGGCTGGCTGGCGGGTTTGAACTGCAGGCTTATTTAAGGAACTATGTATCCCAAGACACAGGTAGGGAAATTGGTGCCTACAAATATTTAACAAGCCAAATGCAATCATGCTTACCCTGACCCAACATACAGAGTTTACATAAAAAGGTCTTCAGTCAAAAGGAAGTGCGACTGCAAGCCTGCTCATAAAACGCGAGTAGTTGACCCTTTTGCTATTAGTTGACCCCTTTGGTTCAGGCTAGTTTGG
>Ga0307948_1000393_pt1:17500-29628 | contig 29628 bp, 33 predicted proteins | sample OrgLakmetagen280_FD_201824 | JGI IMG/M metagenome (GOLD analysis project Ga0307948, IMG submission 201824) | Saline water microbial communities from Organic Lake, Antarctica - #280 | ecosystem: Environmental > Aquatic > Non-marine Saline and Alkaline > Saline | place: Antarctica...
CCGTTCAATTCCGTTCCCCCCTTCTGTCCCTGATATTCTTCATACTGGACAACCTTTTCTCCTCCCGTTTTGGTCTTCCTCCCTAGCCAAGTTCGGCCCTAGGCAACTCTTTATTCTTCCCTTTCTGGTCTGCACTAGACCAGTGTCGTGTGTGTGTGTTTGTGTGTGTGTATTGCTTTGTGCGTCTCACTTTCCTGTAGCTTACAAGAATAAAGCTGGGTCAGTTTTGTACGCCATGCTGACCTGACCAAAAGGCCTATGTACGCCATGCTGACCTTGCCTGCCTCCCAACCCCTTCTCAGTGCCCCACACATACTTAAACCTGCCACCACCGTGACCTGACCTTGCCTGCCTCTCAACCCCTTTCTCAGTGACCCACTCATAATCAAACCTGCCACCGCCTTTCTCGAGGGTTGCAAAACAGCAGACTGTGTTTGATGCATGACATCACTCCAGCTCCTGCCTGCTGCTTCCTACCAGCAACCCTGAGCAAGCGCTTCCTACCAGCAACCATGAGGATGCTCACACACAGCCGCCAAAAACAGGCTGATGACACTTCCTGGATCTCTTTCATTCACCCCTTAACCCTCACTCCCCTATCGCGGTCAAACTGCATCACCAAAATGATGCCTGCCATGCCTCTGCATGCAAGCACGTATAGGCTGATGCGTGCTTAAAAACAATGACGTGGAATTTCACCACTTTGTTTTTCTACCCAGTAGTTGGGTCCTGTTCTCTTTTACCTCGCCCGTCGGTCTTCTCCTTTGTTTCCATTCCTCTCTGGATTCCTCTCACTGGATTCCCTTCTGTGTTACTTCGTCCACCTCAATCCTCCGCTCAATTCCCTTACTTCTCAATGCACCAGGTATAAATGCAGCATCAAATCATTGTCTGTGTAACACACACACAGGTTATGCATCTTTTAGAAAAGAAGCGGGAGCCCCCATTGAAGCACATCATTCTAGACACACCAGGACAGATTGAGATATTCACGTGGAGTGCCTCGGGCCAGATCATCACCGAGCTCCTAGCCTCCTCGTTCCCCACTGTTGTTGTGTGAGTTGTGTGTTCAATGTCAACACGTTTACGTGGGGTGCATCAGGCCAGATCATCACCGAGCTCCTAGCCTCCTCGTTCCCCACTGTTGTTGTGTGAGTTGTGTTCAATGTCAACACGTTTACGTGGGGTGCATCAGGCCAGATCATCACCGAGCTCCTAGCCTCCTCGTTCCCCACTGTTGTTGTGTGAGTCGTTGCGTATTCAAGGTCAAATTTTCTGCATGGAGTGCGTCAGGCCAGGTCATTTCCTCGCTCATTTCCCACTATCTCCTTCTTTTACTGTTGGTTGATATGAGGGCACCATTTTGCTGCCTGAAAGTTTAGCCATCCTTTGTTTCCTTATTCCCCTTGTACAGCCCGTTTTGCTGTGCCCATGCATTTGTGCCCCCAGTTACTCAAAACCATTTACTCATTGTGTGTCCACAGTTACTCAAATCATTTAGAGGGAGAAGCTGCAAATGAAGCCAAAGCCAACGTGCACACACCTCTTTCTACCACTGCTCCGTTGCTTACTACACCTCTTTCTCCCACAATGCTCTGTTGCTACACCTCTTTCTACTACACTACTCTGCTACTACACCTCTTTCTCCCACAATGCTCTGTTACTACAACTCTTCCTCCCACAATGCCCTGTTGCTACACCTCCTTCTCCTACACTACTCTGTCACTGCAACTCTTTCTCCTACAATGCTCTGTTGCTGCACCTCTTCTACTACACTGCTCTGTTACTGCACCTCTTTCTCCCACAATGCTCTGTTACTACACCTCTTTCTACCACACTAATCTGCTACTACACCTCTTTCTCCCACAATGCTCTGTTACTACAACTCTTTCTCCCACAATGCTCTGTTGCTACACCTCTTTCTCCTACACTACTCTGTTACTACACCTCTTTCTCCTACAATGCTCTGTTGCTGCACCTCTTTCTCCTACACTGCTCTGTTGCTACAACTCTTTCTACAGCACTGTTGCTGCACCTCTTTCTACTACACTGCTCTGTTGCCACACTGCTCTGTTATATGTACGTTATGAACCCCCCCTGTTGCCTTAGACAGTTCATTTTCCATACTTATACCGGTGAACTGCGGGCACCTTATATTACCTTTGACAATTGATTTTGTTCCTTAAACAGTTCATTTCCCATACCTATACAGGTGAGCTGCGGGCACCTTTTATTACCTTTGACAATTAATTTCCTTTCCACCACACTGCTGCAGGTACGTGGTGGACACCCCTCGTTGTGTGAACCCCCAGACCTTCATGAGCAACATGCTGCAGGCGTGCTCCATACTGTACAAGACTAAGCTGCCGTTGCTGCTGGTGCGTAATAGAAGTGAAGGTCTGCACTTGTAAGATCTGTGTTGGTACGGATTAGCGTGGTATAAGTGAGGACGTAAGGCCTGGCTCACACTAGCCAAAGACCTGCGTTGGTACAGACCAGCATGCTAGGTAAGGACATAGGACATAGGGCCAAAGCTCTCACTAGCCGGAGCTTCGCCTAGGAGAAGCTACGCAGTGTTTACTTTGTTTTTGTGTGGCTTCTCAGTATTGTAGGGCAAAGCGTCCTTACGCATGCAGCAACTGACAATGCACGCTCTTTACGTAGCTTATCCCTGCAAGCCTTGGCAGTTATCTGTCCAGGGGCAGTAAGAAACATGTATAGGGTCGGCCAGGATAATATACATACCGTACGTCCACCGCCCTTCCGGAAATTTTAGTTTTTTGGTCAAAATGTGCGACCGCCCCCCCTTAAATTTCAATTTTAATATTGTACTACAAATGCCCCTCCCTCGCTTCATGACGGGTGCAACGGCTGCCGGCGGGACTGTGGCTGGGGGTGCAGGGGCAGGGGCAGGGGTAGGAGCAGGCGGAGCTGGGGCTGGGGGGTCAAGTAGTGCCGGGAAGGCTTCTTGACCACTCATTGCTCGCACTGCTCAAAAACTTTCATTTCCGCCACCGCCCCACAACCGCTCCCTTTAGAAACAAATATATATTAAACCACCGCCCCGCCACCGCCCCCACCAAAATACAATCATTAGGGGACGATGATATACTTTTCATGCAATACGTATATATTAGGGTTGGCCAGGATCGTATATATACGTAGATACATTGTATACATGGCATGGTAATTTTTAGCCAAAAATACTGCAAAAATACCGTTTGTACACCGTATATATTTATGGTGTATGGTGTATATATATGGTGTATGGTTCTGGCAGACCTACAACATGTAACCTGTAAAAAACATGTTTGTACAATGTACACACAGTATCTTTAGCAGGGAAATCTTTAAATATACGGTCTTCCACACAGTGTCTCGTATTCCATTCTGGTCCATTCCCATGTGCATTGAACGTTTATGGCTGCTTTGAGGGCATATCACAAGACCGCAGGGCGCTGGTCAGGAAATTGAACTAGTGCATACGAAAAGTTTATTAATCAAAGCTCTGTCCTCAAAGTACCTCCCTTACACACAGACCAAATTGATCTGGCAATCTTCCATGTAAAATCCCAAAGCCAACATCCCTCCCCTTGCATGCATGGTAATCAAGCAGCTGTGTGGTTTCAGTGCAACTTGTTGAGAAGGCGGTGTGATATCCAGGGCATAATAGGTCATGAGGCTGACCGTGCGCGTGCACCGATAAGTAGGGTTAGCCAGAACCATTCATATACGCCAGTTATGACCGTGCATTTGATGCAATACCTGCATAAATCACTGTGTACACACCATAAGTGTATATACTCCTCTGACCAACCCTACTCATAAGCCTTGAATTTAAAGCCTTGCGTACATACCCCTCCTAAGTACGCGGGTAAGGTTGGCCAGAATCGTACCTTGCGTACATACTCCTCCTAAATACATATGCGTGTACATACATGCCTTGCGTACATACTCTTTATTCAAGTACGCAAGTAGGGCTGGCCAGAATTGTAACCGTACGTGTAAATTCACCGTATATTCGGTGATTTTCAATCCAAAAATGCGTAGATTGTATATATATGTATGGTTACGGCCAAATCTGTACGTGAGCAACTGAGGTGCTCTGAAGTGTAGGCAGGGGTACCTGAGCAGCCTCTCCAGGTGTGTATGCCTGCAGCGAAGCCTTTCAGAAATGTGTAGGGTTGGCTAGAACCGTATATATACGCCGTATATGACCGTACAGTCGGTGGTTTCCCTGCCAAAAAAGCCGTATATACGCCGTGTTTATAAGGATTTGTCCAACCCTAGAAATGCGCAAAGTCAGCTCATTCATACAGTCACGCCTGCTCTGCTTCAGACCTTAGATGACAAGTACATACACATACACCACATGCACACACACAAACACACTTACACCTCATGCACACACACAACACACACAATACATACAACACACAAACATACACACACAACACACACAACGCACACAACACACAAACATACACACACAACACACACAACGCACACAACACACAAGCATACACACACATATACTATATCAGGCCTTCAACAAGTGCGACGTCACGCGTCATGAGTTTGCGTTGGAGTGGATGGCAGACTTTGAGGCTTACCATGCCGCCCTAGACAGGGACACCACCTACGCAGCAACCCTGTCAAGATCACTCTCGCTGGTGGGTGCCTCTTGTTCTTGGGTTCATGGCGTTATGCTTGGTACTTGGTGGTTGTACGTGCACCACCTACGCAGCAACCCTGTCAAGATCACTCTCGCTGGTGGGTGCCCCTCGTTCTTACTGATGTGTTTGAAACCTTGTGTATACGTGTTTTTACCTGGTGAGTGTGCGTGTTATGTAAGAGGCCTGGCGTGTGTGCGTGTTAAGTTTTATACCTGCTGTGCGTATGTGAAATGTTTGGTACTTGGTGTGTGTGTATGTTCTGTTTGGTACCTGATATGTGTACAAGTAATCATGTAATGTTTCATACCTGGTGTGTGTACGCATGTGGGGTGTGGGGACGTACGTAGGGGTGGCCAGAACTGTGAATCTGCACTGTATATGACAGCATGTATGGTGATTTTCTTGTTAAAATGCCGTATGTACGCCACATACATTATATATATATCAGATTATGTAAATTTAGTGTAGTTTTGGCCAACCCAAGACATACGACCTGCGTGAGTTGGTCAGGACGTACAATGGTCACTGTAGCGCCTCTGTGTGTGAAAGTGTGAGTAGATTTACGTGTACGTGTGTGTGTACGTGTGTGTCTACGTGTGTATGTGTGTGTGTCCTTGTAAAGGCAGTTGAGAGAATGCATGCACAAGGTTCTTCTGCAAATGCATGGTCTCCCCTGCTTAACAACGTGAAGGTGTACACACCTTGCCACTGATTTGCCGTTAAGCATTCTAGTTTTGTAAACACGACCTCATTTTACTCAAGTTTTGTAAACATGACCTCATCTTACTCAAGTTTTATAAACACTACTCAAGTTTTGTAAACATTGCCTCATCACGACATTGCTCAGCACCAACCTTACTCAACATGTGTCATCCACTTTCGTGCACCACACTCTCACTCATCCACTCTTATGCATGCTTTTGCACATACACGCATGCACGCTTTCGCACATACACGCATGCACACGCTCACACAGACACGCATGCACACGCTCACACAGACACTCATGCACACGCTCACACAGACACTCATGCACACGCTCACACAGACACTCATGCACACGCTCACACAGACACTCATGCACGCTCTCACACAGACACTCATGCACACGCTCACACATACACGCATGCACACGCTCACACAGACGCTCATGCACACGCTCACACAGACACTCATGAACGCTCTCACACATACACTCTTACGCGCTGTGTGCACAGGTGCTAGATGAGTTTTACCAGAATATCTCGAGCGTGGGAGTGAGTGCTGTGACTGGGGAGGGCATGGACGATTTTTTTCAGGTGCGTGGTGCACGCACACGGACGCACACACACACACACACGTTCACACATGCACAGGGTCGGACAGAATTATATAGATACGGTGTACATACATTATTTTTTGCATGAATTTCATTAAATAAACAGTCATATACGGCGTAAATATACGGTTCTGGCCAACCCTACGCATGCACAATCCCACATTCACACACACACACACACACATACACACACACACATGCACGCACCCGTGTGCACACAATACAGTCACGTGCGTTAGTCCTTGTCTAAATTATACATGAAAAAGGCTACCTACAAAAACACGTAACACTTTGTTAATGATTGTGTCCTTGCTTCGTCTCAGCAAGGCAATGTTCTAGCTCTTTTATTGTTTTTTCGCCCCTAGGCTTGCATTGCAGGCCCGTTCAACCCCTCTTGTACTTTCTTCACTCCTTCCAACCATGCCTTGTTAAAGAGCGTTAGAAGAAACGTTGCATGCACTATCGTAGCTAGGATGTGTGCCTGACTTGCATGGCAGTATGGAGCGCTAGGTGCGTATGTGCCTTGAAATGCAGAATAAAATGCGCAAAGTATCGTAGCTAGGATGTATGTCCGACTTGTATGGCAGTATGGAGCGCTAGGTGCAATTGTGCCTTGGAAGTTCAGAATGCGTCATTCTCACCAACAATGCAGGCAGTGTCTAAAGCTGCCCAGGAGTACGAGCAGTTTTACGTGCCGGAGATGGAGGCTCGCAAAAAGGAGAAATCTGACGTGGAAGCACGTAGACAAAAGGTGCGCAGAGCACACAGTGCGCACTGGACATAGCGGTGCACACACAGCGTACAAAGTGCGTGCAATGAGTGGTTCTTACACACAGTGTACACACAGCGCACGGGTTGGGTGCAGTGGGTGGTGCTCACACACAGTGCACAGTGCTCAGTGTGGTGCACACACAGCGCTTAGAGTGTGTGCAGTGAGTGGTTCTTTCACACAGTGTGGTGCACACATAGTGCACACAGTCCGCACAGTGCATGAAGTGAGCGGTAGAGTTGTCGTTTAGTTTCTGGCTTTTACGAGGCGCTTGGTTGTTACTGTTGTTGTGTGTGCCTGTGTATGATGTCTGGTGATCTACTCCAGGCAAAGTGGGCATGCACCCTCTTGACGATTTTCATGGTGTGTGTGTTGTGTGCCTATGCATGTATGCAGGTGTCCGTGAGAGAGTGTCCGTGAGAGAGTGTGTGTATGTGAGTTTGTGTGTATGTGTATGGGCGTATGTGCTCACTCATCCACAATCTGCACAGATAAATCTCACGCACTTGCTTCTTAGTGCGTGGCTGTTCTTGGCATCAAGTTGCTTTTCAGGCAAAGGCAATGTTTAGTCTGTACCTGCGTCTGCATGACTATGACCGTTTGCCCTTTTTGCGCCTGCACAACGTCAATGATTTCTTCCTGGCATCAAGTTGCTTTTCAGGCTAATGCAATTTTTTGTCTGCACCTGCGTCTGAATGACCTTGACTACTCTTGACTACTGCCCCTTTTGCGCCTGCACTGCATGCGTATGCATCTGCATGCCCATGACTACTCCTCTGCGTCTGCATGACCACGACTGCTTTCCCTTTCTGCACCTGCGCAACTAAAACCATTTCATCTTGATGTGTGCAGAAAGAAATGGACAAGCTCAATAAAGACATGCAAGCTGCTAGTTTAGCTCAGGTACGTGTCGTGTGAGTTATGTGGTTGTTGTGTCTGTGTCTGTGTCCGTTTCCTTAATCCTTGCTTGTGGTGTTATCACCCCTTGCCTAAAAATTACTTCTTTGTGTGCATGCGTGCGTGCGTACGTGTTGTTAAATGTGTGCTACCAAGGCTTTGCGCTGCAGCCCCGCTCACTCTCCCTTTTAATTTTAAATGTGTGCAGCGTGCACCTGCGTCTGTTTTATTCTAGTCGCAGCTCAACAACCTGCACCCAAGCCACTACCTTAGCCATTCTTAATTTGGCATGGGTCTGCAAACTATGACGATTCTCTTCACGTGTTTAGTACATTGCTGCGTTCTTTATGATCCGCACCTGTCTGCACACATGAATTCAAGGTTTTCTTGACTTACACTTTTATACCTTTGCCGTGTGCCCTTGCACCTGTTGCTTGTCCCTTTTGCTTTGTCCTGGCTTTAAAAAAAGTACCATGTGCAATTTCCCATGTCTGTACCCTTATGTCCAGACTCTGCGCTCTGAGGGGTACAACTGTATTGCATCTGTATAGTGTCAAAGGGCAATAGCAACAATTTCATTTGACAGCTTGCTCACCTTCCTATGAACGGCTTTACTCTTGTGAGTACAGACATCCATGATGACCTTGTTCCTTCTCCCTGTGTAAGTGCACTTTTTATAATAGGGTTGGCCAAGTTTGTCACACTTCTATTCTGTGCACCCTACTGCTCCTTTAGTTATGTGTCCAGAAAACTGCAAGGTGTCAAAATGATAAGCGTACTTTAAAGTTGCGAGTGGCTGGGCTTTGCAAGGCTTCCTGGATTTATACATCTATCTGCGAGCTCTCGCAAGGTCCACTTCCTTGATGTTATTTCGTGATGCTCATTTCGTGAGGTAGCCAAATAAATGTGTATTGCTTGCAAATGGAGCAGTACGGCATGCGTGTCGTTGTCGTGATGCTCATTATTTCGTGATGCTCATTTTGTGAGGTAGCCAAATAAATGTGTATTGCTTGCAATTGGAGCAGTACGGTATGCGTAACCTTTAAGTGACACGGAACCTGTCAAGTCGGTCGCCACATACAGCATGCCTATACACAGTGCTGGCCGTGCCTTATTACTAGGGTTGGCCAGAACCATATATATACGGTGTATATACGGTAGTTTTGGCAGGGAAATCACCGAATATACGGTCATATACGGTGTATATATACGGTTCTGGCCAACCCTACTTATTACCCACTGCTAAGGTGTGGGTGTGATCTAATTTGTCGCCCTTGCCGCATACTGTTAAAAAAGGCTGCAGGGAGAAGAGGCGCCGGTGCACCAGCGGCAGGGAGCTCAGCACCCACAGCGTCCGCCGCGACAGGTGCGTTACAGAGGAGCATGCACATGCACACATGGTGTGTTACAGAGAGCATGCACACAGGTGCGTTACAGAAAAGCATGCACATGCACACATGGTGCGTTACAGAGAGCATGCACACAGGTGCAATTAAGAGAGCATGCACACGCACACATGCATATGCACGCACACATTGCGCGCGTGATGGGCTTGGCCAATTGATCAGTGTCGCTAGCAACGCTCCCTCACTTGTCTTTATGATAGATGCATTTGAGCTGCAACTGCTGCGCCCCTTTGTCTTGCATCTCTCATCTTGCGTTAGGGTTGGCCAGAACCATATATATAAGGTGTCCATATGGTATTCTTGGCAGGTACTTCATCAAATATACTGTCATATCCGACGCATATATACGGTTCTGGCCAACCCTATTTGCGTATTATTTCACGTCTCATCTTGCGTCTCTTGTCTTCAATGCCAAGTGAGGGAGCTCAGATCCCTCTGCATCCCTGCTGTTTAAACAGAGATGTGTCAGTACAGTGTATGGTACAGTGTATGGTACAGTGTCAACACATTACACAACACAGTGTATGGAACAGTGTCCAACACATTACACAACACAGTGTATGGTACAGTGTCCAACACATTACACAACACAGTGTAAGACTGTTATTTTCTTCAGCCATTATACGGTTTTGATCGTTTATTCATACCCGTGCCTTGTATAGGTTCTGAATTAAAAAAAACACGGCTTTCTTTAGCTCGTCCCAAACCGCAAAGAGTGACCTGCTTTTACTCCGTCTTGTCTGATGCTTAAGGAATTTGCGTGGTATTGCTCTACCACGTCTTTTGTTAAAAGTGCATTTCTGTGCAGCACCGTGAACAGCTGAATTCCTTCAGGAAAAAATAAAAAGGGTTGGCCAGAGTCGTAGATGTACATACGCTGTACTCATGCAGCCGTATATTTCAGGTTTGATTATGCCAATTAGGCGGTAAATAAGCATATATATGCATATTTTTATATGCTTATATGTATCATACGGTATGTTTACTTATATACAGGAATCCCACATATGGTCCTGGCCAACCTTGAACACAATCCTTCGAGTTCAAATCAAGTTATGGTGTTCAAACGTCCAAGATCATAGTTGTACATTGAGATGATGTTGTGATAATGAACATGCAAACTTTTAATAATGTTGTGATAGTGGACTTGCGCAAACTCGTGATGAAGTTGTGGTGAAAAGATGCATTCAGACAACAAGTTAAAAACTTAGCGCTCAATTCAAAGCTCCCGACATTTGTGCCGGAAATTCTTAAAGACTGCCCGGACTTGTATTCCTTCTTTTTCAATTTTAAAGTATTTTAAGGGCTGGCTCAGGTTGCGTGAGCACTCCGTATATAGCTTTGTAATAAAAGGCTTTCCAGCCAATAAGAAACAAAGATCTCGGACCCTGTGAAGCACAGGTTTTGCCTGCTCAAATCACCATGATTTGCAAAGTCTGCTTGTAAGCATCCAAATCACGCCACATGCACATGAGGCCTTGTCCCTTGAGGCACGCCCTGCAAGTTGTGCTCCAAGCACTTCCGTTTCAACCAAATAAGGCAGGCTCCTGATCACAGAACCACCTGATCCTACTAATAGTGTATTGTACTCTTTACAGACGTAGGCTCTGCTGCTTCGACGGATCCAGCTAGGTCACAAGAAGCGCACCCGCAGATGCAGGTGAGGATGCCATCATTAATTGTTGCGAGTTGCAGGACATCATTAGTGGTTGTTGTGGGTTGTAGGACATCATCATTGTTTGTTGTGAGTCGTGGGACATCATGATTGATTGTTGCAAATTGTAGAATTATTAAATAAGAATACATGTCAGAAGTTGTGCATCGAAAGCTTGAACAAACCTTCTTCATTCCGGTAGAAGATCTTTATTTAAACTAAGGAATGGCGCATTGTCCTTCCCTTCCTGACTATACTCTTGCAAATGTACAAAGGGGAAAACAGGAAATATTGGGGTAGTGTATACTGCTACCGGTCTAGGAGGTGTTGTTGTTTGGGGTCTACATCTCCGAACACAGTGCAGAAGCCCCTCTGACTTGGCGTCATGTCTGGAAGATTAAAGGGTGCTTGTTTATTGTGGTCATGGGGGTTGAGGAGGCACAACGTCTCCTAAACCTTGGTGCCTCCTTATTCCCAGGCACCTAAGGAGTGTTGCACAGGTTTAGGTATCAAAACAGTGGCACACAAACACATTTTCTGATCTACTGAATGGTTTTTGCTGCAGCCTTATAGAATGCAGGCTAAGCGACCTTGCAGGCATCGTCATTGTTCCAGCGACTCCCTGGTTGTGATGCTTTCAACACTGTTGATCTCTCAACAAGCCACTTGAAGCAACAGTGTTGCTTTGTCAATTTTTGCTCCAACAATTGACAAAACAACACTGTCGCTCCATGTGACGATACTATTGCTCTCTCTCTCTCTTTCTCTCTCCCTCCCTCCCTCCCTCCCCCTCTCTCTCTCTCTCTATATATATATATTTATATATACATACACACATATACTACACACACACACACACACACAACAATGTTGCTCCAAGTGACTCCCTGGTGGTGATGCTTACAACACTGTTGCTGTAAGTTAAGCAGAGTATAACTGTACCTGCTTTTGGTGTCTTGGCAGCAGCAGAACCAGGACTGAGTGTGACCTTTATTCCCGTGCGTTAAGGTACTCCTTAGCGTCTGTGACTGAAGTCCATGCTTCATATTAATGCATTTGTAAAAGGTATAAGGGTGGAGCACACTTTCAGTCTTCGCAAACAATATGGAAAAGGAAGCACTTAGGTGCCAAGCACCGTACACTAAACCCAAAAAAACAGGGGAGATCAGTGGAGTTCAGAAGAGATACGGGCCTGGCCGGTGATGTTGAAACTGGAAGATTTACTCTGCTGCTTTCATACTCAGTGCGATTAGATTATGGGGCCCTATAGGGGCAACATAGGTGTAAGCGTTGTAGAGAGGGGCCATATGGGTGCCATGTTAATGCAATATTTAGGTATGGGTCGTATACAGGGGGGGAGTACTGTTGGGAGGCCATGTAAATGGTGGTTAGGGGGCCATGCAGGTAG
>Ga0307948_1000403_pt1 | contig 29341 bp, 26 predicted proteins | sample OrgLakmetagen280_FD_201824 | JGI IMG/M metagenome (GOLD analysis project Ga0307948, IMG submission 201824) | Saline water microbial communities from Organic Lake, Antarctica - #280 | ecosystem: Environmental > Aquatic > Non-marine Saline and Alkaline > Saline | place: Antarctica: Organic Lake...
GTGTGTGTGTGTGTGTGTGTGTGTGTGTGTGTGTGTGTGTGTGTGTGTGTGTGTGTGTGTGTGTGTGTGTGTGTGTGTGTGCGCGCGCGCGCGTGCGTGTATATGTGTGTGCAATAGTGTGCGCATATGAAAATACAGGTAATCTACCTGCAGAATGACGGGTCTACAAGGCTTCTTGAATTTGTGCAAGCGCGGTTACTTTTTTGATGCGGAGACAATACACTTTATACGGCTTTATATTTTTTATTGAGTTAATACAAATACTCACAAAGAGGACAGGAGCAGTTTTGGAAACCCTAAACCCCGGCAGGCTTGATTGAAAGCTTCAAAAATTATTTACAAAAATTATTTACTTGACCGATGGCCTTGATGTGGAACTGATCCTGTATGAGTGTTAGAGCCCAGATTGTCGTGAGCAAATCAAAATTAAACAAAAATCATATAACATCGTCCCAGTGTGATGTCTTGGTAGGAATGTAAAAAACACCACCACAAAACAACAGAATCAAAGCTCAGATATGAGGAGCGGGAAAAGCAGGTAGTTAGTCACTGAGGTAGTGATACAGTGATACACATTCCCAAGCAGGTTATGTAAGGACAAAGTGCTGAACGGGATCGAGGATTGTAAAGTCCACCACTGCCATAAATAAAAAGGATAACAATGATGTTGTGGACCCATACACCCCCCTATCAAGGCCTTGATCAAAATTGATTGGTCGGATTGTTAATTGCTGGGAAAGAGCAAAGCTATCCAGCCGGACCGGCACAAACACATAGCACATCATAGATGTGCAACAATTATTAATGTCCTCCGAGTGACACAAGACAGGTTAGTCCAAACTGGTGTTTGCATCATATATACCCTTTTCTGCACAACTAAAAAGTTGGCCTACACGATATAAAGCATTTCAAAGGAAATTAAAATAAAAAGAACGCAGATAGTGTAAACATTACACGACGCACTTTACCCCCTAGGTCAACTCCCTTACTATTTCTGGAAGCCCTTTCATACCTATGTGCTCAGAATAAGACCATACAATGTTCTCAGATGATTGGGAGAATAATACTGGCACATTGTCCACGTCGCTTTTTTCTTCCCTATTGCATTAGTCGTTGCTGTCGCCATCTTACACCGTGTAAACCTGTGGATAGGTTTAAGCTCGACAGGGGGCAAACTTATTATCAGTGTAAATAGTAGATAGAGAGCGATATGCTGTGCTACTGTATAATTCCAGAGGGGTAACTGAGCGACCTTCTTGAGCATGCTATTTTCTTTGCATTATCATTGTTCTATACCTGTAACTAGATGTATTAAGAAGTTTTGGGTCATGGGGGCTAGCCGTTGGGCTTCGAGGCATCGTGGCCTAATATTTGGCAGGGGTTTCAAACGTTTGGCCCCATAAATAAGCTAATATCTGACCACCATCACCAGGTTTGTCTTCACTCACTTCATTTTGCAATGTTCTAGTTATGCATCTACTCCAAAGCAACTTTAAAGGTGGATTTGGAAGGGATGTGCGTGTGCGTGTGCGTGCGTGCATGATTTGGAGGGTGGTGGCTAGCCAACTTGGCTGCATTTGAGCCAAAGTAGATCATAATAAAAGATGCCCATTTACGGCCTCAGTTGCCCCCTTCTTCTGTATATTTCCATACATTTTAAAATCATGCGATGCAATGAGTATGCAATTCGACAGGTGCTTTGGGTGCACGCGCCCACGTGGAAATTTCCATGGAGCTACTCGCCCGTGTTTGAGCCCCACGGAACCCTAGGAGTAAAAATAAATTCAATTGCTGCTTGCACAAGGCACAGGGCACAGGGCACAGCTCCACATGTTAACATCTTGGAAACTGAATATCAAATAGACCTTGCTAGGAAATGCTGGAGTTGAAGGAAGCTTAGTCTATAAAGGACGAGGCCGGGGTGCCTGCTTATTATCTTGACCATACCTGAGGTCATTGCACGCAGTCGTCCGTGAAGAATAATAAGGGATCAGGGAAGTTGTGAAGCAAGACATGGCATCTTGTTTTTGTGGGTCAGGATCATGCAGACCTAGTTGGCCAATCCTTACTTGTATAGACCTAGGTTTACTTGTGTAAGCCTAATTATAGCCTTATTTAAGGACCCTTTATTGAATCAGTTGAGATGTCTGTTATGACCCCCCCCCCATTTCCTACTGCTTCCCATATATGCAGCTTTTATAATATGTTTGTATGTGGTCGGGAAGCACAAGTGTCATCGTGAGCAAGCAGCCTGAGTTTGCGAACCCCATTCATAATTAATAACAAATTTAGAATGCTGTAGGTAGGCAGTTTAGGTCTAGAAATTCAGGATCCTTTGCAGATGTCTCTGGCAGACCAAGAAGCCCGGCTGTTTGTCGTCTGTGGGAAGCAAGTCTCGGTAATTGTGGCCAAATTTTGTGACGCGCGCTTTGTGTAGAGACGCAGGAGGAGGGCTAGTGCGAACCTACGCACATTTGCAAAACACGCCTGGTACTTATTTCCTGCATCCCTCACTCCCTGCCTGCCTGCAGGAGCCTGAGCTGGCCAGCCCCTTCTACTCCTTCGGCAACGTAACTTCGATTAAGCTGATAAAGGAGAAAGGAGGTAAGTCCTCCTCCCTGAACTGATCTGTTGAGCGTGCCGCTGCCCAATGCCGGAGCTCAGGAGCCCTTTACCGCCTGCTTGTAGCGCTCCTGCACACAGAGCTGAGTTTATTGTGATTTTTGGGGGAGCGCAGGGGCCTGCAGGCTCCGGCAGCGAGGCTTCTCCCTTCTGAGGATGTCTGCCCTCCCAGTTCCTCATACCCCATGCAGGGCTGCACAATTGCATATTTCGTCTCCTCGGCTTGGCCTAGGCGTGTGGCAGGTCGAGCAGGGCGCCTGTGGCCCTTGTCTCCCTGCATCTAGCCTCTAAAAGCCCACAAAAAGGCAGCTTCCCCATCTTGGCAACAGACTCTGAACTTCTCTTTCCTGCAAGCCCTACACCCCTACACCCTGCATACCCTCAAGCATATTTGCAACCACAGGATTCATTGCAGACTTTCCAGCCCTTCCTGCAAGACTTTCTACCATGCTTGCATCACGCCCGAGTGTCCGAAATGATGCACTTTCTTCCCATTTTTAAACTTCTACCCCTACTGCCTGCCTCACCCTTGCAGTGGCGTACGTCAAGTATGACAGAGCCTCCAGTGCTGCTCTGGCCATGGAGAGCCTGAATGGGGCTGTGCTGAATGATGGCCGAGGACCTCGCCTGAAGGTTCTGATGGCTGAGGCCCCCAACATCAGGTGAGCTGCTGCTTTTATCTTACGGCAGCCTGCAGGCGCCTCATGCAGGCTTTGCTGCTCGGCTCTCCAATCTTCTTTTTTTACGGTTAGTTTTTAGTCTCTGCGTACACCACTTTGCCCTCTTGGACCTTCCTGGACACTCGTTCGATGGGGTTCCTCATCAATGTACACTCCCTGGGTTTCAAGGCTTGCTTGCAGCGCCCGCACACCCTGCACACTTACAAACTATACCTCGGCTTGCGTGATGCTTGATACTTGTGCACTTCTTACAACAAATTTTCTACTGCTTGTGTGTGGTTTGCACGCACAGCACCTGGCTTGTATTCCTTACAAAGAAGCTGACTTTTCTTGCAACAACACTTTGCTTTTCCATCTGCTCCTGTGCATGTGCATGCTTATTCGGTAACTCCTGTAACACACTAGGCTTACAATCTCTCTTTGTATTTTAATTGCACGGGCATCCTTGTGCGACTAGGGCTGGTTGAGCTAAATTTAGTTGCAAGTTATTTGCTGCCAATAAGCCTCAACGTGCTCACTAGGGGTCCTTGCACCCATGTTGATTTCACAACTGCTGACCCATGCCCTGCAAAAGAACACCTCTTAAATCGTCATTGACTGCAGGGGATTGAGCCAACTGCAAAGGCAGCTGTCGGACGCGGAGCTTTCCTCTGACCCTGACAACATGCCCCCGAGATCCCGACTGTTCCTTGTGGTGCCCAAGCAAGCAGATGCGCAGCAAATCCACGTAAGTTTGGCTCCCTAGTAAAGGAGCAAGTGGCGAAAATCTTAAGCAGGACTTAACCCAGTGCTTAATTTTTTAGAAGGAGGGCTGTTATGTCCTCTTAAAATCCGTAAAACAACGCTGCGTCGCTCAGTCCTCACTTCCAGGATTTCCAGTTTTTTATGCCGGACGACATTGCCACAAATTTTTGTCCGCATTTCCTAGCAAATTACCAAAAGTAACCTTCTTTTGATAAAACATGTGTTAAGGCTTCTAGATCGATCAAAAATTCCATATGTGTTTGCAAAGTCCTACCTTCCAAAAGGGGCCAGGCGTAGTTTTGAGGTTTTTGAGGTTCTCAATTTAAATCCATCGTGTAACCGACTTGTGCCTTTGTTTAATCAAGTCATGGCAGCTTTAACCAAACATAGCATAGTACTGCACTAACTGATGTGACTCCCTTTTTAGTTAATTTCAGCCTGCATAGTTCCCATCTTTTCTAATCAAGAGTAAATGCCACCCTCTACTGATTGCAGTTGGAAGCCTCTGCATACCCGGACCTAGAGTACTGCAAAACCGACCTCATTCCATCCAAGGGCGTGCTGTTCTTAAAGTTCAGCAAAGCCTCCTCTGCGCTCTTCTGCCTTGAAGTCATCAATGAGCGAAGCACGGTGCGTCCAAAGATAGGATCTGTAAAAAAAAACTTATCACCTCTTCGGACAGCACATGAAAAACCGCGCAAGTTGACAGTGCGCATGTGTGATATCAAAATGCAGAATGATGAGATTCCTTCAGCAGAAGCAGCTACTATAACAGTGACTGTAGGACATTCTATCAGTTTCTTAACAGCTGCTTCTGCTGAAGGATTTATAAGGCTAGGCAAGGTAAGTTCTCTGTAGCCCTTTTGCTACACTGCTGCTTCCAGTTAAGCATGTTCCCTGGCATATCTCCTTGTTTGCTCAAGCTCACAATTGTCTCGCCCTGTGCCAGAATCGTGCACAGTTAGGGTTGGCACAGAACCGTACATGGGATTTCTGTATATGTATATATCCGTCGTATTAATCGTACTTGTGAAATTTCACCTCAAAATTATTTTTTAGCTCTTGAAGAGCTTTGATCGTGTACCCCGATTTTATCGAACTAAAATAAAAAGGTTGGGGAGCTATGCTTGCCCAAAGAGGCCCAAATTTATACAAGCGCACACAGTCACTGTCACATGAGTTTCAACCTTAAGCACGAGAACCCTCTTCTCACTAACCCCATCAATCTGCCCCATTTGTGATTGCATGTGTGTAACAAATGTGTGTGCATGTGTGAACGCGTGCATACGTGTAATGCGTGCGTGTGCATTTGCATGTGTGCTGGGATTCGTGCATGCTCACGTGTACATGTGCGTGCGCGTGTGTGCATGCGTGTAGTGTGTGCATGTGCTTGTGCATTTGCACGCGTGCTGGGGTTCATATTTGCACGCATGTGTGCATGTGTGTGCGAGTACATGCGTGTGTGCGTGTTTGCTTATGGTTGTATGTATTTGCGTGCGTGCTTGGGTTCGTACGTGCACGCGTGTACATGTGCGTGAGCGTGCACGTACATGAGTGTATACGTGTGTGCCTGCATGTGCCTCTGTGTGTTCGCGTGTGCAGAGGTGCGTGCATGAACATGTGCGTGAGTGAGAGTGCGCGTGTGCCGCTTCTATTCCTGCATCATCCGCCCTGGAAACCTTCAGTGGGGTTGGCTTGCATGCCCTGAGGGCAACCCTGCTCATTCTTAAAACTCTGGTGCTTCTGCTTTTAAACCCCTTACTGTCGAACCACTGGCTGCTGTTGAACCATGTGAGGGATTTCCTTCCATGAGGGACATGGCTTAAACACTATTGTTGAAAACAGCGGCTTTATAATATTTTGGTCTTGAAGGCCAGTGGAAGATCACTTTTGGTTACTCATTTCGATCTTATACATACGTATACATGCGCCTGGCTAAAACTCATATATGGTCGTACGGATACAGACACGGTGAAGGAATCTTTATGCGGCTGTATATATATACGGTACGTATATATATATACTTATACGGTTCTGGCCAACCCTATGCACAGTCCATTTCTCCTGGTGCACAGCTGCAAAATTACAGGCACCCTATTCGCAAGTTCTTGCTGTCTGTTTGAATTGCATTGTCAATGTCCGGGCCACCCTTCTGACTGCTGACATCTTGCTCGCCACCTGTGTGTTTCGCAGTTGGCTGGCTACAAGGTGAAGGCCATGCTGGCAGTGCCGAAGTCGAGGCGGGGACGTTTGGAAGGGGATGGGTTGTACAACACATTGTCACAGGTTGGTTTTTATCGTCAATAATAGGCAGACCTGATCTTTGCCATTAGTGCTTACACTAGCTGCGTTTTTCATTTCCTTTTTTTGACTTCAAGATGGCTGCAGGTTCCTGTCTCCGTGAACAAACCCCCTCTCACTTAGCGTTTACCCAATACAAAGCCCCCTATACCTCATCTGAATGCAAGATGCTTGATTAAATATCTAAACCATTGACATTTGTTGGAAAATTGGCATTCTGGGGGGCTGTGTGGGGCCTGGTGCGTATTTTGCACCCACTTTGGCAGGGAAAAGGTGCATTTCTGAAGTTGCCCCGATCGACCTCTGCTTCAGGATGTAAGCAATATGAATGTATTATAGCAATGCAGTTGTGTCGAGTGTGGGGCAGGGGTACTGGGACTGCTGGCGAGTGGGAGGCATTCACGCAAGGGACACAGGGGAAAAAGACAATAGTCTGTAGCTCCATACCTGCTTTGAGTTTCAGCCTGTTTTTTGCTCTCAGAATTGCGGACCATTACAAAGAATGAGATAAAATGTAAATGGGGTTAATCGGTGGCCTGGTCGGATTTGGTGAATTACTCTGCAACGTTACATGCAGCAAATTTGGCTGCAGCTTTTTTCGGCCCCATTTCGCACCCGCATGTTTACACCAGAGTTGCAAACCAAATTGTCAATAATATTAAAATTTAGAGGGCACAGAATGGTGCAGTTTGTTTGCAATGATGTCTGTTTTTGTACTGTAACAAAGTTTTATTTTTGCTCTTTGTAGACATGTACAGACAAAATTTAGCTATCCAACGCATGTCTCAGGTCTCAAAACAGTGCACAAGTTAGAGAAATATGGTGACTCAAAAGTTAAGTGGGACTGTTTGGCTTGCGAAGGGGTTCATGGGAACAGCCAGGTATGCTGTGCGTATAATGTTGCTTGCTGTACAGCAGGTACCATAACAAACAGACGTGCTTTATTTAGCAATGTAAAAGGCCACAGGTGTGTTGCAAGTGCATCTGTCATCCTTAAGCAGCAACTGCCTCAACAAGTTTTGCACGTTTGTCTAGCAATTAATTGAACTGGAATCAGTTGTGTTCAAGGCATAGCACATACAAATATTATGTCAGTGTGCTGTGTGACGTGCACCTTGTGCTGCATCGTTTTGTGCATTTCCCGCAGCGCTTTTTCGTGCAAACTTACAAGCACAATGCCGCGCTTTTTTGCATTGCATTTAGGCTTCCAAGCTTGACAACTTGGGCAGCCTGGACCCTTTGAAACTCCAACTAGCCGCAGGTAGTCAGTGCACACAGTAGCCCTACTCAAGCATTGTCTCGTTAGTGCAGTTTACTCACACAGTAGTCATTTTGAAAAGGTTTGATTGACGCACATAGACAGGTTTGCACATAAACATGGTTCCTGTCACGCGGGGATGTGTGCACGGCTTCCAATGCAGCTGGGTTATGAATAACTGGTTCAATTGCTACACAGTTTTAAGTGAATCTAATGCAGTACATGTCATAAAGCAGGCGTTGCAACATGCTAGGTCCCATTTACTGCTGAGACCTTAGTCCCTGTCAGCACCTTGTCTCTGCAATGCAAGCAGTGACTTGCTCTGCTCCAAAACATAGTTTATACTTGAGCTGGCCTGGCAAGCACTCGTAAGCCCCTGAATTATGCAGCTCTTACTAGGTTGTCCAGGCGTGATGCCTTACATTTCAAATCAACTCAGATAACTTTTCTACATAATGTGCAGCTGGCCTGCCGAGCAACTTAGGGCCCCTGGATTATGCAGCCCTCAGTAGCTTCCCGGGCTTTGCAAACAACCTGAGTGGCGCCACCACAGCGCTTGGAGCCAACATACCTAACGAAATCCAGTTTGGTGGACAGGCAAGTGGAGGGGGAGGGGGATTCCAGTATGAGAATGCTCCTCGTCTGGGGGGTGCATAATGCGAGCGTCAGGTCAGCAATGCACATCAGAGGACAGAAATTGAAGAGGGAAGGCTTGTTTCATGGGAGAAAGGATCTAGTACACCTTGAAGGAAGCGTGTGCAAAATATAATTTGCAGTGTTTGTGTAGACGCACGTCTGGCAGGGTGTACCTTCACTCCGGCAACGAGCTTATGTTGTACTGTACGCATGGGCGAGGTAGCCACTGCCTTTGAGAACCCAATAAATTTTATGCGTGGAAGCCTTCATGGGCAGAGTTCGTGCAGCCATCGCTTAAATGTGCCTAGCAATGTTTGACTTTCGCATGAGCACGTCTTCAGTCTGTGTGTATTTGCTCCTCATGTTGTACATGCTTGTAGCATGCCTTGGATTACTTGTAGTTGTGCTTGTGTGAGTAAGTTGACGAGGCAAAGCAATCATTTTAGCCTTACAAAGCTTTGTTACAGTAATTAATGTTGTATATAACCACGTGCTAAAGTGTTTTTCTTGGCCTGGCAATTGTAATGAAAGTCACAAAGCAATGATGCACGTGTACGTGTCACGGGTGACCTCCTCACTCACAGGGTGCAGTGGGCGTATCCTCCTAGGTACAGATTCAGCAAAATTGAAGTGTTCCAACAAGCACACATCACATGTCCTCCTTGCCTGCTGTTTATCTATTGACGCCTAAAAGTGTTACTCCTGACTGGCAGTGATAAAATCTTCCCTCCATTCATTGAACTTGGGCCCTGCTGGTCAGGAGCTGCAATCTCCATGCTATAGTAGATCAGATACTATTATAAATTATTCCTATCCACGATGTTTGTCGTGTACAAAGTTGTAATAGGAACTAATTGCTTTAGGAGCTTAACGTGAGATTTGCTACACAGCTACTACACATTATATACACATGCACACTTCTCGCTCACAGGGTGCTTTAGGTTCCTTCATGGGTACCCATCTGGCTAGCTCCTCTCCTGGTGCGTGAGCTTGTTTTGTGTGTGCGTGTTTGTGTGGCTGTTTCCTGAATTTGATGTCATGCGCTTGTACCCCCTAACAATCCTTCATTGCAAACCCACCAAGGGAGTTCCTCTTCTGGTGTTTGCTTGTGTATGCTCCTGCACGTCGGTTTCCTAAAATTCCTTAGTTCTGCCTAAAGCCTAAAGCATACACATCAAGCAAGCTCCTATTTGTCGTGCATGTAATTGCGTGTGCGTGTTCTGTGTATATAGTAAACATGCTTTTGCTGCATTTTTACAAGTAACTTCTAGGCTTTTAAAAAGATGTGCATGTTTTCCCTTGGATCGTATGTCCTCTATTGCCCTTGCTAGGTATGGATAGAAAAGAACTTGCTGCGCAGGCTCACGCAGGCTGTGAAACCACCCCCCACCAAGATATATAGGTAGACAAATAGAGGAAAGTACAGCTAACAAGAGAAATGCTCACGCACAAATGCAAGCACCCAAGTGATTGTATGCAATTTTGCAAACTCACACGATGCCATATACACATCCTTTGTTCACACACTAAAACGCATGAAAGCTCCTTCCTGTTCTACCAGCCTTCACCAGCTACTGCAAAGGCACACGAGTTTGAACATGAGCTTAAAAATTGCTGAACCCACGCACACGCTACCATTGGGAACATGCAAATGTGTGTTTGCACTCACACTGGTAACATGCAAATATGTGTGTACACTAACTCTAGGAACATGCACACACTAGCACTGGGAACATGCGACTGTGCTTGCGTAAAAAACTCTCACTCCTATAGACACACAATTGCATTCAAAGTGACTAACACCTGGCGTAAAAAACTCTCCCTCCTATAGACGCACAATTGCACACAAAGTGACTAACACCTGGCGTATACATGCAGCATCCTCTGCTGCCGCGAACAACGCAGCTGGTATGCACCTTAGGAAACAGCGTCTTTTCGTGGTGATCCACAAGGTACGTGCATGCACTTGCGCGCGCGCACATACACGCACACATGTGCACACGTTTGCTTGCACACACATGCGCACACACAGATACACACAAACACGCTCACACACACGCACGCACATGCACACTCACGCACACTTGCACACATACACACCTATCACGCACATATACCCTCATTCACACGCACATACACCTGTATATGCGTGTTATGCTGGCCTGTCTTTTATGACAAAGCTTGCATACCACGTTGAGCGGTTCATGCAGCCATGACCATATATGCTGCAGCAGAATGTAATCGTTATTTGACCTCATTATAAGAAACCCCTGCAAGCTGTGCTTGTGCGTTTTTCTATGTGCCCCCCATGCTCGGTGAGACATGTGCAGAATCGATTCCTTTGAGTTTTCTCAATACTTGGCTCAGAGTAGTTTTTAACCTTTTCCACCGTTTTCCCCTATAGTTGCACGTGTGCCCCCTCTGTCTGTGCTGCAGGGTGGAGGAGGTGTGCCTGCTGTGAGGCATTCAACTCACGTGCACATACGTTTCTGACTGTGTGTGTGCGTGCGTGCTGTAGGGTGTGACAGAGGAGGTGGTCTCACGCCTGTTCCGACGCTACCCGGGCATGGAATACTGCGATCTCAAGAAGGACCGGGAGACAGGCAAATCAAAGGTAGGAACACATTGAGTGATGCAGTGGCGCCTGCTGTGCATATTAGTTGGTCTACACTTGTGCGAGCATACCTGGGTGTACACCTACACTGGACACTGGACACCCGGTACATACTTGTGTGTGTGTGTGTGTGTGTGTGTGTGTGTGTGTGTGTGTGTGTTTATCCCCTGTGTTTACACCTGCACTGGACTTTGGGTACTATGGCTATGAACAGACTTGAGTTTTGCATGTGGTTGTGGTAGCCTTGCATGAGATGGTGGTGGTGGTGGTAGTGGTGGTGGTGGTGGTGGTGGTGGTGGCCTCGCATGTGGTGGTGGTGGTGGTGGTGGTGGTGGTGATGGTGTTAGTAGTGGTGATAGCCTTGCATGTGTTAGTGGAGGTGGTGGTGGTGGTAGCTCGCATGTGGTGATTGTGGTGACCGCACATAAAATGGAGGTGGTAGCACGTAACGTAGTGGTGGTGGTGGTTGTCTAGGGTCAGTACCTGCTCAACGAGCTAACACGCTGCTTTAAATTGTCTCCCCGCAATGCAGAATGTTTTCCAAAGTATGCAACCTTTGAATGCCATGTAATACGTTCTGTGTGCATAATGCAAAACAAACACACATGAACACGCACGTATCCACATATGATGTGGACTGTTCACCACGTCCGCCAGTGTGCTGCTTCGTCAACTCCCTGGGAATTGAAGCATGTAGGGAAACAAGCTCAAATCGCAGTATGTTTGCATACCGTAGCATGTTTGCAAATGTGCAGGGCTACTGCTACATCAATTACTCCACCCCAGAGGCCGCCGCCACTGCGGTTGCGCACCTGAATGGTAGCGAATTTCCGCCATACACGGGCCACAAAATCAAGGTTTGTTTTTGTGTGTGCGTGTGCGTATGTGTGTGCATGTGCGTGTGCGTGTGCGTGTGCGTGTGTGTGCGTGTGCGTGTATGTGTGCGTGTGCGCGTGCGTGCCTGTGATTTACCAGGACCCCAGAGAAGTGCACACTACAGGATTGCTTAACCTTTAAGCTGTTGCTGTGTGCTTTTGTCTGCCCTCAGACCGACAGCCTGTTATGGTCATATAATGTTACACTCCGCGTTTGACTTTTTGCTAGCTAACTTACATCACATGGGGTAATCGTAGGGTTGGCCCAAACCGTATAAGTATATACGCCGTATATATACGTACCGTATATAAATGGATGTATACATATTTTTTCTTTGTATTCGTATTCGTATGACCGTATGTGAAATAGCCGGCGTATATATACGGTCTGAATGAGTGGTCAAAAGCGACCTTCCACTGGCCTTCGAGACTGCAAAATCGAAAGCTCTGCATCAGGGCAATATTTAACAATTTTTTTTGTGCTATTGAACAGCCGTGTCCCTCGTGGAAGGGAATCCGTTATGGTTCAATAGCAGCCAGCGGTTCGACAGCAAGGTGTTCAGAAGCAGCAGCACCAGGAGCACCAGAGTTAAAGTATGAGCAGGGCATGCAAGCCAACCCCACTGAGGGTTTCCAGGGCGGAGATGATGCAGGAACAGAAACGACACACGCACACTCTTCACGCGTTGTGCATGAACCCACCCCTGCACGCGTGCACATACATGCACACACCCCTGCACGCGCACACACACATGCACGCAAACCTGTGTGCACAGATGCACACACAAACACACACGTACGCGCATTAAGGTACATGCACGCGTGTTTACACACATGTATGCACGCATACATACACGCATGCATGAACGAACCTCAGCACGCACGCAAATGTATACGCACATGCACACACCCATGCATGCGTACAACCATAAGCAAGCACACGCACACGCATGTTTGCGCACACGTAAGCATGCACACGCACACACAGGCGTAAGCATGCGCACGCACACGTGTGCATGCACGCGCGTATGCATACAACCATAAGCAAGCACGTGCACACGCATATTCACGCACACGTAAGCATGCACACGCACACGCACACGTAAGCATGCGCACGCACACGCACACAAAAGCATGGGCATGAACACGTGTGCACGCACGCGCACGCACACGCACATGTACACGCGAGCATGCACGAATTCCAGCACGCGTGCAAATACACAAGCACGCACAACTACATGCATGCATGCATGTACCTTTTTATAAACACACACACACACATACACACACACGTGCATACACAAACAGGGTAATTTGATGGGGTGGGGGAAGAAGAGGGGTCTCGTGACAGTGACCGTGTGTGCCTGTGTGTTTTGGCCTCTTTGGGCAGCATAGCTTCCCAGCCTTTGATTTTTGGCACAACTAAATTAGATTTGTAGCTCTTCAAGAGCTACAAAACCCCCCTAAAATTGAAATTAAATTCTGAGAAGGTCAAAATTTCAAATATACGGAATATATACGGTTTACCGTACTGTACTTATATCACCGCGCTACGCGAACTTTTTTGACCCCCTCGCGGTGTGTCGAGAGCAATTAAAATATCCAAGTGACAAGGGCCTCGCAAAGCTCGCATTGTAATTAATTAATTAAATTTAAAGATGAACGGGGACAATGCCGGGAAAGTCTCCCAAGCCGCCCCTCAAGGCCCCCAAGGTGGACAAACAGCTTGAGAGGTTGGCCCTCTATTGGGGAGGAAGGACCTAGGAAGGGCGCCTTCATTTCCTTCACATGTGCACGCACGCACACGTACCCGCATGCACACACACACACACACCTATGTGCATGCACACACATACACACACACACAAGTACGCAACGCACGCACACATGTACGTACGCACCCGTATACACACGCACGCACGTACACAACACACGCACATACACACACATACGTGCACGCACACAAACAAACACGCACGTAAGCGCACGCATGCACACGTACGTTTGCGCGCACACACACACACATACCCGCATGCACACACACATACGCACACACAAAACACACATGTATGGGACATTTATACATATGTATACATACATACTTACGTACACACGTATGCGCACGCACACACACGCACACACACATACGCACGCACACACACGCACACACACATACGCACGCACACACAAGTACACAGTGCATGAACGCATGTAGGTACACAACCGTATACACACGCACGTACACAACGCACGCTCACACGTACGTGCACGCACACACACACACACATACACACACGCACACACACATGCACACAAACACGCATGTACGCGCACGCACGCACACATGCGCACGCACGCATACGTATGCGCACACGCGCGTGCATACGCATGTAGGTGCAGCTCATAGGGCCAGAAGGCCCTCGCATAGGCTCGCTTTGTTTTTATAAATTATGTGTTGCCCCCCTCGCATTGCTCGCGTTAGGGCTTATTAATTGGGTTTTTGCAAACCCCGGATTGGTCACGGTACCCTACGGTATACGGAAAAAATGTATATATACGATTTATACGGCGTATAGTTACGTGTACGGAAATCCCATATACGGTTTGGGCCAACCCTAGGTAATTGTGATGACAGGAGCTAGCACACATGTTGGTTATGAGCATGTAACATGAGCACACGTGTTGGTTATGAGCATGCAACATGAGCGTGAGCACACGTTTTGGTTATGAGCATGCAACATGAGCACACGCCTACTATGTGCACACGCACCTGGGCTCACGCTCTCAGTCGGCTGATGCTGATGAACTGCATCTCTACCAACGAACTGGAGGTTGCCTCTAGGAGCTCACACAAGGCACAGCTGTATGTAGGGAGCAGAAACAGCTGCTCTGCAAAGCCGTGTCTAGCTGACCCCTTGCTGAAAGGTTCCTCTCGACTGCCGTGCCTTGAAAGCCGCAGCACTGGGACCTGTTTTGAACACACTTGTCGTTGCTGCAATGCACTGTTTGTTGACTTGTCGCTGTCACCCATTCAACAATGACACTTGTCGTTGCTTCATTTTTCACATTGGTTCCTTATCACACAGACCGTGTATGCTGCTGCCTGTATCCACCGTTATGCAAACACTGCAGCGTAGGTCTTGTACCTTGACTCCTGGTGTTCATCCTGTACTGCACATCCTGAAGTGCACATCCTGTAATACACATCCTGTACTGCACATCCTGTACTGCACATACTGTAGTGCACATACTGTAGTGCACATACTGTACTGCACATCCTGTACTGCACATCCTGTACTGCACATCCTGTACTGCACATCCTGTACTGCACTTCCTGTACTGCACATCCTGTATTGCACATCCTGTACTGCACATCCTGTAGTGCACATCCTGTAATGCACATCCTGTAATGCACATTCTGTAGTGCACATCCTGAAGTGCACATCCTGTACTGCACATCCTGAAGTGCACATCCTGTACTGCACATCCTGTAGTGCACACGCATGTCAAGATTGCAGAAAGCTGGCTCCACATTACCCCGATGAATGTTGTCGATCTCCTTGACCAACTCACTCTCATTCCTTCTCCTTCCTTGACCAACCCACTCTGTCATGCACACGCTGCTGCGCAGGTAATGTATGCCGAGCCCCTTGGAGTTCGCCCCCCCTCCTCTTTGACCCACGGCAGCCAAACTCCCTCTGACTTGGGCATGTCCCACCACCACCACCACCATCTGGGTATGCCCAGCTCTCCCTCTCCCCTAGCTGGTGCACACACACCCCTGTCAGGCACGCACACTGCCAGCCTAACACCGGACCCGATTGCTAGGTGTGTTGCACTGAATGAGGTGACAGTAATTTGTGTGTTCAACGTATTGTCTCGCTGGTGCACACATGCATGCGAGTCTACCTGACTGGTACACCACCAATTGCACGCTGAACCATATAGCATGCCGTAGACAATGAATGGTTAAAGAAAACACAGACGCAACAAACAAATGCAACATTTACTTGCGGCCGCTAACGTATTTTTTTACATGATACTGCTGATATTGAGTGCATGGTACCAATTCCAACTGCTTCTGGCAGCGTACTCTTGGCACCAATCCTTTGTTCTTGGTTGTTGGTGCGGGCATGCATGCTCATATTTGTATTGCTTTATTGTGTGTCTGCGCTTCTATACAAGTTTAGGATTATTTTACTCGTCTCATTGCACCTTTGCTCATACGCTTTGCATAACCCGCACTTGCAGGCAACGCAATGCGTGTGCAAAATGACTTCTGCATGCATAGACACACACGTCTGTGGCACAAACACCACATGTGCAGCGTGAAAGAAAAACTGGCCAGCACGCCCGTGTACCACACAAGCCTTACACCCAGGACCTCGTACTGCATGCATAAACACTATGAACAAGCATTGCGTGTTTGTTGTTGCAGTGTGAGTACACTTCTGCCGGCATGTCCGTGCGCCACGTTTCCCCTGCCACCAGAATTTCGTACTTATATAATCGTCACGTACATGATTGCAGTGTAAGTGACACCTTTGCCGGCATGTCCGTGCGCCACTTGACCCCCGCCACTGGTATGTCTGCCGCTGTGGAGGGGAGCTTACTCAAGCGTGGCCATGGCAGCTCTCCCGGCCACCTCTCCTCTCCTGGTGAGAGCTGGCGATTTGTTGTTTGCGTGGTGTGTGTGTGTGTGTGTGTGTGTGTGTGTGTGTGTGTGCATAAGACTTCCTCAAATCCTCAACGGTTTATGCGAAGAAGCTCCAGAAAGTATGTTCAGCTTGTTATACAGAGTGATAAGTATTTTGCGTAACACCGTAAACGTATACTGTGTAATGCTTCGCTTGCCACTCAAGTTTCGGACAACATTGTTAGCTTTAGGCTGAGTTTGGAGGACTGATTTATTTAGGATAATATTTAGGGGGGAGGGTGCACCAAGGAGTGTATGAGTCTGATATCAGGGGGGGGAGGGGGGGTGCGCAAAAGGGTGAATGATGTTTGCCATGCTGCTCCTGTTTACACATAATCTGGCACAAAACACCATGAGGCATTCGACCCTCTGATTCCTGTTGTCGTGCCTCAGGTATTATACCTGCCGGCATAGCTTAGTAACATATAGGCAGCATTTATGTCAGCATTAACGTACAGCATAAGCTGCTGCAGATCGTGAGGCTGATTGCTGAATGGCTCAAAAACTAGAGTTAAAATAAGTATGCTGTACTCCCCTCAAATGTAGGTTGAATAAGTGTGCAGCAAATCTTCTGGCAAGGGATTGGTAAGGCGATGAGAATACGCTGAGCAGAAGTTGGCGAAAAGGAGATAACCAGCTGCTAATCCATGCAAAGGCCAGCGGCTTGTTGGAGTTTGCGCTCGTACACGCAAGCTAGGGGTAGTGAGTTGTGATAAGCTGCCAAGCATGCGTGCGTACACAGACTCATGTTCATGTGCACAAGAGCATTGGAAAGGTGCATGCTTGCTCAGTCAGTTAAAAAATCAGCACACAAGGTACACACACCTGCTCCTAAACACTGCTACCTGGTGTGTGCGTACTTGCAGTTGCCCGGGAGCTGATGTATAACGTCAGCTAGACCAGCGTGGCTGTGTCACGCACTTACACCCACACGGCAAGTCCAACACACACCAGTAGTTACGTAGTATGTGTGTTGGGTTAGCCAGCCGTGGCTACATATATACGAACAGCTCCGTAGGTTGACCATTTGTATGTGGCAATTGCTGGCGGTATGTTGTCACAGTGCTACTTAACATAGTCGTTTCAGGCGCGTATACGAGCCAGGTTGGATAGCCAGATCCCATATCCTTATCTAGTTGCGTCAAGGCCAGCCAGCGTCTATGCGAGGCTCCCCCTGCGGTCTATTCTTAGGGTGGTTGGGCGGTCAGTAGGTGGTGGAGATGGTGTGGGTGTGCTTCCTCTGCATGCGCATATCCATCATTTTCACGTAGGTCTTAGGCAGTAGGCCAGTTTGCAGCTAAATTAATGAACAGGGCGGCAGCTACATAGGATTTGTCCCTTCAGGACAGATGTCTAGCATGCGCTTGCGTGGCAGCCTAGATGCTTGGCTGCTTTCTAGCCCCACGAACGTTTACATAGCTGTGCCATTGGGAGGTCTCTCTGGTGATATCTAGGCTGGTAAAAGCATGTGTTTTTTGGTAGTCCCCCTGTGTGGGTGAAGCTCTCAGCTAGTGGGTTGCAGCTTGTGATGTGTACGCCTTGTCTCATTTACGTGGTTGAATGTGTGTTCCTCTTTTGGAACTAAGGGAACTCAGGGCTCAAATGGCACAGTGTGAGGTATAAGGTATCCCGGATGTTGGCCATGACTGGCCTGATGTGCGTGTTCATGCGCCTAGGGTGAATTGTGATTTGTGTATGTCTATACGTGCTTCTTAAAATTGAAATGGTGCTGCAGTGTCACTGCACATAATCTTATGCTGGATAGACAATAGGCAGCAGATGGTGGTATCGTGGTAGCGTAGTTAGGTGGATTGGTTGACTAGCAACCCAGACCGTGAATGATTGATCACCTTGCCCTGTCAGTAGCAGTTGTCAAACTTGTTTGTAGTAGCCGAGTGTGGTAGCTAGAGATGTGTGTGAGTGAGGCAAAAGTTTAGGCAGTCTATCCTGAAGAATGGATAGCTGTAGCTTAGTTTCCTGCGGAGATAGCAGTTGTAGGAGTGCAGACGTTAGGCCTTACTGAAGACAGCTTCTTTTTATACTGGCTGCCCCCTTTTTTCTCCACTGGTACCTCATTTCATTTTTCAAATTGGATCTGCAAGGCAAGCAACTTGATATTTAGCCTGTTTTCTGTGGGTGATCCGCTTGATGGCTGAAATATACGGATTTGTGTGGTGTCCAGTTTTGTAGGCTGTGTAGCTTCGGTAGAAAAACATTTAAAATACCTTAATCGTGCTGTCCTGATTGGTTTTACCTTTTTCGTCTCGATTGGTCCGACCCTCTTGTGTAAATATCAAGGACCAGAACCGGGGGACAAACAATTGATGCAAGCGCAGTCGCCCAAGTAAGAAACGACTTTTACTCTCAGCATCATACTGTGGGTGGCACCATAGACAACCAGCAATTGTCATGTCTCGGTTAGACCTCATTAACTGTGCCATTGCCCCAAGCGCAAAGATTGGGTGGCACCATAGACAGCACTCCTCTCCCTCTGGAGCCTGTGCCCACCCTGCTTTTAATTTCTTCTTCTTAGGGATCCAGCCTGTATAAAATTGTCTACCGTTTGTCATGAGATGAAAAATTTCATCATCTTTCAGTTCGGAGAAAGATGTCAGGATTATTTATTAATTCATAAGGGGCACTTCGCCGGTGTGTTTTGTACCCCTGAGTGCCCAGAATTATAAAAAATTTCATTGAAACATAAATCATAGTTCGGAGAGGGCTCCGAACAATTATTTAAGATTTTGGCTTTTTGGCCAACTGTTTATTTTTTATTTCATATCCGAACGTGGACAAGCGGTATTTGCTGGTCAATCACATATCACCAAAAACCCTTTCTGGATTTCCCCCGACCCACATAGTATGTATGCGGTCTGTGAGTCTGCGAAGCACAGACAAGTTCAAACTGCAACCATCTCCCTGAGTTCGAGTCTGGTACTAGCTCTTGACAGCGCAGGACAACCTATAGTTCAGAGCTCTGTTTGTATATGGCACCTAAGTAAACACTCCCTTAATCATGCTGGCTGTGTCGTCACTACCAGCGGAGTCTATATGTGGCGCGGGCACTTTAAAACATCCTCCTCCCTCTAGCTTTACCGCGCAATGCCTGACTGTTAGAGCAACACATTCCTACACCACTACTAATGATTACTCAAATTCGAGTTGAATTTCAAGCTGGTCCTGAGACACTTCGAAGGAACTTCGAAGGAACATACCTAACATACAAATTTGTAAAAATTGATGATATGAGATACATAATTGCGTGTTATAATTAGATGCTTGAGTTGTCGTGCTAGGCAGAATGCCACCCAAATCCAAGAGCAGAGTAATTCCTGTGGGTGGAGTGACCGTCCTTGGGTGCTGCGACTGTATCAAAGGAAACTGTGCCCAAGTTGTGGTGAGTTAGGAAGAGTGGGTAGGAGCACGCTTGGTTGAGTTTTTACCCTTGCACACGTAAGTGCATGTGGGCATGCGTGCCAGTGCATGTTGTTGTATGTGCCTATCGGTGTGTGTGCATGTGCGTGTGCGTGTGTGTTTGCCTGTGTGCGTGCATGTGCACGTTTGTGTGTGCGCGTGCGTTTGCGTGTGCGTGTGCGTGTGCGTGTGCGTGTGTGTGTGTGTGTGTGCGCGTGTGTGTGTGCGTGTGTGTGTGTGTGTGTGCGTGTGTGTGTGTGTGTGTGTGTGTATGTGTGTGTAACTGTCTGTGTTTGTGAGCGTGTGTGAGACTGTCTGTGTGTGTGTGCATGTGTGTGTGTGCATGACACACATAGTCACATACACATACACATACACACACACAAGCGCACCGATTGTGTGTACATGTAGGGGTGTGTCTTAAATAAATGTGTGTATGTGGGTTATGAGGTTTGGGTGTTTGCTAGCAGGGAAAGAGTTTACGCTACCATTGATACTGGTTTTACTGCTTCTGGCATCACTGCAAAGTTACGCATTCAAATGCATTTCAGTGAGCGCACCTTTTCACCTTAAAAACTCATACGGAAGCAACCCCCTTGTACTTTTTTGTGTCACAACTGTTCATTGTTGATCGTTGTTGTTTATTGTTGTTTTACATGTCGGGTCATTGCAGAATGAAATCACGGGCAAGCCGGTGCGTAAGATTGAGGCAGCGGCCATGCTTTGGACGCATGCGTTAAAGGGGGAGAAGCAGGTGAGTTGTGGGTTTGCTGCCATGCTTTGTACGCTTGATTTCAAGGGAAAAAAGAAGCTGGTGGCTGAAGCCTTATTGTTCTTAAGCCTACTGCTTGCTTTGCAAAATAAGAAAATAAGCTGTCTAGTATATTTAAGCCGGGGGGAAGGGCTGGCAACTGGTAAGCATGCGGGCTATCACTCACTTCGGGCTATTTGAGGGATATTTGCCCTAAAGCAATACGGCAAGAACACGTGCCAGGTATCCTAGAGCAACGCGGCATAATTGCTCACGTGCATGTAAATTATTCAAGTGTGCTGGAGAGAGGCAAGCGCACAATTGCTGACGGCTGCGGTTTTTTAGGCAGGGAAAAGTGTGTCTCTCTGTCCCCTTCCGTATCAATAGGTTCGGTCACAAAATTAGATCAGCCCTAATCAATCCCTGTTTTTTTTTAATTACGTTGAGCATCTGCACAGACAAGCTACACGTTAATCGCACATGCCGTATGCTCTCCTTTATTACCCCTGTTGGTCAGACATGCAGAGGTTGATACGTGCGACTTTCCTCCCCTTCTTTTCGTTTTCTGTGCCTTTCTTGTCTCTTTTAGCTTGTGTTTTGCCTATGTGCTTACATTGTTTACTTTCTCCAAGTCCTATTTCTTGTCAGTGACAGTGTCTGCATTCCTGTTTAAATCTTGTGCAGACAAAACTGTGAATTTGCTTTTCTTCCTGTTTATGCCACAAATAACAAGAAGCACACATGTATATTTTGGGCTCTTGCTCTGTCATTTACGTCACATTTACGACCTGCACTTGCGTAAAGAAATAGCACTCACACATACATTCACACAGAGGCACACATTCACCAAACACACGCACACACATTAGTGCCAATATCAAGTATATACTCATGGGCAAGCTACCGTGTGCACCTGTGCAGACACGCTTGAAATTTCAATGCACGGACACTTGTGCACACACACATGCAGCAGGAAGGAATCCTTCATGAATCATGAACTAGCTCAAATTTGCACATGCGCAAACTTGCAAATTCAGGCACCTCACTTTGTCCACGCGCCGCACACACATAATCACACACATACACACACACACACACACACACACACACACACACAAATACACACACGCACACACACACACGCACACATACACATGCAGAAGGAAGAAATCCTGAAGGGTCAACCCCTATTTGCCCTCATCCTTCTTTTAGAAAAAGGTGGACCTGAGGAGCGCATGGCAGCTTGCGGCACCCTACATGCCCTCGCTCAATCCAGCAAGCACATGCAAGAGGTCATTAATAGCCGAGTGAGTATGTGTCTTTGTAATGAGTTGGGTCGGGACTGGAATTGGGTATGAATCATTGCAATGCAGGTGATTTGCGCGTAGCGTATGGTATCGTAGTATCTCATATCGTCACTTTTCAATTTACTCCCATTTTGCTTCCCAAATCTGCGCACACATGTGAGCAAACGTGTACTCACTCTCACACATACGCGTGCACTTACACATACACGCATAGACACACACACACACATACACACACACACACGCAAGCTCACACAAATGCCCTCTGTTCCATTGCTGCAGCTGATCATGGCCACTGTGACACTCATGGGTGGGAACCATGATCGAGGGCGCCAGCCAGCAGCGCAGCTCCTCTGCTTCCTAGCGCAGGTAACACACGGAATATGGCAGGTGCATCACACAGGACAGGGTTTCCCTGTACCACCTGGACTGCATGTCTGAGCAGTGCCTTAGGGATGTGGTAAGTGCCTGCATCACACAAGATAGGGATCCTCTGTACATGCCAGATTGAGTTATTGAGCACTTCCGTCCTGAGAGTTGGCCTAAACCGTTTGTACGTATACACCGCACATGACCTTGTTTTTAGAAAGTCTCCAGCTTTGGACCCGTGGATCATTTTGATACATGCATTTCAAGCCGACCCATTCAAATTGCCATGCCTCCAACTTCCATAGAATGACCGATAAGCACATTATCATGGCACAGAGTTGAGGGCTGACTGACGCTTTGCTTCAGATTGCATTCCGGGAAACATCTGATTAACTGCTGTTACCAAGAATTGGATGTGCAATGTACATGTGAACCTTGTTGGGGAATGGCTGTGTATTTCTGCAGTCATGCAGGGGGTAATCCTGCAACGCTGGCTGGTGTGCGCAAGAAAGCACGCACCTGCAACCAAGATTACCTCAAAAAAATGGATGCTTGGTCTTGTACGCATGCAGCGCCCTGAGTATAGCGCCCGTGTGGCGGACAACGCATTGCTGCTGTTGCTAGAGGGCTGCAAGTTTGGATCTGTTCCGGGATGGGGAGGTGCACGCATCACCATGCTTCACTGTGTGACTGCGTTGCGTGCACTGATAGAGAATGTGGAGGTGAGGAGCGGCCTTGCTTCACTGTGTGACTGCGTTGCGTGCACTGATAAAGAATGTGGAGGTGAGGAGGTGGGACGTGAAGGAGCAGTTGATGGGTTAGCCAAGAGAAACAAACACGCATCACAATGCTGCACAATATCACAGTGTTGAGTGTGTCAAATGGTATTATTCAGGTGAGGAGGAAGTGTGTGCAAGAGCAGTTGTGGGTTAGCCAAGGGGAAGGAGAAGGATACTGCAATATGTGACGTTGGGAAAAGCAAATAAAGAGTACTGAAGTAAGGAAGTAGTGCGTGCAAAAGCGGGTGAATCATAAGCCAAGGAAAAGGCGCGATCAAATGTGCTCACGGTGTTGCTGTGTTGGCTGCATTGATAGAGAATGTGGAGGTGGAGTGGTGGTGCACACAAAAGGCAGTTAAATGGTCGGCAAAGGGGAAGAAAAAGTTTTTCACGTTGTTAGTGTGTTGGCTGCATTCATAAGGGTGTGGAGGTGAGATTGGGAGAGAGAGAGAGAGAGAGAGAGAGAGAGAGAGAGAGAGAGAGATTAAAGACAGTGGCTGCCTTGGCCTTGTGTAGCATGTACGGCATGGTTGTGTGTGCAGCATGGTTGTGTGTGTGCGTGCATAGCTGCAGTGGCCTTGTGTAGCGTGGCTGCTGTGCCACGTGCAGCATGGTGTGTGCTCAAGGGATTTGGATCATCAACAATTCCTTTACACAGTAACATGACTAGCCTTTAACTTTATTTCCCTTGGAACCGTAAGACACCATTACTTTTAAGTGCCCTGTTTTACGTAGTTGTGTGTGTGTTTGACCTTGCATGGTTACCCGTTGGTGCTCCTGCCTCCTGTAGAGCCAAACATTGACCTTACACTCTGTCTATAATAAGTGTGTGGAAAGTATGACTGTTACGCAACGCTCCTCCATCCTGCATGTTTCTTTTTGCGCGCAGTGTGAGCCGACTGAGCCAAACATTGACCTTACACTCTGTCTATAATAAGTGTTACGCAACACTCCTCCATTCTGTATGTTTTATTTTTGCGCGCAGTGTGAGCCGATTGAGCCAAAGATGGCGCGCCGCAACAGCCTCATTCAGCATGGCGCTGTTTCCACTCTAGTGCAGCTGCTTTCTTATACACCAAGGCTGCCTGAGCCTTCGATGGTGTGTGTGTGTGTGTGTGTGCATGTGCGTTTGCATGTGCATGTGTGTGCCTGTGCGTGTGTGTATGCACGTGTGTGTATACATGTGCGTGTGTATGCGTGTGTGTGTAAACTTTCATTCAAACTGGGAGCCATTGTAAGAAGGAGGTCATCTTTATACAACATGAGTGCAGCATCTTTTTGCCTGCTGCATTTTACAATTACTTGTTCCAATTTTTTGTTTCAAGTTAATGCGCATCCCCAGTCACAATTACAACGTCGACCATTTGTTTTTACCCTCATCCTCCTCTCACATGTGACATGACCTGTTTTCACCTTTCGTCGCTTTCCTTTCTCTTTTTCTGGTTGTTGTTCACAATGCTCCTGCATCACACAAACTCCCATGCCAGTTCATCCCTCCTTATTCGTGAACTATTAGTAGGGTTGGCCAGGACCGTGAAAGGGATCTATGTTTAGATCAGGCGTAAAAGTTGTACATATATGTATATACCGTACACCGTGTAAATTATTAACCATTAAAGTACAAATATGCTGTACAAGAACTAAAAAAGCAATATGCGGCCGTATATATATACTTGTATGGTTCTAGCCAAGTAATTGCTCTACTGTCTGACTCCAAGTGCCGGCCACACCTCTCACACCTCTCACGCCTCTATCGGCCACACCTCTCACACCTCTATCGGCCACACCTCTCACACCTCTCACGCCTCTATTGGCCACACCTCTCACACCTCTCACTCCAGGTGCTGGCCACACCGCCCACACCTCTCACACCTCTATCGGCCACACCCCTCACACCTCTCACGCCTCTATTGGCCACACCGCCCACACCTCTCACACCTCTATCGGCCACACCCCTCACACCTCTCACACCTCTATCGGCCACACCCCTCACACCTCCCACACCTCTATCGGCCACACCTCTCACACCTCTCATTCCAGGTGCCGGCCACACCTCCCACACCTCTCACTCCAGTTGCCGGCCACACCTCCCACAAACCCTCACACCTCTATTGGCCACACCTCCCACACCTCTACTGTCTAACTCCAGGTGCCGGCCACTCCGCCCACCTCTATTGGGAAAGGCGACAGGCAAGCAGGCAAAAAGAAAGGGGGAGGGGGCAAAAAAGGGAAGGTCAAAGGCAGCAACCGACTCCCCGCAGGACGCAAGGACTGTATAGCTACGCAAGCTAGTGCTTGCCTGCGCTTTCTAGCGATCTGCCCTGACTTCATGCCAGAGCTCATTGGTGCGTGTGTGAGATGTGTGTATGTGCTTGTGTGTGATGACATCACACATGTATCTCAACTGCTGTGCCACCAGTTCTGTGTAAAACAATGCAATTAATGTGTAGCATTTTAAGATACGAGAATCCCATACATGTGCGTTAAGCAAAAACTGGGAGGCACACGCTCGCTTTTGAGTCCCTGACATTCTCTGCACCTGACGTTCAGTTCAGCGCAAACACCTTTCGTGCTTGTTTTTTATGAATTGCAGCGTCCGATTGTCTGGGTGCCATGCTATCCACACTGCTGACGTCCAGCGATGAGCAGGCAGCGTATGTTTGTGGAATACTGTGGGAGGCGACTAGTGACCTGGCAGTGGCACAGAAGGTGAGAGCTGATCCAGGCTTCCGAGATGATTCAGTGGCAAACATTGGTAAGACTTTGTGGAAGCCAATTAGTGAGCTGGCAGTGGCACAGAAGGTGCAAACGTGCAAACTGATTGAGACTTCCAGAGTGAGCAGGTGACATTTGTTATATTATGTGGGAGCCAACTACTAGTGACCTGGCAATGGCACAGGCACAAATTCACTCAGGCTTTAGCCCAAGGTAGATTCCTGTGATTGACAAGACACAAGCTGCTTTAGCCCAAGGTAGATTGACAAGACACAAGCTGCTTTAGCCCAAGGTAGATTCCTGTGATTAGCAAGACACAAGCTGCTTTAGACCAAGGTAGATTCCTGTGATTGACAAGACACAAGCTGCTTTAGCCCAAGGTAGATTCCTGTGATTGACAAGACACAAGCTGTTGGCCATTGCCTTACATCTACCAGTTCACGCTTCTGGCTCTACCACACCGTTGTCAAAAAAAAGTCTACTACCCAAGACTATATTGCAGGTCTACAATTCCATTTATGAAGCTAAAAAGTACTTAACACTGCTTCAGGCAGCAGGCCTTATAAGTGTCACTCTGCTACATGCATTTAACCACAGGTGCTGGACATGAAGGGGGTGCCAACCCTACTGCACATTATCTCGACCTGCCTCTTGTACGCCAAGGCTCAAAGTGAGTGATAGCAATACTACAGCTCGCAACAGTGTGTGGAACAAGGTCGGAACAAATCAGAGCCGAGCAGCTTTGGTTTAGTGGTGGTTGATGAAGCTTTACCATGGCGGTCTACATCACTTGGTCAGATCAACAGGGTTCTGCTTCGCGTCCATACAAAAACAATAACACCAATGTTAAAGTGTGCAAGCAATGCACACATGTTCCAAGCTGCATCTTCTTCATTCCCGGTAATGCACTTTTAAAAAGTCCGACAGCCGAAAGGCACCTGCATTCCTTGCGCTCCATGCTCATTTCACAACTCACTCTCGTGTGCTTGTCAGAGTGGTCAGCCACAGAGGTCTAGTGGTTGTACTGCTCTTCTTCCAGCCGGACTGTGCTTCATTTTATGCTGCTTATTAGCACGCTTGTGGTTCATTTTATGCTGCTTGTGCTTCATTTTATGCTGCTTGTTAGCACGCTTGTGGTCTGAGAATATAGGCAGAGGCGTCCATAGAGTGTCAAATCCTCTACCTTTCTTCCTACTTCTATCCAGGCAAAAAGGGGCGAGCCAAGCCCAAAACACCACAATCCCCTGTCCCGGACAGGAGATCCCAACGTGCACAGCCCCCTCCTCCCCAAAGCTACCCAGACATTGCCATCACAAATGCAACCGGCGTGCTCCATCACCTCACATTTCTGGACCAGGCTAAGACAGAGGTACTGTTTTGCAAGCATTTGTACTACTTCAGCCGTGCTTGCTTTATTACTGCTCTTTAATGTATAGCTGCTTTGCTGTGCCTTCATCCCTTTCCTACTCTGTTGCTTGGCCCCCATTGGCTTGGTCCAGGATGGTGCAAAGAGAGGGTGTAATTCAAAATGAGAGAGACGGAAAAAGATATTTTCCCCTGCCAGCCAAGGTACTCCTAACAATTAAGAAGAGAGGAGCTACTTTATTTTAGATACTGTTCAGCTAATCTACCACAGCATGGGGAGTAAACATTGACTGTAGGAGGGTGGCAAGGTGGGCCTGCACTTGCTTTTTCACGCCTACAAATTATACTATGCACTTGGGCACAATTTCACTTAACACTCCCCAATATCAAAATTCACTGTCTGCTGTCTGACACACCGCACAGGTGGGCAAGCTGGGGGGTGCCACCATCGTCGCACTCTGCCTAAAGATTGCTCAGATGCAGGTGAGCAAGTCTTGTGTTGCTCGTGTCTGTTTCTGCTTGCTGTTGAATGAACTTATAGACTCGTTTGCTCTGCTGATCAGGCGCTGCATGATAGCCTTTGTTTTAGGGCAGTTAGTGCCTCCCACCAGAAGTGCAGTGCGATACTGCGTATCCCCCACCAGAGCATACTATACATTTATATATTTAGGGGCTCAGTACAATACTTTCCTTGAAAGGGACGGGGGGACAAGTCTCATGACTTGAATTGTTAAAAGTGATTAAGTTGTTGAAAGTCACTGGACGCCACACCTTCCATCGCAGACAAAAGAGAATGCAACAGGCGTGTTGTACAACTTAGGCTTAGACCCAGCAAATATAGAGTTCCTTTCCAAAGTGCCGGGGCTACCCAGCTACCTCTCCTCTCCAATCCCCTCCTCCTGGCTAGTGGTGAGTCGAGAATTGTGTCTTTGGTGTGCTTCAGGACCTGTGTTCGAAATAGAAATTTGACTTCGGATCAGAAAAAGTGTGTCTTTTTCTGATTTGAGACAACTACCAGTCAGCTGTTCGGAACAATTGCAAACAGTTGTTATCTGCAGAAATTTTGTCCAAAGGTACAAACTTGTTTCCCACACCTGTTTGTTTACTAAGCCGGTCATGGCAATGCTTGTTATCAACCAAACTGACTAGGGTGATCCCTCTTGCAGTGGTGCAAAAGACATGCAAGGTCAATAACATTGCCACCAACCATTGCACACGCAGAAAAATGATAGTGAAGACGAGGCAGAAGATGAAGAAGAACAGTTCCTAGAAAACCAGTTAATGGGCTCGTCAATCTTTCTGACTGCAGATCCACGAATGGCTTCTGTCTCATAGCTAGGGCTAGAAGCCGTTGAACCTATGTTGTTGAAAAGCCAGTGTGCAGCAGGCATCAATGAGTAGGTAGACACTAATAAGGAGGAAGACATCCACGTGCGTGCTAAACTTGTACTTTTCATTTATCATTCATCCATTGATTTATCTATTCATGTCCTTTTCTGCTCATTGCCTTGTTCTCCTCGGACAATTGCTTTTTTTCCATCTCATCTTCCAGCCTGAGGGGAAAGTGCTGTGTATATTGAATGGGCTAAGTCTTTGTTGAGAGAAGTCTTTGACAGCCTACAACGATTGGAGTCCAAAGGAGGCGAGAGTTCACAAACGCTCCTATTATATCGAAATGCTGGAATTAAAGGAAAGGAAAAAAGCAAGCAGCTGTCGCGTTCAACACGAGCGCTAGTTCCATTAATGCGCATACCAGCTGGCCTGCAGGCAAAGAGGATGTTATGGTATGGAGTGAGATTTGCTGCGCCTCCTACAACGCTGCCCTCCTGACGCCCTGCTGCTTGGTGATGGAGCTTTTTAAGTTTGTGTGTGTGTGTATGCGCATTTGTGTGTCACGCCCAATTGTTGGCAGTGACGATTCGTGTGATTTGGTTAGTTGGTTTTTCAGTTGATGTTGTTTTGCCATGTCTCGTGCAATAAGCTGGCGAAGCCAGTTTATTGAAGATAGCATTTTCTGGTTTTGATATTGCGGTATTCAATTAGCTCAGTAAACTACACAATGCTCAGCCAGATGGTTGAGTAAACTTCCCAGCCCTGGGGAGGAGAGGCGCGGCAGCCGACTAGTGTGTGTGTGGTACAGTATACGCAGTGTGTCAAGTAAGTCGGATTTGAGAAACAGCAGAGAAAGAGAGAGAGATGGTATGCACGTGTGAGG
>Ga0307948_1000405_pt1 | contig 29300 bp, 28 predicted proteins | sample OrgLakmetagen280_FD_201824 | JGI IMG/M metagenome (GOLD analysis project Ga0307948, IMG submission 201824) | Saline water microbial communities from Organic Lake, Antarctica - #280 | ecosystem: Environmental > Aquatic > Non-marine Saline and Alkaline > Saline | place: Antarctica: Organic Lake...
ACATACGATGAGCCAGTGCGTTTGAGCCAAGCCTTTCCTGGTCTTGCAGGTCACCCCCGACCTGTCTGCAGCGACTGCATGCATGCTTTGAGCCTGCCTATGAAGTGCAATTGGATTGAACTGCATGCATGCTGTTATGCTGTTAGCCTGCCTATGAAACGAAATTGGATTGAACTACATGCATGCTGTTATGCTGTTAGCCTGCCTATGAAGTGCAATTGGATTGAACTGCATGCATGCTGTTAGACTGCCTATGAAACGCAATTGGATTGAATTACATGCATGCTGTAATGCTGTTAGCCTGCCTATGAAACGAAATTGGATTGAACTGCATGCATGCTGTTAGACTGCCTATGAACGCAGTTGGATGAACTACATGCATGCTGTAATGCTGTTAGCCTGCCTATGAAACGCAATTGGATTGAACTACATGCATGCTGTTAGCCTGCCTATGAAACGCAATTGGATTGAACTACATGCATGCTGTAATGCTGTTAGCCTGCCTATGAAACGCAATTGGATTGAACTGCATGCATGCTGTTAGCCTGCTTATGAAACGCAATTGGATTGAACTACATGCATGCTGTAATGCTGTTAGCCTGCCTATGAAACGCAATTGGATTGAACTGCATGCATGCTGTAAGTCCAGCTATAGAACGCAACTGTGTTGCTTACACTACACGATCCAGTAGCTAAGCCCAACATCAATCCTCATCCGCGAAAAAGAGTTTAAACCAACTTATCACACTCGATCTGTTTGTAGCAATCGATAAAATTGGGGGTGTAGCGCGCTTGTTTTGAAGAGGGGGATACGTAGCAGATGTCTGACATGTTATATAGGAAGTACTTTGTATGTCAAGCAACAATGGGCAGCAAAAAGACGTCCTGCAGCATCTGTACATGTGTGTTGCCCATATGCATCAGAATGGTATATTGGCGATGCACATAACACGCAACAATCCATCCCAGTGCACATTTTCGAGGCCCTTGGGCGTCACGGCATTGCTCACTGACGCAAGCTGCTATGCATCACTGGACTTGTGTTTGTGTGTGTGTGTGTGACTTGCTCGTCCAAGACGGCAATCCGGCGTGACACATTTTCGTCGCTGTACGTTGCCTGCAAACTCGTGGCCGTCTTATTTGACTAGGGCAGGGACTCAGCAGCGTACTTGGCTCTTTCACCATTTCATCTAGGGCTGCAAGTGTGTGGCAAGCTCTTGCTCTGCTTACACGACTGATTCTCTTGCATTTTGGGAAGAGGAGTTGCAAAGCAAAAGGAGGGACATGCCGAATTTACCTGCTTGCCTAGGGCTGCGGCAAAGTGCAGCGCACTCTGACCTCGCTCGTTCACCACTTGGGACAGCACCTGGAGGAGTACGTGCAAGTGTGAGTGTGAGTGAGTGAGTGAATGAGTGAGTGTATGTGTATGTGTGTGTGTGTGCGCGCTAGCGCCTTGCAAGAACAAGTGCTCTTCAGCTGAAGCACAAGATATATGCTTCCTCTATTTGAGCACCGTTTTGTGACTTATTTAGCAAGGGGAAAAACTGAACCACTTGTAGGATTATGCAGGCCTTTCAGGCAAGCGCCCTTCCCAGCACTTTTTTGTCACTGAGAAGATGCACATACCCAATGGTAACAGCAAACATTCTATACCTTTAAATTCCTCGCAGTTTTATGTCAAATAATCAGCAAGCGCCACGCAAGCCATTGCCCCAAAAGGACGTTAAGAAACATCAAAGCCTAGCAAGGGAACGATGCACATATCACATAACACACCTTACCCTGCACAAATCTACCGCCTCAAAAAACCCTACCCCAAAAGCCAAAAAAAATTGCAATCGCAAAAATCTACATATCCCTGACCCATCCCACACACATCCCCTCTCACACCTGCATTTCCTCTCACACCCCCTCACCTGCCTCCCTCCCTCCAGCATCTTAGCAAGCGTTTTGAAGTCCCCTTTACGGCTCGCCCCCCACCAGCGCTCCTCGTACTCCCTTATCAAGTCCTCACTCAAATTGATGCCCTCTTCCCACGTATCTGGGCTGCCATCCTTCCACTGTGCCAGGTACTCCACACGCACGTTGCCGCTGCTCTCCACTGTGGCACGTACACCCTTCAGCGTCTCAACCTGTGTTTAGTCGTGTGCGTCGTGTGTGTATGTGAGTGTGTGTGTGTGTGTGCGCGCGTGTGTGTGTGTGCTTTCGTGTCCGTGTATGTGTGTGAACTTATGTGCAAGTAGCGTATTCACACAATGTTAGTACGTGTATGACGTTCTTTTTCATTGCAGAGCTGATACGTGCATGCCGCTGCACGCTCCCCCTCTACTTTCTGTTTTCAATTGTCCTCATTTCAGGCAAGTGCGCACCATGACCAAGCTTAGAAAGGGCAAGGAGCGATATAAGGAGTAGTGCGAGAGTGAATGTTAAAGCAGGTTTTGCTCCCTCGCCCTTTGTCACACCTCAAAGGTGTCCTCTGCTTGCGGTAGGCTAAAAAATGAGGGCGCCGGTGCAGGTGGCTGGTTGACCATTGATGCACTGCCTGATGTGCTGTCTGTGGTGGGCTGCTGTTGGTTTCCTGCAGCAGCTGTCCTTATTCGGCTGCTTGACGAGCTACTGCTGTTGCAGCTAGAGGCAAGGAATAGGACGGGGCGTGCTGTAGGGGGTGGTGCTGGACGCAGGATGAAGCGAGGTACGGGGGCTGCTGGTGATGGGGCATGTGGAGTGGCGGGGTGGGATTGAAGGCTCCAAGCCATGGTGGTTCAGCCTGTGTAGCATGGGGATTGAGGGTGGTGGAGAGGGTGTGATTTTAGCCTGTTTGGGGCGTTCATCTTCGGACATGCAGATTTGTGTGACCTTACTTGCACGCGTGATAACAAACATGCACAGTTGGGTCCTGGCATGCATGAAACACACGCGTGTGTAAGCCTACACACTGCCTGGCACAGATGCGGACATTTATGTGCCTGGATGAACTCTGAATTGAATCTGGGAATTCTGCACAACCATATGGCACAACATAAGACACACGTAATATACCAGTGAAGTGGAATTCCGGGCGCGTCGGACACTGATATACAAGAGCCGTGTTAGATCATTCTTATGCTCTCTACAACTCGTTTATTTTTAAGATATAATTGCAGGAGGTTCTCCAAAAAAGTGTAACCCGAAAATTATGGGCCTTTATTATAGTTTTAATTATGATATTTGGGGCACATATGTGCCTCACTTACTACTAGCCTCACTACCTCCACCTAAATACCATGGAGTGCCCCACACAAGCCTCACGTTACACACTCCTTGCCGTAATAGGAAAGGGCTGCTCGTCAGAGGTCAGGATTCAGGATTCAGACATGATGATGATGGGTGATGAGCGCTCAGGCGGCGGGAGCGCATACTGATAAGACAACGCATACTGATAATAACGCATACTGATAATACTGATAAGACTGCATATGCATAATGCTTGTTATTCAGAACGGTTTCGCCAGATTGATACCTAAAGGGCTAACGCCACATGGCAGTGTTGGTGCTAGCGATCATCATCAGGAGAAATTAATTGCTCCTTTTTTATTGAATGCACTGGCGGCGCGAATCTGCCAAGCATACATACACTCTTTGTGCACCATGCACACAGGTTCACAGGGCTTATTTTACTACAGCTGGGGGCGTCAAGAAGTTTGTTGCTGTCAAACGCTGCGATCTCGACAGGTGCAAGCACAGCACATTGTCAAACAGTTTGCTTACTGTATGCTTCCTTTCGTGCAACGTGCCTGATGACTGTCTGTAATGCACACATTTCACAGGTTGGGTACAAATCTGGATGACTTGATGAGGGAAGCCCAGAACATGAAGGCTTACGGAGGGTAAGCCCCTTTGTAGCTTTCAACGGCAGTGCGCGTCAGGTGCCGTTGGCTGTGCAAGAAAAATTGCAAAGGACAAGCAGTTTAGGCGATGATCTCTATCTCCCTTTTCACCAGCTTATTGCACACACACACACTTTTTCACCCTCCTGTACTTTGCAACAGGCATCCAAATGTCTTACAACTCTATTGCGTTTTTGTCCACCAAAACGAGCTGTGAGTGAGGCTTAGCGTACACTTGGCGTGTGTAAACGTGCATGAAATTTAAAGAGATCTTTTCCAGCATTTCACCTCGTTACCACACAACACTGAATTACGCAGATGGTTTGTCATGCCTCTCATGGTACGTGCGCTCGAAACTTGACATGAATGTAGGAGGCCTAGAGGTCAGTCAAGTCAGTGGCGCAGAAGGGTATTCTTACATTAAGATCAATAGAGATATTGTTTCTTGAATCTTTATATTGGAGTAGAAACTGTAAAAAAAAGCATGTTGCCTGCATCGGCACCTGCCGATTCCAGGCTGACTCCGTGGCAGGTGTCCTGCGCCAATCCTTTCCTGATGGCTTGGACGAGGCATGCATTGCAACCATTGGCAAGGAGGTGTTGAAGGCTCTGGAATACGTGCACGCTCAGGTACGAAAGGGATCACGGTTCTTGAGTTCATGCGACACGTTTCCAGTGGGGTGGAAGACAGCAAAAAGCTCAATCAATTCTCAAAAGTAATGTGCTCCAGCTCACAGGGAGGCATTCATCGTGATGTGAAGGCTTCAAACATTTTAATCGGTGCGTTGACTTAGCACGCTTCCAGATGCATTCAGACTTTCTGGTGTGAAGGAAGCTCTTGCAAACATCTTAATCGGTGCGTTTGACTTAGCAGCGCTGCCAGATCAATTGGACGTTGCGTCATCCATTGTTTTGGTGCATCTCAAATTGCTGTGCTTATTGACACACACGCTGTCTGTGTGTTTGTGCTCTTGGCCCAGGGTTTGATGGAGCAATCTGTGTTGCTGACTACGGTGTCACTGCAACAATGGAACGGGTGAGTTGTTAACAGCGCTTCAGCCCTGCTTATGAATTTCGAGTGCTCTGTGCCCTGTTTGTTCTTCTTCCATGTCAAATCAAATCACCGTCACTGCAAAGTAAAAGACAACATAACATTTAATTCGTCACGGTTTGTTGATGCCACTGATTGGGCGTGACAACCAATTCAGGATATCATTAAATATATTGCATTTTTGTCCCATAAGGTACGGTGCAAGCTGCACTCGAAGTAAAGTAAAGCGGTACAGTGCATGTTGCGCGGTTAAGCAGCAGTAACTGCTGAGTACCGTACAAGCACGTGTCAAGGTCAATACCAGCCAAGATGGAACTGCGTGTAGTAGCTAATTCTATTGTGATCCCAAAGCAGCCTTGATCTACCCCTCCTCAGGCCCAGAGCTGGGGCCACGCTCTCGTGGGCAGGCTGTCACTCGTGGGTACTCCCAGCTGGATGGCGCCAGAAGTCTTGGCTCAGGTGCGCACGGCTGGCCACACAGATGCCTGGGGAAGAGAGGAGGGGAGGGTTCAAAACAGTGACACCCTTTGTGACAGGCACACTATGACGTACTGTATGTGTTTCGTCCTTTGTTCCCTCTTCTGTTGCTTGTTCCTGCAAGGCAGCAAGATGTGGATTACGAATGCTGCACGCTATTTTTAAGAGTTTCATCGTAAAAACCAGGCTACCATCATTTCTTGACCAGACGTCCAGCCTAAAACGTTCACATCTAACGCTTGCTTACTCACATTACCTGACGAGATAATAATGCTGCTCTCAAGGAACCTCACGGCTATGGATCATCAGCAGACATATGGAGCTTTGGCATCACGTGCATTGAAATGGCACGTGGCTGCGCGCCGTTTGCACGCATGAGTCCTTTAAAGGTCAGTTCAATTTTCATGCATTGCATGCTTTCTTGCACATGATTCTTGTGAGCTGATTTGCAGGAGGCCTGTGTATTGATAGTTATCATATGTGTCTTCAAATCGCAATGCTCGTGTGACTGCATAATGCACAGTCTTTTCTGATAATGATCTGCTGTGAGCGTTGTGAAGAAATGCAATTGAAGCCACTCTAAGAAAACGAATTGAACTGCATAAGCGTTACTTAAGGAAAAATGTTGCGTTGCTTTGCTGCACATGCCGTGCCCTACATTCAGGTCCTCATGGCCACCCTGCAAGACCCCCCACCACAACTCGATGCCAAAGAACCTAACGGGCGGACCTACGGAAGGTGAGCTGCTGGGTGAAAGTTTGCCTTTGTGATGAGCACTATGTACATGTCTTTTCCCTCCTTCATTCTTGCACACCAATTTTTCTTCTTGCCTCTTACCCTTCTTGCCCCTTTCCCTTCTTGCCTTTATCCCTTTTTGCCTCCTTTCCTTCTTGCCTCTTTCCCTCCTTGCCCCTTTCCCTTCTTGCTTCTTGCACACCAGTCCTTACATACACTTGCCTTTAAAGCAATCAGCTGGTCAAAATCCATCTTTTGCTTTAAAAACATTCAGCCGTCCAACTTCTTCAAACATTCAGTTTAAGTAGCAATGATTAAATTTCACACTAAGTCATGTAATGCCTCCTTTAAAGTTGCCATAAACAGTTTCAGCACGTTGTGTCAATTTACTGGATGAAGGCACTTGCGAGACGTGGTGAGCCAATGTTTGCAAAAAGACCCCAGCAAGCGGCCTACTGCGAACCAGATACTGCACCACAAATTCTTTAAGCAAGCCAAGGACAAACCATACATCGTGAAGGCCTTGAAGATTGGAGGATCCTATGGTGAGAGGGCTCGTTCACAACTGTTGCGTTCCCTTCACGCATAGCGTTCCTCAGGTGCCTTTCAGATCACTGAGACTGATCTAACATTTGTCTGCTCTGACCGTGTCCAGAATAACTACTTCAGACTAAATAATTGACACATCTCCATTGCACGTCGACCACTTCAGACTTATAACTTGACACTTCTGACTTGTACATTCGTGTTTAAAATGGGAGCTGCCTATCCACGCACCAGCACTCGATTTGTATACTCCTTGGCAGGCGCACCAACAGCTCAGGCAGCACCAGCACTCAATTTGTACACTCCTTGGCAGGTGCACCAACAGCTCAGGCAGCACCAGCAGCCCAGGCAGCACCAGGACTCCTTGGCAGGCGCACCAGCAGCTCAGGCAGCACCAACAGCTCAGGCGCACCAACAGCTCAGGCAGCACCAGCAGCCCAGAAGCAGGATGAACGTGGCTTAGCAAGAGAAGCGCCATCCCCTGAGGTTGTAGCAGCAATGGGCAGGGGGCCACAGCATATGCATCTGGGGCACGGACAATTGAAAGGTGCCGAGAGAAGGTGAGACGATATATATATATATATACACGTCAGGTGCATACTGTTTCTGAGCACTTGAACTCTACTTTGGTGTATCTTAGTATGGACGACAAAATTGTGTTACAGACAAGTGTCTAATCTAAGAATGAGTGCATTGTCTGTCCAGACTGACGAGTTCTGTAGTGGGTCAGTTGAAGGCTCACGGAACGCACGGAAAGTCGGAAGGGTGATTGAGGGCCAGCTGAGGGCCCGCACACGTCATGCAAGGCATGCCAAAGACATTAATTTTAAGATTAAGACAAGTGGGTTATAGAACAGGGATTTTTGAGGAGCGAAGCTTAGACAAAGTACAAATTATCATCCATACTAAGAACGTCAAGGAAATCGTGCACTGGTAATCACTGCAACTCGTCAACCTCGTCAACCCTCGTCAACCCATCTTTTGTAGGAGCATGGAGAGCTATTATGGCAATGTGGCTGGAATGTCAGGGTGGGACTTTGAGAACTTGCCAGAAAGCCAGCTGTCCAGTGCCAGCCAGCTGAGTGGGGACGTTGAACAGCTCACTATGAGGGGATGGATGCATCCACCAGCTGGCGCCACCGACAAGAAGGAGGAAGAAGGCGAGATCAGCAGTGTAGGTGGCAATGTGAGTGGTGCAGGGACGGATGGGGGCATCACCCTCAGGTCCCTGCAGCAGCAGCGTTCTCTACCCAGCAAGGCAAGCACAGAGCAGCAGCAGCAGCAGCAGCAGCAGCAATCTCTCTCCGGCGAAGTGAAAATAGATCAGCAGCAGCAGCAGCAGCAGCGGCGGCGGCGGCAATCAGCTCATGCTGATGAGGCGAATCCTGATGCGTTTACTGATTACCATGATAGCGTGCAGAAGGGCCGATTCCAGGTGAATTATTGCAGGGATGATGAATAGTCGAGCCAGATTATCGTCCTGTATCGTCAGCATTCTTGAAATACTGCTTACAGCTAAGGCAGTGCTATCTGTGGCCTGGTACTGAGATGATTTTGGTAGCGCTGTTTACTTTTTTAGTGTGGAATTAGTACCTGGCCTTAACAGGGCTTTCTGCACCACACACTCTCACTGGCATGGTGCTTCCTTGCTTATTTGGCATGCTCTTTCATCAGCGACCTTTTTGAACAGGTGCACGAGGAGGGAACCTTTCACCCACCCCCCATTTGGCCGTTCCATCACACCACGTGCAATTCCACAACCAGTCAGCAAAACGAATCAGAGCATCAACAAGAGCTGCAGCCACAGGAACAGCAGCGGCAACCGGTTCTACCCTCTCATCATCTCCCTATGCAGCGCCAATCCAGCAAATCTGGTCTGTCTGGGCTGCTAGGGAAGTGGCCAAGCTTCAGTTTCCATCACCACAACGCAACCCCTGCTAAAGAAAGACCAGGCCATATAGCTCAGGTGCAGGGAGGCGGCAAGGAGCAGGAAAAGGAAGAAGAAGGGGTAGGCGCTGCCGACAAAGCACCAGGACAGAAGGCAAGTGATCAGGTCGTAAACTGGGCTTGGGTGTTTTGTGAACAAACAACCTTTAACTGATTCTTGATTCTTGATTGCTTTTCGTAGATGTTACAGACCCTCGATTTGGCTAAGCTTTTGTGTCGATCAGCATGACAGGCAGGTGACATATTTTCACTTTGCCTTGCCTTGCATTGCAGGGACGATTCACCATCCGGTAGATTCAGTGCCAGTGTAGTCTATTTGCACTACATTAAGCATTTGCAGTTGTTCTTCAGTAGATTGCTAACTTTGGAGTTCAAGTAACCACTATAATGTTTGCATTTGCATTTATTAATTTTTGATGTTCTTTTACCCCCCCTGGCAACCACTTGCAAAGTGTTGGGAAATCAAATGACAAAGTGACACAGGTATTGAACCCTGCAAGAGTCAGGGAGCCACGGTACAGGAATTGTCCTGTTTTATTTCTGGAAGCCTCTCTAGGGAGAAAAGGTGGATTTCGATGGTATTGGGGAGAGTGGTGTGTAAGCGGGCCAAAACTCGGCTTTGAACAACGTTGATGCATTTTCACCTGAATGTTTTATGTAGAATGCAGGATTTATGCAAGCTGCTGAAAGCAAAAGTATGCATCTATGAAGGTCAGCGTGAATTAAGGACAGATTCGCAGTTCGTGCTCACACGTGTCAGAGCTCCACCAAGAAAAGCAGCGCAGAAGGTCTAATGTAGGTACTATTAATTCAACGGTTTGTCAGCCATTTGGCTTTTTTATTGTTGATGTCTTGCTTTGTTGGATCATTACAAAGCAGTATTGTTTTTACGGCAAGGTTTTTACAGCAGTGCAGCTTGGTTGCAGATTGGCGCACATTATACAGGAGGATTCCCAAATTTAGTAGATTAGTAATGGTGTACTGATTGTAAATGGTGCCTCCAGCTCTAAAGGGGTGAAATGTAACCCCCTTTGTAATCCCGTTGTGCTAAAAAACGAAAAAGAAACATGCAGAAATGTGTAATGTAGAAAAGGAAGTTGTTTTGCACTGCACCACCCAATGGGTACGAGCCGCACACATTCCAACTGGAAAAAAAATGAATTGAAGGCAAATTTCTGCATACTACCAGAACATTGCCCAAGTCTTAGTACCTTATGGTGGCGTTTGATGCCTCGTTTATTTTTTATATCTTTGCGGATCTGATAGCGTGTGAGCAGAGCTTTTACGTTCTGGCTTGCAGATCAGTAGCTCCAAGACTGTGGAGTGGCTTGATTGGCTGATAGAATTAGTGCACTCTGTTAGCTACGCTGCTAAACTTGCTGTCCATGTCAACCACTCTTTCCAGCACTATTATCAACCATCATCAGGAGCCGGTTTCAGGCCAAGCCTGCAACCATCTTGATCCCTGTTAATTTTTAAGATCTCTCTTTCCTTTTGTGGAGGAGTTTTGTAGTACCTGTTTCCAAAATGGCCCCTTTTCCCTTATTAATGCAGGGAGTGGACTTCACTGCCTACCTGATCTTCTTTTTTCATTCGTGCTTGTTGCTTCTAGTAGGATGCTGCGAAGGTATTATGGTGTCCTGATAATAAGCAAGGCATTATTACCAGCCAGTTTGTGTGCTTTCCTTTTTGTTGGACATGAGAAGAGTCCTGAGTTAGGCATTTAATGACACAAAATGTGGCTGGTACTTCTTGGGTGTATTGACTCCAGTGGGCCCTCCCTGGGGGAGCGGATGTTATTTTCCTATACTAGAGTACTTACTGGAACCCGCCCTGAAAGCAGTGGTGATGAGTGGAAAGAAATGAAAAGAAAAGAAAAGAAAAGAAAAGAAAAGAAAAGAAAAGAAAAGAAAAGAAAAGAAAAGAAAAGAAAAGAAAAACTACGCAGGCAGTGAATACCACTCTCCACATGAAGTTAAGGAAAAGTAAGCCACTTTGGTGCCGAGTACCGTAAAACTCCTTTACCGACAGACAAAAAAAGCCCAGTCAGAGAGGTCCAACAGAGTATCAGAAGGAAGAAAGAAGTCACAAAGAGACTGGAGTAACAGCCTCAAACAAGCAAGAGCACCAGGCATAGACATTGCAGAGCTAAGCTGAGGGTCTACCAGGGATGACCACCCATCTCGGCCACTTAAATTTTGGTCGTGTCTCATATGCATGTTCGGAGGCAGCAAACAAGGTGGGGGGTGTCCCCTTGTAAGCCACTGCAGTTCCCTTTGTAAAAGCCTTCAGCAGATTGTTGAGGCACTTGGGCGCCCAGGGGTCAGCATGCTTTACCATCCCTGCCTGCGTTGTAGATACAGATTACTTTGGTGGCATACACATCAGGAGTTTTAGGCCACATGGATAGATCAAGGCAGTGTTTTCTTGTCATGTCCAACTGGTGGAAGTGACAGATTGTATGAAAACGATTGGATGTGTTTTTCAGTTAAGGTTGTTCAATAAGCCAGTTTATCAAAGATGGCATTTTCTGGCTTTTATATTGCAGTACTCAAGTAGCTTGGTGATCTGCAGAAGTTTGATTTAACTGCCCAGCTTTGGAAGGAGAGGTGCGGCACTGCACGCAGCAGGAGTGTGTGTACGTGTGTGTCAGTGTGGCAGTGTCAGTGTGGCAAATCAAAGCTGGAGCAGAGAAGCAATAGAGAAGGGCAGAGAAAGGAGAAGTCGTTCTGTTCGTTGACACTACCTCAGCAATACACCGCTCCCGACGTGCCTGCATTAGTCTGAGGAGGATACTGCCGAACCCCTGACAAAAAGCGGCACCTTTTGAAAGACTAAAAGCAAACTACCTGCCCGTCAATAAAGTTCCCTCTGGGTTAGGAGTCAAAATCCCAAAAGAGCATAACAACAGGCACGGCTGTCTTTAGTAAAACAAAAGAGTGACTACTACGGTTTGATGAAATCAATATATAGGTAGTTATCTTTTGTTCCCAGAATAGACATCACAAGCCTTACTGTTCTTGGTTGGTAGTAGAACCCTTCAAGCTATTTTTTGAGGTCATCAAAGTTCAAACAACTTGTTTGAAAGGTCGCAAAGAAATTAAAGCACAGATTGTAGTTCCATGAGATGATGCACAAGGCGTAGACCTTTCCTCTTACTAATTTGATCACAGCGGACACAGGCAGGTCCTGGACATTGGCCTGCGGATAGCTTGTTCTGAACAGCCAGGAACCTTGAATGGATTACAGCAGTTGCTCCCAAAAATAAAGAGACTAATAAGTGCCAGCCGGTGGTAGGACGATTGTAGACTTCACATGGGCGAGCAGTCATACTTCTTGACTGAATGCCTTTTTCTAGTAAATGCTCTTTAATTCTACTTAGACCATCGAAATGTGAGCTGAGGAAACAGTTTTCCTTTCTGTTTACTTTTCTTGAGGAATTTTCAGCAGCCCAACCCTTTTTGCTGCAACAGGTCAACAACCAACTTGTTCATGATTTCCTTTCTCAGCAGAACATTAGACTTTTTCTCTTTCTTCCTGAGCTTATGGATTTATTTGTGGCTGGCCGAGACCAGTCAGCAGCCGATCAGCCAACAACCTGGCAGAAGGTCACCCCTCATTGTGACCATTTTAGTAAACCTTTACACAGGTATAATTCCTAGTTTACAAAAGACCTGCATTTCTCTAAAAATCACTGCCCCTTCTTTTAAGACCCGCGCGCATCAGGGTAAGCACAATACAATTTGAAATGGGGACATCCCATCATACACTGAAATTGATGACAGTTTGATCGCTTCAAAGAAACAGAAAAAAAGGGTTTTGCTCTAAATCAATCTTCAGCAAACAACAAAACAAAGCGGGTCCTTCAGCCTGCAGAGAAAAAATGACAGTCACCCTACCCCCCATAATTGACTGTGAGCAACAGCAGTGAATTCGCTCCAACTCATGCCATCATACATTATACTCACAACAACAAAGTACCGCGCTTGCCCAACGTTACATCATCTCTTCAGCACACACATCTCTCTAACACAAAGTTCCTCTCCCCAGTCCTCCTGAAGACCCCTTCTTCTTCACCTGCTAACGCGCTGCATTTCGCTCGTTTGCGACTCATGACACACTTATTTGAAAGAGAAAAAATTAGAGGGAGAGGAGAATTTTGAGGACCAAGCTACTCAGGCACTCAGCCCTTCGCCACAGCAAATGGCTGTCCACATTTATCAGGCTCGCAGAGAAAAGGATGGATGGCGTTTCCACCTTTTGTTTAAATCACTAAGATGCAGCCGGCATTCTGGCAGAAAACATGATAAACCTCCAGCTCCTGTCGCGGGCAAAGTCCTGCAAAAGCAGTGAACAAGCATTACGGCAAAGTTTCAGCACACTGGCACATCCTGCTTGAGCAAAAACCATTGTGCACACATACTTCAAAGTGTCTATCATGTCAGCGTACACACATCCTTTTGTGGTATCCTTTTGTGGCATCCTTTTGTGGCATCCTTTGGACGGCAGATGATTTAAGCAAAAGGTGCTGCTTGGAGAAAATTCGTATTTTGCTTATTAATCTTGATGCCAGTAGAACTATTTTGCCACTTGGGTTATTGTTCGAGGACTTGGCTTGCCAGCACTGAGCTACACCTTTTCTCTAGCTTACACTTGAGGGGCGGGAAAAGGGAATAAAGCAAATATCCACCCTGGTTTGTGTGATTTGAGAGCTTGACAAGAGGAAGGCTCTTAGAGCGCTGACACATGTGCTTGAAGGACCCTTACACACAAATTGAAAACATCTCGCTTGATACTTAATGCAGGGAAGCAGGTGTTTAAATGAGGTAGCCGGGCCCTGTACAGGACACCGCTGCACTGTGAGGGACTACTGGAGTTTCTGGCGATGCCTGTACGTGCGGTAGCAACTACCTGGCTTCACAGTATTATGGGCATCATGGCACTACTACGCTTCTGACTGACCAACCTGCAGCACTCACATATGCGTACCTGCAAGCCACCTTTGGTGCACTGGCCAGCCCTACACTGGTGCCAACGCTACACACACACACACCTGCGAGCTAACACTGATGCACTGGCCAGCAATACACTGGTGTCAACCCTACACACACACACACACCTCTGCAAGCCATTGCTGATGCACTGGCCAGACTCATACACATACCTGCAGGCCAACACTGGTGCATAGGTCACGGAGTTCTGCCTCCTCCCACCATCGATATTGGCCGTTGATGGCAGCAGAGTCAAGCTGCGTGTGGAAGCATGCGTGTTTTGTGTGTGAATGAATGTGCTGTGTGGATGCATGCGTGTTTTGTGTGTGAGTGAATGTGCTGTGTGGATGCATGTGTGTTTTGTGTGTGAGTGAATGTGCTATATGTGTAGGTGTGTTGTGCGGGCACAGGGATTCCAGGAGCACAAGACATGTCATGAGCATGGCTGATCAGTGAGCAGTTCCTAGCTGTGGAGCAGCTTTGGAGATCATGACATTTTGTGAGCAAGATGGTGCCAGATCTGAGCAGGTTAGTGGATTCATTACTGAGGCAGCAAGAACCAGTGAAGATCGATAATAATCGTTACTGACTAGTCTTGACCATGACACTCAAGCACACACAATTTGCTGTGTGGTTGCACCTGCTCACATATTTTGTCCCCGCCCACACATAGAGTGCCCACTTACGTTATTTAGTGGCCTGACTAAATCATCTCCCAGCACTTGGCCTAACGGAGCGGAGGGAACCATGAAAGTTGTGCCTACAAAAATTCCTCCAGGGGCTAGCACCCGGGAGATCTCGGCCAGGGCTGCCTGTGTGCGTATGTGTGTGTGTGTGTTAATGTGTGTGTGAGAGAGTGTGTTGATGTGTGTGTTAATGTGTTTGTGTGTGAGAGTGTATGTTTATGTGTGTGTGTTAATGTGTGCATATGTGTTATTGTGTGTGTTAATGTGCGGAAGTGCATGTGTGAACGTATGTGTATGTGTGAGAGTGCATGCATATATTATACATATCTGTGCGCATGAGGTGTACAGAAATAGAGACCAGCAAATTTGGCACGATTCAGCATAGAGAAAGATCCAGAAGTAAAAAGCGATAGGACAGAAGAAGCAGAGTTGAGGTGAATGAGAGGGAGAAAAACTGCTTGGGCCTTGTTTAAACACACGAATACGTTGACACCCAACAAGGGTACAACTGCAGCAAGCACAAAAGTGCAATTAAAGGGGCGTGCTTACATTGTACACAGCCTGATTCTATTTCGTTTGCTCTGTAAGATGGCGGTGAACTATTTACAAGGAAATGAATAGACGATATCACTTTACTTCACGTCAAGAATTGGAGTTCAAGTGTTACACACTGAACTCGGCAGCAGCATTCCGCTGTGCCAACTCTCATCATGGTTCATGTTGCAGGCAAATCATAGCGGTCTATACTTACATACAGGTATAGAGTCCCACTCCCGAAACCGTTACTTTGTGTGCAAGACACGCAGAACAATGCACACCATGCACACAGTAAGGCACACGCCACGTACACAGTTAGATGCACGCCACGTACAACAAATCTAACGTTTACGCACAACAGAAACCACGTGCACGTACAAAAGCCACGCCCAAAAAAACAAAGCACCAACTGCACACCTGTGGGTTGGGCCAGCAGTGGATAGCTGCTCCGGCATGGATGGCTGATACGCTGCCTGTGTACAATGGAGAAGTGTGCTTTTTGTTTATGGTGGCAGACGACCAAAAGTCGATCCCTGCTCCAGCATGGATGGTTGATGTACCCTCCAATTGACGAGAATTAAAAAGGCAGAGCATGTGTGAGTGTGCGTTTGTGTGGGAATGAAGACCTACAAAAAATCCAAAGGCGATAAAAAGAGGGGATGTCTGCACGATACAGACATCCCCTGCAGATACAGCTACATTTTACTACCAAGGTTTTTGGCATTTAACAGTAAGGGATAGTCAGGCTGCCTTTGTTCCTTTGTACCATCTGTGCTGTGCAAATGGACTGGCTCAGCAGCGAATGCTATAGGTTTCCACACAAAAACAAAAAAGGGCTATATTTGTTCCTTTGTACTACCTGTGGGGAAGGGTAAACGCCCTACATCAGCTCGAAGCAATAGCATTGGAGGAATGCCGGTGCTGCTGGTGCTGCTGCTTGATGGGTTGCGCGGCATCGTGCCGTCTTCCTGCAGTGTGTGAATTGTGAAAGATGAATAGTTGTAATGGGTGAGAAGTTGTAATGAGCAAATCGAGTTAATGGGGGTATTCTGGTATTGCTGATGCTGTCATTCACGAGTGGTAGTGTGACGTTGCAGCATCTACCTGCAGTGTGGAAGATCAGTATTACAGTATTACTATAGTAGGCGTGAGCAAGCTGACCATTCACTTTTGAAATGCGTTGCGGAATGATTTGGTGGCACCAATTCATAAGCAACAGGTAATAAGCGGCACCGATCAGGTAAAATGGCCAGGTTTTCAACTTGGGACAGTGCATGTATTGCTCAAGTTCTTTTCTTACACTTGAACTTTAGCGCATACGGCACTATTGCCCAAATGATGAATCACGTCATTAAAATGCTTCAATTTTTCCAGCTCAGCGCCCAAAAATCATTGAGCTTGGAACGGCAGCATGTCATCTGTTTGACGAAATCAAAAAGTGACACACCGTCGAAATGGTAGTGGTACAGCCTACACGCGTGTACCCTTAGTCGTGCACAAGGCTTGGCACAGGGAATAGAATGGGCGTCGGATGAGGTTAGATGGAGCCTGCCATTGAGGACAAAGCAACTATTGCCATAAAGGACACCGCGGCTTATGCCATTGAGGACAGCACTTATTGCCATTGAGGACATCGCAGCTATGCCATTGCCATTGAGGACACAGCACCTATTGCCAATGAGGACTTGTAGCTATGCTGTTGCCATTGAGGCACCGCACCTATTTCGCTCCGCGTGTTGTTATTATTTGCCCTGCTTGCTTGAAAGCGTGTACCCCCCTTCCCCCTTCCTTGAACGGAGACTATTCAAGCCTACAGCAGTTGCCTCTAGCATAGTCCAACTTGCTTAGTGAGGCTTAAAGGCCAGGTTTCCAAAGTCACCAAACTTAAACTGGCTTTAATCTTCCACTCATGTACGTCCGTAAATCAGCACTTGCCTTGAAGTAAGTCCCTGCCTGTTCCAGCATGGTCTCTGAGAAATCTGCTGCCACAACGCCTGAGAACTTTCCAGATCGGGCAAACCTGCGTAAGAGGTATGGGCAGCGGTCATGACTGCCTGATCGTTTTCCTGGGCTGATCTGAATAATTGACGTGCTGATTCATTACTGCCTACGCATTTCTCTGGGCACATCTGCGTCATCACGGACGGGAAGTCAACACTGCCTGCGTGTTTTTTCTAGGCAGAGCTGCACAACTGATGGGAGGGGTTGTCATGCCTGCATTGTGTCCTTGTTCGCGTGCTTATCAACAGTGCTCAGTCTAGCAGAGTTAGGCAGGGCTGTGTACAGGGCAGCACATGCCTGTTCAGAGACATAAATTTGCAGGATGAGCACACTCACAATGTGTTCCCATGCTGTGTGTCGTCCACCCAGCAACATAGGGTCATGCAGAAAATATGACAGGGCGGTTTTAGGTGTGCTATGTTTGTCTGTGATACGTAAGGATCCAGCACAGAGTTCTTCTTCACGTAGTCGAGTGTGCTCTTTTGCTTACTCACACAGTCACCATGCCCTTTCACTTTATGTGCTCCTGCACCTAGACAGACAACGCGCCCACTTGCTGATACAAGCCTTGTCGCAGTAAGTGGTAAGTGGCTAAGAGTATATAGCAATTGGGCACGCTTACTACTATTAAAACATTAAAACAAAAGAGCACGTGAGCAAGTGGGCATGTGCACTTGTGTAAGTGAAAGAGTATATCAGAAAATACGCACATTCTATTTGATTTGTGAGTAAAAGTGCACATAATTAGGTTTACTTGCACAATAAAGTAACAAGCTCGTTTGCTTTGCACGACGGGACCCAGTTGTTGGGTTTAATTCCTTTTCCCCTCACCTTTTTGAGAACAGGCCGGACCCGCAGCTCATGTCCACTAGCACCTTGCCTTGCGCGACGGGCTCCAAATATCCCATGGCTGCGAGTCAAGAGTGGAGGCAACTTCACCATGAATTTCTCAGGGCTTACATGTACAGCATGGCGTGTGTGTGTGAAGTGGTGCAAGCACTGCTGCTGCTGCTGCTGAAAAGAAGGCAGGGTCGTTGTTGTGAACTAGGTGCCCATGTGTGATAGGTCCCTGCTAGCTTGTGGTTTTGCTAGCTTGTGGTTGAAATTTGAGAGCAAGGCAAGTCAGATGGTGATTGTGAGGCGTGACATGCGAACACAAGATATGGTACAACTTATTCTTACAGCACAGGGCAGTGTGAGTAAGGAATGCCGTGGGAGATCTTCAACCCATTCCAGCCGTGAGGTTCGACCTCACCGTTATCATTGAATTCCCTGCACTTCTTTCCCCCATCCCCTGCCTAATCATTCCTCACCCATCTCGAATTCCTTCTCGACTCCAGGAAAGCCAGCCCATGCAAAGCCCTGCCTCCAACCACGCTCGTACACAAAGCTGATTAAGGGGTTCCTGCATGTGTGCGTGTCGTAACTCACTTGTATTTTGTACACACAAAGCTATTTGGGGGGTTCCAACGCACACGCAGGTTGTGCAAAGAGTGACTGAATGCATAATGACAACTCTTCCTTGCGTGCGTGCTTCAACAGTCAAAGCTAATCAATTTGTCTCATTCAAGACATTGAGACTCCCTGCTGTACATTTAATTACATACTTTTTCACTTTGGGCCCATGAAAAAACTAATCTCTCTATTTACAAGCTACAGATCATGCTCATTCATCACAACCATAAGCAGGTTTCTCCGAGGACTTATGCTTCTTACTCCTTATTGTGCGTAGTGTCTATACATCAGAATGACAAAACACGGTGCAAAACTTTAATGGGCAACCTTGATCAGCGAGCTGCGGCCTGCTCAAAAATGCCAAAAGTACATTGGAATTAACAAATCACGCGCGCAATGCTCCTTACCTAAAATCCCAGTCCCTCCCCAAGCAAACACAGAATGGCTCAAGCAGATTATATACTTATACGCAATACTCCTCACCTAACAAGCTCAGTCCCTCACCAAGCCTTCAACAGACACAGAACGGCACAAACAGTTTAAATGCTGTATCCTCACCTATAATCCCAGTGCCTCCCCAAGCAAACACAGAATGGCGCAAGCAAATTATATAATTATACGCAATACTCCTCACCTAACAAGCTCAGTCTCTCACCAAGCCTTTAACAAACACAGAACTGCACACACAGTTTAAATGCTGAATCCTCCTCACCGAAAAAGCTCAGTCCCTCCCCAGGCCCTCTGCTTATATACTTTCATGCCTGAACCCAGCGTCAAGTCCACATAGGCAGGGCTGGAGTCGAACGAACGGCTGCAGCGGCTGCAGTTGAGGCTTTCGTTCCTGTGTGGTGTGGTGTGCGTGTATCATGAGTGTATAAGTAGGTTTGGCCAGAACCATATATATATATATACGGTGTATGTACATTAATTTTGGCAGGGAAATCACAAAATATACGGTGTATATATACGGTTCTGGCCAACCCTATGTATAAGTGCACAGACACGCGTGCACATGTATGATGCTTTGTTTGCTTTTTATGCTGAATTTGCGGAAAGGGCAAGTTTTTGGGGGTTAGGCTGGCACCATAAGCAAAACTCTCAAAAATCAACGCGCGCAAATAAGGCTTGCTCTAATGCACACATTTTTGACGTGAGTGCCATATACATACGTCAATGCAACTGCTCGGCAGCACAGACTGTGTACAGGAGCGCCTACTCCAAGCAATGCCATGTTATAAACTCATCCAGGCAAACAGGCTTTCTCACCGTGATGCACGTGAAACCTACCATAACAGCTGCAGTTCGTAACAGGAATGTCACTAATCAATAAATACCTTCCTACCTCGCTGGAATGTATTTCTTACTCATAATAGACACTAATTGTTCCAGTTTCTCACCTTGCTGGCATGCCTGACAGAGAGAAATTCTCCTTTTGGCTGCAAACACAAAACAGCGAAAGAGAGAACAGGGTCAGTATGCATAGCCCATAATTAAGCACAAGGCTTTATGACACACTAATCTAATATGTTGGTGTACTAGGAGGACAGCTTGCAAAACTTGAGTTCACTTGCTTGCAACAGAACCTTACTTTGCACCAATGTGTGTATGCACACGTGTGTGCTGTGTGTGTATGAGTGCGTGCGTGCATGCGTGCGTAGTGCGTGCGCATTTGTTGTGCCACTACTGATAACACATTACATTTGTGGACTGCACGGGTAGCATACCAAACAGGATTCAAAACATGCTCACCAAATGGGGCAGCAAAGATTAAAAGGCTTAGTGTCCTCCTGTGCTGGGCTTGTAGGTGCTGTGGATGGAGAAGGAGCCACGTCTGCCACCTTCGCAACCACTCTTCCTACTGGTCGTGTGCTGCAAGTGAAGGGGGAGGGGAGGTATTTGTTTTTGCTCTATTTTCAGCTTTACTCTGCAAGTCAGTCGTACAAAGACAGTCCATAGTTACAGGTTTGCAAAGCACATTAGCGCTTGTGGACCCTAAAACCTCTTCACACTTGCGTGCAAAATGGTATGAACAAGCATACACATGGACCACAGACACACAGACACGCACGCGCACGCACACGCACACGCACACGCACACGCACACGCACACGCACAAGCACAAGCACACGCACACGCACACGCACACGCACACGCACACGCACACACACGAATGTGTACACGTACCTGTGCCATCCTGTCCTCACTGAACGGACCCTTTTGCTAGGGCACGGGAGCTGTGTGGAATTAAGCTGCATTTTCCAGTTAATTTATAGATGAACTAATAAATTAATTTTCATGTGGCAATAAAATAAATATATATACTCGGTTTGTGTGGCTCAGAATTGTTGAGAGCTCGGTCTTTTTTAAAAATCACAGTAAATTCTAAAATGTCCTTGAATTTTGAAGCCTCCTTCGACTGGAGTCCTCGATGTAGACTTCTCCTTCGCTCCGGCCTCCATACTTGAAAACATTTCAAGTTAGTTGGCAGCCAGGGGCTGAGCAACAGTCCGAGACTGTCACTACAATAATTTTGCAACTATGTATGTGTAGTCTAAAGGATGAGGGTTCCAATACGAGGACGAGTCTGAGTAGGCCAAGCAGGCTTTTGGGGCACCAACTAAAATGCATTGTTATGGGAGAATTCCAGTATCAGAGCAGGTCTCAGATCAAAGGGTGGTGGTGGTCCACATTAGCTTATAACTCCAAATAATTGAACCAGCTAGTATGCCCTGAAGGAGTTGGATTTTAGAATGCTTTATGATTTAATTCCAGTGCAGCGATGGACTACAAGAAAGCAAATGCTGAATGCTGTCATCTTTGATTTAGGAATCAGAAGAGCAAAAACTATTGATACAAAGTAGTTATAACTACCAACCCTGCGGTTTGACTGCCTGGTGATTGTGTGCGCTCTACCTGGCTGAAAGTATGGTATGAAATTAGAACGTTAATTTTGTATTGTAGCTACTGAAAGTTTCATATTGTAGCTACATCTGATCCTTTCTATTATAATTGATATTCCATACTGCATTCGGATGAGTAGAAAGCAAGCTTTTGCTGTATATGGGTCTTATTCTTCAGGAGCTTCCGGCTACCATATTACCCGAGGGGGGACACTGAGGCCCATTATGGGTATGTTTTTTGCATGCTCCTAGGGCAGGTGGACGTAACTGGCAGGTTTCAAGATCAGCTCTGCTACGTAGATTTCAATGCAGCTGAGCTTGAAACTCGCCAGTTACGGCCACCTGCCTCAGCAGCCGCATTGTGAACCCTACTTTTTGAGCAGCCATATGCTGTATCTGACCAGCCAGAGCATTAAATTGAGTGATTGTTTGTGTATTGGAGTCCTTAAAAAAAAAAAAAAAAAACTACGCAGGCAGTGAAAGCCACTCTTCACATTAATTAAGGAAAAGGAGCCACTTTGGTACCGAGTACCGTAAAGCTCCTCCACCGCAAAAAGGAAAGGAAAAACCAATTGGGATCAGGAGATTGCAGCAGGCTTGGCCTGAAACCGGCTCCTGATGAGATTTGATAACAGTACTGGAAAGGGCGCGTCTAGTATGGACAAGTTTAGCTAGCAGCAAAGTTCACAAAGTGCACATGGAGCTTGGAGGCAAGCTTCTTAACTCTTTGAGAATTGAGACCCAGTTCCTTGAAAGGCTTCAGAGTGTGAGTGTTGTAGGTGGTGCCACCCACACCCAAAAGGATGATGTGGAGAGTAATGGAGGCTCCTTGAAGAATGTTGCAGAGATCTTTTTGCTGCTCCTTTGCGGCGTTCAGCTGGTCTGAGGTCTGGTGTCCTCACAGTACTTGATCTCGACGAGGTGGATGTCACGCCGAGTCTTGTTGAGGTCTTTAGGTCTGTGCTGTCTGGGGTTGGTGGCTCTACTGGTGGCTGGCGGTGCTGCTGGCGGGATGCTCCCAGTCTCCCTCAATTGCCCCCTGCCACTTTGAAGAATCCACCACCCTACATTAGTTTTGTTGTTTTTGTGTTTTTGCAACGCTGGGAGTAACCAGCACAGAATCTGGGCGGCTGGAGGTAAATCTGTCTTTATCTGAGAAGCCGGGTGGGAAGAGACATTTGGGAACAGTTATACTTTCAGCTGTTTCAGAAGTTTGGAGGTTTTGCATGGTCATCCGTTCGTTGCTGCCTATATCTTTGGAGACAATGCATGATCCTAAGGAGCCTGTTTTACTGATAGCCTTGAAGATTATGCGGCATGCTAAGTTGTGTCTTTCAGTGATGGTGTTCCTTATTTGCGTCCTTATAATATAAAAGATATTTGCAAGAACAATGGAGCAAAAAGAGCAGGTTGCTTGACGAGGTATGCAAATTTAAGCACCATTCCCCATGGAGAGCACCTATTCAGGGTACAGGTGCACGACGTGTGCATTTAATCTTGTCACTCCTTACGCAGGGTGACTTAACTAAATCTGAGCACATGCTCTGGTAGCTTAAAAAGTCAGCATCAGTTTAAAGCTATGTTGGGTCCAATTTGATGAAGTGACGTGTGAGTAGTTGCACTTTCATGCAAAAAGGAGTATGCTTTGGCTTTTGCCCAGATAACCCCCTCTGTTACTTTGTCTAGCATGCATGTTCTTGTCTAATGTACTGTGTTTACAGGTCCTGTGGATTTATTTTGCGCATTGACGGCCACCCAAAATTATGGAGAGAAAGATCTAACTTCCAGTTGAATTTTTCGGTCAGGTATAATAAAAAAGGATGCATCCAGACGACTGTAACAATATTATAAAGAATCGGGAGCTACAAAATGTACAAGGGCAGGAACATCACTCCCCACAACATTAGCATGTACCAGCATGTTAGGTTATTATTAGGTACTAGACAGAGAGAAACCAACACAATAAGAGCACCCGAGTTCTGTAACATATTGCACATCCATGCGTTTAACAAACATGATATATTCCGCCAACTATGACAAAGGGTGACTCCCTTCATATCCGACACTGTCCCCACACACTTTCTGCTCTTGCTGCAATTGATCTGTCTGCTGCTGCTGCTGCTGCTGCTGCTGCTGCTGCTGCTGCTGCGGGCTTGGTGCTTCTGGCAACCGATCTGGTAGTGGTTCCAAGGGTGTGTGCTGTGCGTGAGGTGCTGCTGGAATCTCCCCTTCACTTCCCCCAGCCACTCCCGCTATTGATAAAACACTCCCGGGTATGCCCTGCAAGATTGAGCCCTGCAAGGTTGAGCCCTGTGATGTTCCTTGCAGTATTTCTTGCGAGGCGCCCTCATGCAAAGCAGGCAAGGAAGGCAAGCGCGAGGCCCCCCCCACCTCCCCTGCAGTAGGAGGCAAATGTGGGAGGGCAAGAGGGCCCCCGCTGCCTGAGCCTCCTAAGCTAACCCCGCTGGTGGCACTTCCCAACGTATCTGCTACGCTCCAGTCGCCCTCAGGCGAGTCGAGGGTGTGCGTTGTGGGTGAGGTGAAGTTAGGCAAGTCCCCTTGCGGCTCTGCTTCTGGTGCGGCTGCTTCTGTTCCCGCTGCTCCTGTTGTTGCAGATGCAGAGGGGGGAAAGCAGGGGGGTGTTTGTGACTCTGCTGCTGCCGCTGCTGCTGCTGCTGCTGCTGCTGCTGCTGCTGCTGCTGCTGTTGTCTGTGCCGGTTGCTGCGTCAAAACTTCTGTCACGGATTGAGATGGAGGAGGAGGAGAAGGAGGAGGAGAAAATGAAGGGCTGCACTGTTCTGTGGGCGAAGCAGTTGGGTGTGAAGCGGCTGTCTGATCGAAGGGGGATGGTTGGACGTTTGAGACAGTAAAAGAAGGCTGCGGCGCAGCTTGCTCTGAGCACCCAGCATTGGAAGGTGGTGGCAACAAGGGAGTTGCAGGCCCATTGGATACTGGGGCTTGAGGTGTTATGTTTTCCTGTGATGGCAGCAGTGGTGGTGGCGGTGCAAAGGGAGACTCACTCAAGGGTTGGCTCTCAATCACAGCATCCCCCGCAGCCGCCCCATCTTGTTGTAGTCCTGAAGGAGGCTGACCTGCCATTATAGCCTCACCGTCACCGTCATCGTCAGCTGCTGCTGGTTCTGGTGGTTCTGGTAGTTTTGGTGCTGCTAGTGGTTGCTGCTGGTGGCTGCTGCTGCTGCTGGTTGCTGCTGCTGGTTCTGGTGCTGCTGGTTCTGTTGCTGCTGTTTCTGCCTCCGCTGTTTCTGCTTCAAATGCCACTGCTGCTGCTAAGCTTGGGCTTGCCTCAGGCACGTGAGGGTGAGGGTCAGACGTGGGGTCACCGGATGGGTGAGAGGCAAGGGCTGGGGGCGCTGCTTGATGTATTACAGCATCAAAAGCAGGCTCAGCAACAGTGGTTGACGTAGGTTCAAGAGCAGCAGCAGCTGCTGCGTCAGCAGGTGCGGCCGACACAGGGGCAGGATCAGCAGCAGCAGCAGCAGCAGCAGCAGCTACAGCAGCAGGGGAGGTGGCAGATGGCAATGTGTGAGGATGGAGAGGGGGGTGCTGGCTGAGGGCGGCAGAGGGAAGAGACCCATAGTGCTTCACGTAAAAGGTGGACAAGCGGGAGAGGTAGGCGGCGCTTTGGGAGGGCTCTAGGGGAAGGACGCGGAAGCTCTGCATGTTGGAAAGAGTTTTGCAGTTGTGTGTGTGTGTGTGTGTGCCTGTGTGCATGTTCTACCAAGGCAACAGAGTTTTACATAACTTCATTATACTCCCTCCCTCACACTCACACGCACACACACACGCACACACACGCACACACACAAATACACACACTTGCAAACACGCACCTGGAGGGCGTACTGCGTGTTCAACCTACGATACTCCTCCCACACAGTAATGTCCACTGCTGGCACTGGACTGCCCTGCTGTGTGTGCTGTGCTGTGCTGACTGCCTCTGTGGTAGGGGGCTTCAGCACGTCCAGCGTGGCCGCCAGTGTGTCACAGTACAAGCTGGCCACACGGCCGGAAATGTAGTGTACCTGCAAAAAGAGAGATCGATGAGATAGAAAGGAGAGTGAGGGAGTGGGAAGGGGAAGAGGTCTTTTAGAGGGCGACGCGAGGGGGCTAGACGAGGAGGGTTTAAGACAGTAAACAATGCATTTCTGCTTCACCAGTGCGTGTGTGTGAGTGCGTGTGTGTGAGTGTGTGTGGGTTGTGTGTTTTCACGAGTAGTGGACAGATTATTATTAACCATCCCTGAAATTGCTCCTGATTGTGGAGCTTTTTTGGTTGACTAAGGGGGGAAGTAGTTCAAATTAATGACTTGCCGTGCAGAGGCTCTCATATGACTCAGGGATGTTAATGCTATCAATGCAAACCACTATGGTTGACCAGAACCATGTGTATATGCGGTGTATTTGCAGTACTTTTGGCAGGGAGTTAAATCAAATCTTTGTCACCTCACAGATCACAAATACTAAATATCATGATATGACAAAATATCATATATTATGTAGAGCGCAGATGTACGGTTCTGGCTAGCTCTACAAATCACCAAATGTGCCACTGCCATCAATATCTACACGCGGCCAATTTCTCACACAAAACGTCAGCCTTGTCAGTGTTCAATACTAAAACCACACTCCAAGCAGCGGGGATTTCCTTGATGATAAGCTTTGTGAGCACGGAACACAATCACTCATACACATTTCTCATGAACGAGGCTATTACAAACAATCTGATATGCTTCAATGTGTGTTTCAAAAACTCCTGTATACCCCCACCCCACCCCACCACAAATACAACCCACCTCCTCCTCCTGCAGGATCGGCACCAGAACTGACTGCAGCGTGGCCAGCTGCTTGGTCAGGCTGCGTACGGCAGGGCTGACCTCGAAGCTCTTAGCAGCATCCGCCTGTGTGTGTAGAGCATGTGTACATTTGAAGGTGTAAAAAAACAAATATATGTGTGTTTTGACCAGCTGCTTGGTCAGGCTGCGCACGGCAGGGCTGACCTCAAAGCTCTTAGCAGCATCCGCCTGTGTGTGTAGAGCATGTGTATGTTTGAAGGTGTAAAAACAAATATGTGTGTTTTGACCAGCTGCTTGGTCAGGCTGCGCACGGCAGGTATCACTTCAAAGTCCTTTGCACAAAGCCTAGTGCACACTAGTGTGTAAGTGTAAGAGTGTGTGTGTGTGTGCGCGCGCATAATTCTCTGTAAATGGTGCAGCAGGGGTGCTACTCCTGCAACCACCATGTTGGTGATCTCTTCCAGAGCTTCCCCCACAAACGCACAAACTACCTTCCCCTTCACACACACACACACACACGCACACACATGCACACACATACGTATACATGCACACCTGCTGCTGCTGTGACTGCTGTTTGGCTCCCCACCCACGGGACTCTGCAGCTAGCTGACGTGCTGCAAGCAGCAGCCGATCCTGCATGATTTCCACGAGCTTGGAGTGCACCTCTCGTGTGTGCACCGTCAGGTCCTGCATTAACAAAGTAATTGACAAAGGGGTAAAGGAAACGACTGGGTGTGTATGCCTGCGTGTGCACCGTCAGGTCCTGCATTAATGTAATTGACAAAGTACAACGTCAAAGCATTGTTGACCCTGCACCTGATTTTGACGAGCTTGCAGTGCACCATCGTGTATGCACAAGGTTGGCCAGAACCGTACTTATTATTAATACACCGAATATGACTGTATATTTGGTGATTTCCCTGCCAAAATACTGTGTATACACTATTTATATAGGGTTCTGGCCAACCCTACATATGCAGAATTTGCAATAACGTAATAACAAGGCGTGTGTTTGTTGCGTTCATTGACCCTGCACCTGAGTCCACGAGCTTGGGGTGCACCTCAGTGTATCTTGTATCACTGGCGCTGTCACTGCACATACACACATGCACACACACATACGCATAAATACACACGCACACACACGCGCAAGTTAACTGTACTTATTATATGGCTTACAGATCGGTAAGTAATTCGTCCTACCTGGCAGACAGTGATGCCTAATTTTGTTTGGATTGACAAGCAAAAAGCAATCGTACCAGCTTCCCCCTTTCATCACACCGGCGTCCTCTTCAGCAGAAAGCAACAGCCAAGTCGGTTTGAGCAGGCCAGAGCGGTGCCTGCTAAGGGCCCACTTCATGCCTCGACCATGCTCAAATAGTATTACAGTATTACTTGGCAGGGGGTTTTAAGTACTTGGCAAGGGGGCTTAAATATTAAATACTTGGCAGGGGGGCTTAGGTATCTGGCAGGAGGGTTTATAGTACTTGGCAGGGGGGTTTTAATTACCCACACATGCGGCGATGTTCTGACCAAACCTATTACCAGTCTTTAAACCCCAAATATTAGCACTCACGTTGGCCAGCTTGTCGAACTCCAGTAGCAGCATACGCCGTTGCGGTTCAAAGCCCGCGAACCCAGGCTTGCTAGATCCGTTGCCTTGAGACAGGAGCTGCTGCTGCTGATGGTGTTGCGGCTGTTGTTGGTGTGGGAGGGGGGGTTGGTGGGGTGATCCAACGGGGAAGGAAGAGGAGGGGGGCGTCAGGAAGACCGTGCGCAGTGTGGGAATGAGTTGAGCTAGCATGTAGCAACTCTCACAACTGTATGCGGTAACGTCGACAAAAGTAATGTTTTTTGAGGTCTTCAATAGGTGCAGTGTGACATGAGCCGGGCTGGCATTATGTGTTGGCCTGCTTGAGTGTACAGTTGGAAACTTGACCTGATTGAGTGTACAGTTGGAAACTTGGCCTGCTTGAGTGTACAGTTGGAAACTTGGCCTGCTTGAGTGTACAGTTGGAAACTTGGCCTGCTTGAGTGTACACTTGGCCTGATTGAGTGTACATTTGGCCTGCTTGAGTGTACACTTGGCTTGATTGAGTGCACAGTATAGAATGAGACACGGATATCAGTTGGTGTGGAACTAACAAGTGGATGTCACGAACACTGAAGCACACGCAAACATACACATACAGTTTAGGGTGTAGAGACGAGTTGAGCTAGCATGAAGCAACTATCGGGTCTTTATCAGAATGCAGTTATTATTGGTTTGTTCGAAGTGTTTGTTTGACACAACGTCAGTAGGGTTGGCCAGAACCGTGCATATACCCCATACATGACCGTAAATTTGGTGATTTCCCTGTCAAAAATACCATATATACACCATATATGATTAGTTAAGGACAGCACATAACATCAGCTGCAAAGGTTAGTAAGGAGAAGTAGTGACACAAAGATTTGCTGTCCTAGATCCAAAAAGCAACAAGAGAGCAAGGCCCTGAAGTAATAAAATGACCACACCACACACCCACATCTCAGCACCAGATGCGTTGCAGAGATTAAGCTTAAGCATGAGATGCTCCTAGCTCCTGCTTCCAACGACACTCCAAAAAGAGGTGACGTCACAAACCTCAGCCCCGCTCAAATCAAATTGCTTTTCGTCGCGTAAGCTTGTCTATCTAAATTAACATTACAGATGCAAATCCAAAGCAATTCATTAATTTGAATTCTAAAGTTCCTAGTTATGAAGTTGGTTTCCCTTTAAACCTACGAGGTTTTTCATACTGCCCTCACCTGAGTGCCAGGTGCTTTGCTGAGATTGAGCGTAAGCCAGCAGTGCGCACGGCTCCTGCCCCCAACACAAGCTGGCAGGACTGTGTGTTGAAAATGCGTATGAGGTCGACCACATGGTGGCCTAGTTCTACACAGTACAGGGGGGAGGAGTCTGCCAGGGACAGGTACCTGTGTATGTGTGCGTTCATGTGTGTGTGTGTTTGTGTGTGTGTGACCATTTGAATGTGTGTGTGTGTGCGTGTGCAAGTGTGTTAATGTTGTAGAGCATCTACTTGTGTACACACCAAATAATTCATTTACTCATCTTTGAACACACGCCGTGTCTTGCATTTTTTTTATTACATTTTACAAACGTTTTATTACATTTTACAAACGTGAACATCAGATGAAGCCTTGATTCATTGCTCAACCAGTTGTCTGAAATAACACTCTCTCTCACTCTCTCTCTCTCTCTCTATCTCTCTCTCTCTCTCTCTCTCCCTCTCTCTCCCTCTCTCTCTCC
>Ga0307948_1000420_pt1:2500-28896 | contig 28896 bp, 24 predicted proteins | sample OrgLakmetagen280_FD_201824 | JGI IMG/M metagenome (GOLD analysis project Ga0307948, IMG submission 201824) | Saline water microbial communities from Organic Lake, Antarctica - #280 | ecosystem: Environmental > Aquatic > Non-marine Saline and Alkaline > Saline | place: Antarctica...
TGTGTGTGTGTGTGCAACTCCTCATTTACAAGTTGCTGTTTCAAACTTGGTCATTGACATTGGTGGGGACAGCCAGGTCAACGGCTGTGATAGATAGAGAGCGTGTATTGCATTTGCTCTGGAAGTATGTCGTGGCTTTGGTAGATAGAGAGCGTGTATTGCATTTGCTGTGATAGATAGAGAGCGTGTATTGCATTTGCTCTGGAAGTATGTCGTGGTTTTGATAGATAGAGAGCGTGTATTGCATTTGCTGTGATAGATAGAGAGCGTGTATTGCATTTGCTGTGATAGATAGAGAGCGTGTATTGCATTTGCTCTGGAAGTATGTCGTGGCTGTGATAGATAGAGAGCGTGTTTTGCATTTGCTCTGGAAGTATGTCGTGATTTTGATAGATAGAGAGCGTGTATTGCATTTGCTGTGATAGATAGAGAGCGTGTATTGCATTTACTCTGGAAGTATGTCGTGGCTGTGATAGATAGAGAGCGTGTTTTGCATTTGCTCTGGAAGTATGTCGTGGCTTTAATAGATAGAGAGCGTGTATTGCATTTGCTGTGATAGATAGAGAGCGTGTATTGCATTTGCTCTGGAAGTATGTCCTGGCTTTGATAGATAGAGAGCGTGTATTGCATTTGCTGTGATAGATAGAGAGCGTGTATTGCATTTGCTCTGGAAGTATGTCGTGGCTTTGCCCGTGGCCACGGCCTACTGCCTCTCCTCCTTCTGTTCCCAGGCCTTGTGGACTGCGGGGAGGACCTGCACACAGCTGCAGAGAGGGAGGTGTTCGAGGAGACAGGGATCAAGGCCACCTTCGACAGCGTGCTGGTCCTCCGCCAGGCGCACGGGTTCGGGTTTGGGAAATCAGGTGTGCGGCAGTGCCTGGACTCTGTATGCAGGGGCCGTGCTGTGCACATGCACACAAACTCACGAGGATTAAGACACATGCACACACATGCACACACATACACACACATGCACACACATGCACGCACATGCACACAAACTCACGGGTATTAGCCTGTCCGCCTCCTTTTTTGGTCTGTTTTGATCCCTGGTTTGTTAGGTAGTACCCTGCACATGCTGCCAGATAGATCCGTGGCAACTGGGCGCTGGCAGAGCTGCTGTAGTAAGAATTCCCATAAAGAGTTTGTAAGGAGGTCTGAGTGCCTTTTTGTTAGCAGTAAATTTTGAGATGTTTAAGTGTGCTTGCTTAAAATAAATTAAGAAACAGCTCAGAAAAGGCAGTGCCCATTGAGGACCTTGCCCCCCACTTTGACCAGACGTTGGGCAACGTAGTGACCTGCCTTAGTATGGCTGTTCTAAGTCATACGTATAGGCCAGAAACATACATCTCGGTGTATATACGGTATTTTTTGCAGGGATCTCATCAAATATACGGTCGTATACAACGTATACATACAGTTCTGGCCAACCCTATGACTCACGAGGCATTGTTAAACCATACTTTGTGACGTGGCATATGGATTCGGAATTAATCTCACACACCTACACACACCTTGTGATGTCTCCCACAGATATGTTTGTGATGGTTGCCTTGACTCCTGAGCCCGGGCAAAAGGAGGTCACCCCCTGCGTAAGTTTCATTTCTTCTTTGACGCTGCTCTTTGATGAGTAATCGGATCAGTTTTGGCAAAGCCATGCTACAAGTAACTATGCAATGAGCGTTCTCTCTGCTGCATACATGGCGCATCAAAGCCCTGCCAGCACAAGAGGGGCAACACACACATTGCCAACTGGTCCACACTATGCCACACTATGCCACACTATGCCACATTGCCAACTGGGCCACACACATTGCCAACTGGTCCACACTATGTGCGTCACAACTGCAAGCACTTCCGCTTGAATATACTGAAGGAAAAGGGGGTACTTCATTGCCCACGCATGTATACCTTGATATAAAATACAAAGCTGCAGTTTCATGATTCATAATTTATTTCAATTGAAACACCTTGGGTTTTTGGTGTGGTTCATAAAGTTATGCCGTGCCTTTTTTGTTGTGTCAGATCAGCAGCATTTTGACCTGTGTGACTGTGTACCCTTGTGACGTCTGGATGGTCACAGGAGACGGAGCTTGAATCTGCAAAGTGGATGCCGATGGCTGAATACGCTGAGCAGCAGTTTCAAAGAGGCGTGCCCTTGTACGAGAAGATTAGAGAAAGGTGCGTACTGAGTTCACACAAACACTTTTCACTTTTCACATACACACATAAACACACACAGCTCCCCTAAGTTCACAGTTCGACCTAAACTGTGGCACTGCTTTGCTTCCAAGCAATTACACGTTTTTATGTCCTGTTCGTTCTTTGAAGCGGTTCGTTCAGGTTGGCCAGAGCCAGACGTGCATGCTGTGAGTAACAGCCAGTTGTTACACTCCGCAGCCTAAGGTTGTTGTTCACTATGCATGTGTTTTTCTCGCGAGTTGTAATGCTCTTTGTAATGGCTCCTTGAAAAGATGCGTTGCACATACTGCCCCTGCACGCTGTAGATTAAAAGTCACTGAAGAACTACTACCTTTATCAATCTCTACAGGTGTATTGCATACGCTGAGGGACGGTACAAGGGCTGGAGGGCTGAAAAGTTGGAAGGACGTGGCGTGGAGAGGAGCCGACAAGACCTGCTGCTGTACGGCGACATTATCAACCCCGCGGCCACAGATTTGATATGAGAGTGAAGCCCGTCTGTGACCGGACCTTGGCACATTCCTGTGATCCCCTCTTGTAACTAGGAAGGAGAGAACTCCGCTAATTGTCATCACAGAGCCAGCAAATTTTAGCCCTGCCTTGCATGAATAAGTAGCAATGTGACAGTATTTGGAGGCAAGCGCCCGAGTGCATATTGAAGCAAATGTGCGTGATTTGCTTACTGTCAGGGGTTTGATCATACAAGCCGTGGAAACCCAAACCTTCAGTTGGTGGTGCAAATATATGATGGTTTCAATTCCTTTGTCAACGTATATTATACTTACGTCTTCACTCCATCAGACATGCATCTGCACTCATAAAAACAAGGTATGCACTGCAGTATGTCCTTTTTCTTTTCTTTCTTTCTACAATTATTTGACACTCGCAGCAAACAAGGAGTGAGTCACAGTACGGTACTTTTGTATGGCTGTACAACGCCCGCGCTTACTAGGTGCTTCTTCTTAGTCAGGGCTATTTATTGTAGCCCATGTATGCGCTGATCAAAGTCTTAGGGAGATTAGGGATGGCAAGTAAGGTTACATTGCTATAGATCCATGCCTCTGGGGCATCTGAGCGGAAGCTTGGAAGGAGCCTGTAAGCACACCTAGCTGAACAAAAGGGGATATGTCTAAGAGGAAGGTGAGAAAGAGGACAGAGAGATGTGATAGAGAGGATCGAGTTTGGAGAAGAAAAGGAGAGTCGTGACTGAGGAGTTGGATGCCAGAAATGGAGTTCTATCATGATGACATAAGATAAAAATTTGGCTTGAGCACAAAGAGTCATGAAGGAAGCAGTGCCAGTACACCAGAAGCCTAACAGTCGCTTTGCGCAGAGAGCCAAACTTGTTACCTACCTCGTCGAACTTGGGGGAGATAAGAAGGTTGCAGTGGGGTCTGTTAACAACACCTGATCTTCTATTGCACGCAGGTGGTAGTCAGGGCTTAACGTGCTTCTATCCTGTGACTCTTCTCGGCAAAATTCGGTACTCTGTGTTTAACAACACGTTTGAAAAATTCAGAAGCTTCAATAGTAAAACTCGTAAGGAGCGAGGTAGTAAAGAGAGAAAGGAAGAGGACAGTAGTGGCAAGAAAAACGAAAGGAAAAGAGAAAAGTCGGTTCGCTTCTAAGATGCTGATAGCAGACAGCTTCAGGGGAACCATGTGGTAGCCGGAAGCGAATGGAATCATATAGACACAATTGCTATGCCTTTTTGAGCGGTTCACACTAGTACAAGTACCACACAAATACAGAATCTTGGTGTTCCAACAGCGCGTTGTAACAGGCATTCTCGAGATGTATGATTAGGAATTGTATTCCTATATGTATCGATACATACGCGGTGTAAATATAAAACTGGTCCCGTGTTAGCAAGAGGATGCGAGCATTGCAAAAAAAACTAGCACCATAGGGACACATAAGGGAAGCTTATGCCCATCATTACATATTACATACACCATATTACTCCAGCTTTCTGTATAACTGGCAACAACAAAATGCAATACACAGGCAAAAAAAAAGGGAAGAAACCATAGCAGAAAAAAAGAACGAAAGATTTTCAAAAAGAAACAATGCAACCTAACTTCTACAACTGCCACAAGACAGGAACCAGAGGAAGCCTTGTGACCTTGTGATCATGTACTATTCCCCCATGCTTCATCACAGCAGCTCATGATGAACGCGCACTTCGAGGCGTCGTCACTGGGAGTATCGTAGCAGTCGTGCCCCCCTGGCTTGACTTGAAGCAGCACTTTGGGCATGACACGCTCATTAGGAGGAGCGCCGGGAGAGTCGCTCAGCCCTGCAGCTGCAAGCTCACGCTTCAGTCGTGCCACTGCCAATGCAGGGTCCCAAAAGTCCACAGTGGTGTCATGGATGCCCACACGCACCTGCATGTGAGATGATTTGCAGTGATTGTGTGTGTGTGCGCGCTTAGAGGGATGCGCATGCTGCTCGTGCTCAGACGAACTTCAGTGTGTCCAACACAAACGTATCCACAGCACGCATCAGCCAAAAACAAAAGGCGGCAGACATTCTATAGACCAGCTCCCCAATCCCTTTCTAAGCCAACACGATTGCTTCATTGATGGATCACATACCCACTGCTAATAGGGCAGCCACTATGTGCCAAGGTATGGGTGCAGTAGCGTTCACAGCAGCATCGATACAGAGTTTATAAAATATAAAGTGACTCACAGGAAAAACTGTGTCGACAGCTATCACAGGACACAATGATGCACAGCGATTGTTTGCTTGAGTTATTTTGCAAAGGAAGCAGTTCAGACACAGAGCTTTTGTTGCGACAAGTGCAATAAGTTTCAAATAAACACAGACAGATGCAATAGGTACCACTGTAAAATGGCACTGCCCTGTTAATGTAGCACTACCTGTGCTGTCCTACGGTAATATGGTACTGTCGTAACCCACTGTCTTTGTGCTTCATTGACATACTGAGCGGGAGTAGATTGAGTGAGTATTCTGAACGGGTGTAGACGGAATGAGCAGACTGAACGGGAGTAGACAGAATGAGCAGAGGACCCTTGACAATCCAAATGTGTAGCAAATGAGCGGCAGAACTATACATACAAAATAGTCGAACCAGGTGTACAGATCCGCTTCCCAGTACGCCCAAGCAGGGCGTGCGTGCTTACCAGCATACGTGGGAAAGTAGGCATCAAGGGCTGGTATGGATCTTTCAGTTGGCTCCAAGCACGCAGCTGCTGAGCTGATGGGATGTTGTGAGCTGGCGACCATCTTTTCACCGACTGCAACAGTGCAAGAACAGTGCACGGCTGTGCAGTGTCAGCAATTGCATTTTAAGGAACGCACGTCCAAGCCAAAGGTCTGTCACTGCAATGGTTTTGTCAGTGTACCATATTTGCAGAGCATGGACACAATGCGACAACGCGCATGCTGTACAAGAATTAAAGCATAAAACCTAGACACCAGGCTGATAAAGGCACAGGCTGATGGAGCATAAGTGCTGCTAATACCATCAATTCAGTAGAACTTTTGCTTTTACGGCATTTGAAGCCCCCAAAATCACAGACCCAACCACAGACCCACCTCGTAGCAAGTAGTACCGTTCAGAGCATCCCCTAGCTCATCCCGGTTGTCTTGATGCTCTTCCAGCATCGGACCTAAAGCGTCCAAGGAGGGCACTGTAAGCACGGCAGCCTGTATAAAAAATCAAAGGGCCATTAAGCTGAGGTACAGCCAGCGTGCAGTGAGGGATGTAACGTTTATGGACAGTTCGCCCCAAGACACTCCCAACACATACTATTGTACACACACACACATACACACATACATACACAAAGCATACATCTAGCGCCGAAAGAGTGGCTATGCTGCCTGCTTCTCTAGAAAGATTAGAAGGGTGACAGGTTGCGGTGTGGAAGTTTAAACTCACTGACTAATTCCAAACACATGCGTAAATTAACAGCCATCGAGGTACCTTGAACAGATGTGGGTGGCTGTTTAGGGCAGCCCCTGCTATCCAACCACCTACAGGGAATCAAATCAACATGTGTGTATGTGTGCGTATGTATTTGTGTATGTGGGTGTGTGTTTGTGTGTGTAATGGATTGAGCTGTGATGTGGACGTTTGATGAGGCGTGTTGTTAAGATGCACCAGGCTTTCAGGTGCAGTCGTGATTACAATGTGACGTTGACTGGTTGAAGGTGTTAGTTCACTGCTTTTTCTGCCTCAGGATGTAGCATCCAAACTGGCCATTTATGATGTGTTTGACAGCACCATGGCCAAAAACGTCGGCGTCCAGCTAAAGCCCCCAAGCTATTGGAATTCATACCTGCCGACTCAGCCAATAGACACAGCTGTCTGGGAGAAGTGAGGCCCAAGGGGCCGACCAGTGCACTTGCGCATGCTAGTAGGTCATCAATGCCAGCCTGCATACGTAGTGCATGCACTCACATGTCAAGTCTACACTCCTGGTAAATTTGTGTATCATTTTGTATTGCTCACTGCCAGGGCATACAACCTGTACGCAGGACTAAGATACTAGGCAATTGAAGTTATAAATAAAGAGTAAATGATTCAAGGGTGATGACTTTGTTTATTGCGGATCCTCTTGCATTCAACGCAACAGAACATACATGTTGTGTACAAGAGCTCAAGCATCTGCACAATAAACATGAAAGCAACAGAACATACATGTTGTGTACAAGAGCGCAAGCATCTGCGCAATAAACATGGAACGCAACAGAACATACATGTTGTGTACAAGAGCGCGAGCATCTGCGCAATAAACATGGAACGCAACAGAACATACATGTTATGTACAAGAGCGCGAGCATCTGCGCAATAAACATGGAACGCAACAGAACATACATGTTGTGTACAAGAGCGCGAGCATCTGCGCAATAAACATGGAACGCAACATAACATACATGTTGTGTACAAGAGCGCAAGCATCTGCGCAATAAACATGAAACGCAACAGAACATACATGTTGTGTACAAGAGTGCAAGCATCTGCGCAATAAACATGAGCGCGCCAAAGCTTGCGTTAAATATACTCGCACACTGACACCTGTTTGCACCTGTTTCAGGTCCCCTCTCCCAGCGGCATGCCATGCAGGTCCAAAGTAGCCTCCCCCCCGAACATGTGCAACCGCAAGCACAAAGCCTGCGGATAGCAGTGCAGCCCTGTGTGCATGCACGCGTGAAGTAAGGTGTGAGAGGAGGTGTGAACGTGCATGTGTGCACGTGCGTATGCCCTTGCGTGTGCAACAATACGTAGATGTGAAGATGCACAGAGTGCGTGCGGAGGAATCAAGGAGTAATAAATGAACAGCACTGCATGTCTTAGTAGCACATAATCATTTCGATGTACATTCCTAACATGCAGCAAATCCTACCCCCCCTCCCAGCTTTGTGCACTCTAATTTTTTATCCAAATTGATACAACACTCCACCCTTCCTCCGTGCAAATCTTGAGGGTGACCACCCCAGATGATGCCACAAACACCACAATCATTCAAAATGCATTTTTCACAGACAAAGTCACGGAACACGCAAAAATTACAGCAACCCTTTACAATGCACATCTTGAGGGTGACCACCCCAGATCATCCTGCCTTCCATGAGTACCCGCTTTTCATGAACACACCTTGAGGGTGTCCAACCCAGATCATCCTGCTTTCCATAAGCACCATACACACTCAGCACACAAGGGGCAGGCTGCCGACGGGCGCCAGTCATAACTGTTGACGCGTCGTACGCTATAGAAATGGGCACGGGTGTACCATCTGCAGGAAAAGCCAGGCATTAACCAATAAGTTTTGAACAATGAGCTTTGAACAATGAACTTAGAACAATGAGCACATTGGCTGGTCAGCAGTAAGAGGAAAAACAAAGGCTGCTAACAACTCCTTCTCTACCTTGTAGGCAGGTCGCTGTGGGCAAATTTCTGAGGCAGGAAGGAATTTGAATTGTGCCTTCAACACACACAACCTTGAACGTGCAGGTCAAGATATATCGTAACAAAAACAGGTCAAGATGTATCGTAACAAATACAGGTCAAGATGTTTCGTAACAAAAACAGGTCAAGATGTTTCGTAACAAAAACAGGTCAAGATGTTTCGTAACAAAAACAGGTCAAGATGTATCGTAACAAAAACAGGTCAAGATGTATCATAACAAAAACAGGTCAAGATGTTTCGTAACAAAAACAGGTCAAGATGTATTGTAACAAAAACAGAGCGTGCACCACGCCCAACACGCGCTGATTCAGACTAGCAGTGCAGCTGAGGGCAAGAAAAGAAATACTGATCACGCACCCGCCCTCACAAAACGCACCTTCTAGCTTATGCACATTGGCATACTACTAGGATTGGCCAGAAACATATATATACAGTGTATACACGGCATTTTCTGCAGGGACTTCTTCGAATATACGGTCATATACAGCGATAAAATATACGATCCTGGCCAGCCCTACATACCACCCACCTGCAGAAACCGCCCACACCTGGTCGTGGACGATGGCACTATTAATAGGGCACATTAGCCTGCTCGGCACGGACAGTGGTGGTGCAGGCGTCCCTGCTGCTGCTGCCGCTGCTGCTGGTGCTGTACACGTTCCTGCTGCTGCTGCTTCTGCTTCTGCTGCTGCAGGCTCCTCTGCTATACTGCGGCTTGTGCGCGCCTCTGCATCCCTGCTGGCTTCTGCCGTCGGCGCTGCATCACTGCTTGCATGCACAGCAAGCTCTAAACTCTGCAGGGGTACGCCTCCTAGGCTGCTGTACTGCAAGGCCAGATGCAGCAGGGTCTGGCTACCACCTGAAGGTGAGGTGAGTCAATGAGTAAGGTCGACGTGTGATCGCCACTTACAGGTTTTTAGGGTTAGGGTTTAGGTTTAGGGTTCCCACAAGAGTTGAGGTAGGCCAATGAGTGAGGTCACTGAGCTGAGGAGTGCCTGTGCCTGTTGAGCTGAGCACAGGGGAGGTATTAGTAAGCCTCTATGTAAGCTACAAGTGTTGATAAACTAGATCAAGTGATGGTAATGTGCATACACTTTTGTCATGAAGTTACAGCACACCTCCCTCCCTTGTGTGGTAGAACTTACAAGCTTACTCACTTCAAAGGACAAGAGGACAAGGCTTACCAACCACCAGGTTACAGTCAGTGGTGGAACCGCACAGGTCAGGCAACAGGCTTTAGCCACGCAACGCACGACCCATTACTAATAACACATGACCCAAGTAGCCTGCCTAAATCCGCCTTGCCCTAACGCCAAGAAACAGAAGCAGTCACCTGGCAACGCACGCGGTGGGCGTAGCTGCACACAGGGCACCGGAAACGACACCTCTGCAGCGCCACACAGCTGCAGCACCGGTTGAGCTCCTTGTGCGTGCGTGTCCAGCTGCGGTGCTGGGTGGTCTCCTTGTGTGCGCGTGTCTGCTCCAGGCCAGCAGAGGGTCAGCAGCTGAAATCGCAGGTGCTGGCCTGAAGCTGGAACCCCTACAAATGCATCGCCGCAGCGGCTCCCGGCTGCAGCTGCCTCAGCTGCTTGCCGCGCGAGCGCACGCACGTTGCTCTCATTGCGCGTGTGCTGTGCGGGTGTGCTGTGTTGCTCTTCTCTGCTGCAACTGAGCGTGCTGGCTTTGTCGCTGGTCTGTAAGCCCCCTGCTTCTGCCCCCAGTCGCCCTCGGGCTTCTGCCGCATTTGCTGCGCTGCTGCTGGGTGGCTGCTCATCACTGAAAGGAGCAGCAGCAGCAGCAGCAGGAGGACGGGTGCGCTTGAGGGACACAAGCACGTGAGCGGAGGGCACAGGTGCTGGGTCGAGTGTGGAGGGAGCACCTACCGCGTCAATACCTCCCGCTAGTTCTTGGGGTACTAGCTGCACATCCCAGATCAGCCAGTCCTGATGCGTGGGAAGCACTGCTGTAATGGCGGGAGCCTGATGATGTCCAGAACATAATCGGTGTTGCGGTGGCTGAGCGGAGGTAGGTGTGTTTCCTTTGCTGCCTTCCATGTGGCCTGCGTGGCTGCTGTCGTGCCCTGGCCGCTGCTGTCCCTGTTCCTGCTGCTCCTGCTCATGCTCCTGCTCCTGCTGCTGCTGCTGCTGCTGCTGCTGCTGCTGCTGCTGCTGCTGCTGGGGGTGCTGCTGCTGGGGGTGCTGCTGCTGGGGGTGCTGCTGCTGCTGTTGCTGGGGGTGCAGATGAGGAACTGTAGCGAGTGCACCGTCGGTGCCGCCTGGCAGGGCAAAGTACACAAGTTGACCGTTGGGGTTCACTGCATCCCACGTCCACACAAGCAGGCCTGTCTGTGGGTGAAAGGCGTCGCTGGAGCTGGGTCCCACGGTACTGCTCAGTAGAGAAGCTGCAGGAGGGCAGGTCCACACACACACCACGTCATAGCGCGCTTCAGGAGCAGGGGAGGGAAACAGAGCGTGCCACGTGAATTCACATTGAGCGTCGGCAGCGAAGGGGCTCGGTGTGTGTAGAGGGTGTTGCTGGTAGGCCTGTTGCTGCTGGTGCTGGGGTTGTTGGAGGCTTTGAGCTCGCTGTTCCTGTCGCTTCTGGCTCTGCTGATGCTGGTGCTGGTGTTGGTAGTGGGAGTGTTGATGATGCTGGCCCTGTTGGTCCTGTTGGTGCATGTGGTGTAGGAAGTGGGAGTGTGGACCATGTTGGTCCCGTTGCTGCTGATTGCTAGGAATGTTCTGTGACTTTATGGAGGAACCTGTGACTTCTGGGCAGAGGACCCACACCCCACGAACGTGGTGGTTAGAGTCAAACGCTTCCAACAAGGAAAGGCTCCTTGCGGTGCTGTTGTCATTGCCCATTTTGTGAGGCAGCGCGGCCACTTGCCTAAATGCAAGTACAAAGGGGGGTGCTGTCACAGCCACCACTGGGGCAGTTGATCCTGCAATTGCTGCTGAGTTAGTTGATACTGCAACTGCTGCTGAGTTAGTTGATCCTGCAACTGCTGCTGAGTTAGTGGTTGCGGCAGCTGGAGGGGACACGAGTGGCGGTAGTGGTAGTGGTGGTGTTGGTGTTGGCGTGGGTGTAGGTGTAGGTGTAGGTGGTAGTGTTGTTGGTGTTGTTGGTGTTGTTGGTGTTGTTGGTGTTGTTGGTGTTGGTGGTGGTGAGGCGGGTACTGTCACCTCCATGACAGTGTCCCCACCTTTGCCTGTGTGTGGGCGTAAATATGAGTATGTTTGCTGTGTTGCTAATTTGCTTCGACAGAAATTCATTAATGAGTGCATGCACATAGCCTATTCACATAATAGAGCACTGTGAATGTGTTGTAAGCGTGTACAGTTGTTTATAAAATACAAGCGTAATGATCTGCCACTTCACACACACATGCAAGTTCATAAGTGCAAAGTTTTTTGTTTTTTGTTTGCGTGTGCTTGTGTGTATGTGTGCAATTGAATGTGTGAGTGTGTGTGTGCATGCAAATTGTGTGCAAGTTCGAGACAAAACCAAGCGCAGACCATATCTTCTTTACTCAGTAGCACACAGGAGAGAAGGACGTGCACTAAACAACCGATTTGCGTCCCAACTGCCACGTAATGCGAAACTTCTATCAGTGTCATTGTTATGTACATGTGAGTAGACAACCACGTAGTTTGCCACAGAATGCAGTAGCTGTACCTATATATGGTATGTATGCTGAAAACAATACCGCTGCCATGATGCAGAAAGAAAGTCTATACATATGTTACGTAAGTATGCATGTGTTTCGTAAATCCATGTATGCGTTTCGTAAGTCTATACCTGTGTCAAGTAAGTTTATACCTATGTGTGTTACGTAAGTATTTGCATGTAATACATGAATCTAAACATGTGCTACATAAATCTATATGTGTTACATAAGCGTACATACAACCGCCTCACCTGCCACGTAATACGTAATGCAGAATGGACATCTGTATTTGTGTTATGTATGCGCGCACAAACAACCACTTACCTGCCCCGTTATGCAGTATGTTTATGGTAGCTGTATATGTATTATGTAATATGTATACGCGCACAAACAACCACATCACCTGCCACGTAATGCAATCGCTGTCCGCATGGGAGCCAGAGCATAGGACCGTGGACCCCAGGGATCGGTGGCAGGGTGGGCTGCAGGGTGCTGGCATCCTGTATGTGTGCGTTGGTGTGCAAGATGCAGTTAACTTGAGTGTTGTGCGTGAGCGCCTTGTTAAGCGTGTGCCCATTTTTTGTTCATGTGTGATGTATTTAATGATCAATGATCATGAGCTAGCTACTGGTGGAAAAAAGGTGGGTAAGCAAACATACCCTTCAGTCGGCAGCATAGTGCACACGTAACAGGGCGTAAACAATCAAATGTGTAGTAAAATCTCGAGAAGCTTAGTGTTCTCACTGGTTCCGGGGCAAAGGTGCATTGCAGTTGTAAGCAACCATGCATAAGGTGCTTCCTGCTTACTGCAACCTGCGTATTATTTCAACTCAGCGGGCGAGACTGACTACCGTAGAACAGGTGAATAATGATATAAAAATGCCACTGATTCAAAAATGCGGTAGTGCAAGCGAGCAATGAAAAGTAGCTCCTATTCTGCAGAAACAAAACATTAACACCGAGCGCAGAAGAAAAAATCACCACCACCAATCACTGACAGCTGACAGCAACAGAACGCACCGCATGCTTACTAAGTCTCATGATCTGCACACACATGTGCACATGTGTGTGCCATCACCACAATATACAATGGACAACACATATCAAAAAAATTGCAGCGTGTAGTACTCTGCAATAGGACACACCTATCCAAACATCTGCAGCGTGCAGCGAGCACTCTGCACATAAGGACACACTTACCCAAAGGTGCAGGGTGTAGCGGGCGTGCTTGAGCCCTGATGCAGGCTCCCAGGCCTCACACTCACTGGCAGATGTGCATGTGTGTATTCGTGTGTGAGTGTGTGTATGTGTGTGTTTGTGTGTGTATGCGTGTGTGTGTGTATGCGTGTGTGTGTGTGTATGTGTGTGTGTGTGCGCATGTAAGCATAGGGATTGTAGGAGAGTATGCACACAAAGCCAAGAAAATATGAAATTTGTGTAATTGTGCGCTTCTAGGGCATGCTGCAAAGCCTTGTGATAATACATAGTATATTGGCAGTATTGGATCCGCTAGGTAACCTATTGCTCAATATGCTCTCATCAACAAACTGGATCAGGGCCTTTTGTTTCAGGCTACCTTATTACCAGATTAGATCACACAAAATTTGGGCATATTCCAACAATCACCCAACTACAAAAATGCACCCTCAAAACACTCGTGTGCTGCTACACGCTTCGAAAAGGGTACGTAAACTACCTACTAAGCAACCACACCTGAAGGCAAAGAAGGAGAAGTCAGGGCTGGGCTGAAGGGCATGGATGTGGTAACCCTCACGGCCAGCCGCCCTGTTGTGCTCATCCAGGATCACAGTGGGAGTTGAGGGGGGCAGAGACGGGGGTTGGTTCTTCTTATCGGCAGCGCCAGCCTCCCTGCTGCTGCTGCTACTATTGGCTGAGATGCTGGTAGGAATGTTGGTATAGATGCTGGCGGGAATGGGTACACGCAGGTGAACTTTTGCTGGGGTGCGTGTATGTGTGAAGCGGCCGTAGGATGCAGCAGGGGGAGGTGGTGGTACAGGCAGGGGGGGAAGCAGTGGCTGTTGCTCCATCTCACGCACACACGCCTCGAGGGTGAGTTGGGTCAGCTGGGCTTTGAGGGTGGCGAGGTGCGGGAGGCTGGCCAAGTGGGCCTTGGTCTCCAGGTTCTCCAGGTACAAATACTGGAGGGGACGGGGAGCCTTTCTTGTGAGATCACGGAGCCAGGCAAAGTCGTCATCTTTGGTGTCTGTGTGGTATGTGGATGTGAGTGTGTTTTTGTGTGTGTTGTGTGTTTTGTGTGTGTGTGTGTGTGTGTGTGTGTGTGTGTGTGTTTGTGTTTGTGTGTGTGTGTGTGTTTGCATGTGTGTGTATTTGCGTGTGTATATGTGTATGTGCGTGTTTGTGTGTGTGTGTGTGTGTGTGTGTGTGTGTGTGTGTATTCGTGTGTGCGTGCGTGTGTGTTATTGTGTGTGTAAATGTATGTTTATTTGTTTATGTGTTGCTGTGTGTGTGTGTGTGTGTGTGTGTGTGTGTGTGAGTGTGTGTGTCTGTGTGTGTGTGTGTGTGTGTGTGTGTTTGTGTGTGTGTGCATGTGTGTGTGCGTGTAGCAGCAAACCTGATACTTTGCAAACTGGCGGTTTCAATTGGGAGGGTGTCTTTCTTTTCTGTTGCAATATACTATGACTGTTAATCTGATTTGGTTTTACCAATGCTTTCATTTAATTTACTACAACAGGCAAATGCTTCCTCTTTCAATAACCACCAAGCATTTAAAACAGTTTTTTTGGAGGGGCTTCTCCACTTCAGCAGGTGAGGTCTTTCACACGCACGCGCGCACGCACGCAAGCACACACGCACGAATGCACGCACACACACATACACTCACGTACACACACTCACACACACATACACATATACATACACATACACACATACACACACACGCACGCACACACACACACATAAACACATAAACATACATTTACACACACAAACACGCACATACACACACACACACACAAACAAACACACACACACACGCACACAAACACAGAGAGAAGTGCACAGCACGCACACGTCACGTGCCTAGATGCAACTAGAGCCGTGCTCCGTGTTGAAGGGGATCAAGGGCCCCAATTCTTGCAGGTATGTGCGGAGCAAGGTTTTCAGCACGCTTATGGCTAATGCCACATGTTCTTCTTTTTGTACGGTATACTCCTGATGCCCGATGAATCGCTTGCCAAACGCACAAAACAATCCTGCAGGGCATGGTTTCCAATGACGTACATCTGCTAGGAGAGCCAGGTGCGGCTGTGTGAGCACACTGATGTAGTTGTCCAAGACCCAGTGTTACAAGAGCTCGTCAACTCGAGCTCTGTGTGTGTTTTGATACGTGACAGTGTGCAAGTCTGTAAGGGCTTTGCTCCTGCTCACGCTCAGTGTTAATGTGATCACACACACACATGCACACACATGCACACACATGCACACACACACATATACACACATGCACACACATACACACACGCACTCACATATACACTTGCACATTCAAACACACACTTGTTTCATTTCCATTTCTCTAATTCTCTATATCAGGGTCCTCGCCTGTCTATGCGGCCATGCAAAACCCCAAAGGGAAGCTCTTGCACGACCCCATTTTTTACTTAGAGCGAGGTGAGGATGGGCTGCAAAATATATTGTGCTCTGGCTACTGAGAGCTGCTTGTAGTCAGCCCTGTTTCTTTGTGCGTTAACGTTTGTTCTTTTGTATGTGTAAATGCGAACGCCTATTGTTTCAAATTGCTATTGCATGGAGAAGGATCCAAGAGCTGATCAATCTGTTGCTTGGCTAAGCTCAGCTACTGTTCTATAACTGCACTTCTTTCATAACTGTTCTATAATTGGACATCTTTCACATCAATTCATTACATTTCTGCTTTCTAAGCACAAGCAGCTCGTTTAGAGGGTGATTGCATGTGTCAACACGAACAACCTGCAAAAACGCCATGGGCATTCTGCAGATTCCCCGTGTGTATGCAAGCATACTTGTGTAAAGCACCCAGTAAAGGCTCTGCGCGTGCTCTTAGGAAAGGCCCATTTGCATTTTGTGTGATGTATGTGTTGTCAGGTATGGTTTTAACTGTTAGCTGTTCGTAAATGTGAGTTCCAATGTTAATAAATGTGGGTTCCAATGTTTATACGTGTGAGTTTGAGCGTTTGTGGTTACTCGTTTGCAGCTGGCAGCCCTCTGAGCCTGCTCATGGAGGTTGATGTGCGGGGGAAGCAGCATGCCCTACAATGGCTGACCAGGTGTGTTTAATAAGCAAGGGGTGGAATTCGGCAGGAATAGTGAGAGACAAAATGATTAAGGATACAATAGCAAAAGACGAGCTCAAGAACTAAACGTCTGAAAAACCAACAAACATGTAACTCCCAGCTTCAGACTTAGCGCGCAATTAATAGAGCATGCAGGCACATTCATAGGGTTGGCCAGAACCATATATATATACGGTGTACATACGGTATTTGTGGCAGGGAAATCACCAAATATACGGTCATATACAATGTATATATACGGTTCTGGCCAACCCTACACATTCATCCTCATGCTACGTGCCCTCTTCTGCTCAAGTGCACACCTAAATTCAACGGCAGTCCGCGTTTTTCAAACCGTCACTCCCACTCGCTAGAGTACGTGACGGTTTTGTGGTTGCTACAGCCCCAATATGCAATTTTCCTTTAGGTTGGAGCAAACTGGGATCAAAATTTAGGGAGGGGGCAAGTTTGCAATTTTTATTCAGTAAGGTAGCTTGTTCAGTATGAGTGACCTGCCAGGGGCTTTGATGTAATTTTCCAGTATGGTGGACGGTTTGTAAAAAAATATGCTAGCAAATGGCTCCCTTCCTGCATAAGCCAGTTTGCAGAACCCCTCTGGATCTGGGCTGATTATCAGTACCCAGCGGTATCTTGTAATTTGCAGCCCAAAAGGCAACTGGAATGTTTTGAAGATGGCACACATGTTTCCCCTTCCCGTCCCACCCACGCACACAAACAAGCACAAACGTAAGCTCAGTCATACACATTCAGAAATGCTGCATTCAAAAGCACTCACAAATGCTGCACCCACAAGCTCAGGCAGCCCATCGTTATCACTGACGTATTTCACCAGCTGTGTGTGGGGGCCAAATTAGCACACACTTACAATGCATAACCACACACGTACACACTGCTCAGGTACAAACTCAGGCGGCCCATTGCTATCACTGACGTATCAAATCAGCTGTGTGTGTGGGCTGCGTTCGGCCCTGGCACCTCCCCCTCTCCCATAGCAGAGCCCCAGGCTGCAGGCGAGTGAATGAGTGTTTTTGATATGCTTAATGTGAAGAGCAAATGCATGATGTGCTTTACACGGCTGAAGGCAAATAGATAAGTATGCTTAAGGCAGTGGGCAAGTGGATAAGTATGGTTAATGGCTGTAGGCAAGTGGATAAGTGTTCCTGATATGCTCAATGCGGGGAGTAATTGCAAATGAATAAGTGCTCTTGATACTGGGCTTGATGCGGGGAGTAATTACACCTAGGGTTGGCCAGAACCGTTTATATGCACCGTGTGTGACCGTATATTTGGTGACATCCCTGCCAAAAATACCAGAGAAGGTCAACTAAGGCCCCAGATGAGGGTGTTTTTGGAATGTGAATTGAGTATGGGCACCCCAGTTTGCAACACTCAAACTGAGCACCCAAAGGTAGCCCTTGACCTGCCCTACCGACAGCACCTGAGCTTGAGTGTTGCAAACTGGGGGGCGCATATCCAATTTCCCACGGCGTGCACCCTACTTTTCAAGCACGCCCACACCATATCTCACCATCCAGAGCACCAAATCACGTCATTCAAATTGCATCAGACTTATATTTAGGAGCAATTATCATTTAGAATTTAAAATTCTGCAAAAATACCGTATATACACCGTATATAAATGGTTCTGGCCAGACCTGATTATACGCGTGCGCAGTTCTGAGAGAGGCGTGGTGGAGGAAGGAAAGGAAGGGCAGGAGCATATGGGAGAGAAGGGGTGTTGGAGGAAGAGGTCAATGGGAGGGCTGTAAAGCAAGGCAGGCCATTGAGAAAGGGCGCCAGAGGAAGAAGGCAAAAATGAGCACAGGACATGAGCAAGTAGGAAAGCGTGGTGGAAAAATGTAAAGAAGGCAGAGCTAAGGAGTTACTGTATCGGTGATGCGTGATACCTTAAACTGCAGGCTTAAGGAGAGGAGGCAGAGCAAGATCTGCTTGTGTCACACACACACACACACACACACACACACACACACGTGCACGTACACTTGCACAATGCATGTGCATGTGCATGCACCTGCAATTTGAGAGTACCCCTTAGTTTGCTTGTGCTGGCTCCTGCTGTGCACCTAAATCACCCTCTCTCTGTAGTGCGCGCAGGGTTAACCTAAACCATGTACATGTGTTTATGTGGTGTGCATACAATGTTTAAGCAGAAATCCTCCGTATATGTACACAGTTAATTCAGTATATATGTATGTGTTTTTGTGTGCAGTTTGGTTCACCTCAGCTCTCAGTATGCAGAGATTTGGCATGCAACATGAATTTGGCATGTTACATGAATTTGCTTACAGAGACTCATCGCCCAGATCCTGTTTCCACGCGTCCCTGATCTGCTTCATTTCAGACCATGCCAAAAAGTATTGTGTATCCATATCGCTAAATATTTTTGGTGGATGGTCTAGTGTTTAGAGATGCAACAAGCAGATGTCCTCAACTAGAAGAACATGCTTTCTAGTGTGCTCTTACACCGCTTTTAAATAACACCATGCTACAGTATTATGTACGCTCTACACTGCCAATACTGCCTTCGCTCCAAGTTATATAAACACAGCACTGTTGGTCACAGCTACTGGCGTACACAATCAGATCCTACCTGCAAGCAAGATTCAGGGACCACTCAGGATCAAAGTCCTTCTAGAGTTAAAAAAAGGACAGGGACTTCCAAGTTCTTTTAGGAGGCATGTAGAATTAGGTCCCTTGGCTGCCAGGTGTGTTTGTGTATCTCACAGGAGCAGCAGTTCAGCCGTCAATTTGATCAGGCATGACTGTTATAGACACAAGTTCCTCAATTGCGTGCATTTGTAGGTGGAGCGTGGCATCAAGATCCTCGACTGCCGGGCGTGCTTGGCTTGCGTACCCTGCTTCCCACAGCGCAGCAGCCCAGCAGCCTGCAGGTAAAAAGGCATGCTATACGCCAGTGCTGTTTCCGCATCAGTGTTTCAAGGGTCGGCCGAAGGAAAATGCTTGCTCATTACGCACTGAAGAATGTGCACTGTTGCCATCCCAATGTAGGTCATGCGGGCAAGCAGATGCATCAACATTGGGTGCACTGTTTTTGGAGGTGCATAAAGGCTGACAAGCTTGTTATCCAGTGCAAGAGAAGGCCTCTTAACGTAGCAAGCATGATCTCCAAAATTTTGCATTTGCCTGCAGGGGACCTTGCCAGCCTCAGAATTGGAGTACCGGGCGTGGCGATATATGCATGGCGTGCCTGAAGGGGAAGCAGAGATGCCTGCAGGTAGGAGCTGGGTGCTGGGTGAGAGATGCAAACGGAAGCAGGGTGTGCTATGTTGATGTAGTGTATCATACAACAGTATGTAAAATGCAGTGTATCATACAACAATATGATGTAGTGTATCACACAACAATATGATGTAGTGTATCATACAACAATATGTAAAATGTAGTGTATCATGCAACAACATGATGTAGTGTATCATACAACAATATGTAAAATGTATGACATGCCTGAGGAGAGAGCATTGAGTGACATGTAGCCTTGTGCAGGAGAGGGTGAGCAAATAAGCTTTATTCAACCCCTACGTGTTAGTAATTAATCTAAAATACAGCAGCAACACATGCTCACGCAGATAAGGCCGAGCCGCTCCTGTTCAATTTGGACGCCCTGCATGGGGTCAGCTTCTCAAAGGGGTGTTACATAGGGCAAGAGAAGAACAGCTTCACGCACTACCGAGGCGTCATTCGCAGGCGCCTCATGCCCTTCAGAGTGCTGGCTGACGGAGCAGGTGGGTGGCTGTGCAGGCCTGGATAGGGGGGGAGCTTTAAGCTGCCTGATGAGATAAGTGTGTGAGGAAAGGGGGGGAACGAGGGGAACGAGGTTAGCGGTCCAGAGGAAATGAGTATGCAGTTCAGACTGGTGTGCAATGGAGACATTTGTGAAGTGTTAGAAAATATCCTCTTTATCTGTATGATAGTTTTATTCATGAGCAGTTTGATCGCTCGAGGCCAAAGAGCCGCTTAGCTGCTCTACCTCCCTCAATATTTAGCAAAAGCTGGATATCCTGAAACTCCACTCTACCTCGCACAGGTGGTGCACCACAGGAGGAGGAGGACGTGGTGATAGAGAGCACCGGAGAGAAAGTAGGGACCGTCAGGGGTGCGGCCGTCAGCGGGTTTGGTCTTGCTAGCATGAAGCTCAAGCCGGCCTTGCAAGCAGAGCTGGGAGAGGTGGGCCTGCTGACCAAGGTCGCTGGAGCAAGGATACAAACCTACCGACCGCAGTGGTGGCCGCCAGAGTGGGGGCGAGAAGAGGAGGAGGGAGCTCAATAGTTGTGACGATAGCCATGATAGCAATAGTTTCTAACCCTATAGGAACCACCAAGCAAAAAGCTACGTACACTAATAATACTGTTAATCTACTAGTTTAACCTGCTACGCTGAACTGTCCTTTTGGTCTCTATCTGGCGAGGCATTTCAAGCAAAATGCGTCGACTTTACAGGTAAAACTTTAATTTGTTAGAGGCATTGAAGTGAGAATGTTGAGAATGCAAACTCACGGATCCGTGAGGAACATGTGCAGCTGGGGTCGGCAGCACGAAAACGCAGCCTGGGGCAATTGAAATTTTACGAATGCTCGTTTACGATCCAAGTCCGGAAACAGATATCAATTCGAATATATTATTTATAAATACACTCTAACAATTGATGAGGCTTTCCTGATTTAATATATATGGAGCCCCATGTCGAGCCCACAGGGCCCTGCTCCCCCCCTGATTCCACTCTGAACTTTGATGGATCATCAGTACAGACACACATAGGCCCATCAAACCTAACTGCCGTGGAATACCCTGGTTACGTGCGCAATGCACAGAAAGCGATGGCTACCTTCGGTGGCCCCAAGGCGGTGGCTTCCTTGGGTGATGGCGGCTTCTTGAGGTGTTTGTTGTACTATCCTTGTACACTGTGTATGTGCTTGCATGTGTGTGTGTGTGTGTGTGTGTGTGTGTGTGTGTGTGTGTGTGTGTGTGTGTGTGTGTGTGTGTGTTCTTGCGTGTGTGTGTGTGTGTGTGTGTGTGTGTGTGTGTGTGTGTGTGTGTGTGTGTGCGCGTGCATGCATGCATGTACGACTGCGTGTTTGTGTGTGCCCTTGTTCTTGTGTGTGTGTATGTGTGTGTGTGTGTGAATGTGTGTGTGTGTGTGTGTGCGTGCACGCACCCGTGCGAGCACACGTCTGTGTATGAGCGCATTTGTGGGTGCATGTGCCTATATATACATGTGTGCATGCACGCAAGTATAAGTCCCTCAGTGCAGTCTTTTCCTGTTCCTCTCAGGTTGAGTTTTCGTCCTGAAGAGCCCTTGGCACATCCCATATTTGGAGACAAGCAGCGCACTAGGTGTGTTTGCTAGGTTATATGTATATCCAACCCTCCTTTATCCTCCTGTCCACATCCACGTTCTGGATCAACTTGTACAAAAAAAGCTAGCGTACTCTGCCTGCCTGGACAGCTTTAAGAAATGTGCTTGCCAGCTTGCTGGCTTAGTACAGCTGCAAGCAACTAATTGTCAGGCGTTTTTTTTGTTGCCTGTGCAAGCTCGTCACACTGTGTGCTTACAACATTGCTCCTGTACAAACACAACCCAAATCAAACTCAACCCAGGTCCGTCCTCGTACGTGTGAGTAGGCCCAGAGCCACGACTGCAGCAAACTCCGGCGGTGACAGCTCAGATCAAGCAGCCTCAGTCCCCCCGACCATCAAGGTGGTGGGCACTGTAGGATCTGTGGTCCGATTCAATGGCCTGGCCGACTTTCAGTACCTACCCTTGGACACCACTTTCAGGTGTGAGGACGTAGTGACTCTTCCGTGGTCTTGATCTCAGAGATAGGGGGAGTGTAGCGTGGGTGGGCAGGGTGGTTGGTCCCTGGCATGGCAGGGCATGGTCATTAGGAGTTGCACAGCACCGCACAGCACAGCACAGTATGGCACCTGCCGGTTGCACGTGATACACACACACACATACACACTCACGTATCTACGTCATACACACCTAATAGAGCACAGGAGTGCCACACACGCAGCCCACATCATGCAGTATTGGCATACATACTCGATAGACATACAGCAGCAACCTTAACCTCTGTTAAGCATAAGAGCATAAGCATACGCACTCCGGTAATGCATTTTTGGTGTGTACGCTGCGTGTGAATTGGTGACCATCCCTCCTGACCATCATGTTCACATGAAGCATACGTTTATGATTGCATCCTGTGATTTAGTTGGGTGGGTGTACGTGTGTCCGTTTTGCTTGTGTGTTAAAAAAAGCTTGTATATGAATATATGAATGTGTATTGCATATATGTGTTGTGGTATTTGTGTGCACGTGTGTGTTTGCATGTTTGTATTTGCATACTTGTAATTCAACATCTGACTTCCCATGGCTACACTAACATGTTCTGACATAGGGAGTGCTTTCCATGTAGCAATGCTGTGATAGCATACCTTCCGCTCACACACACACTCACACTCACAAATACACACACGCTTATGTGGCCTGCACGCAGCACACGAGACTACAGCACAGCACCAGATATCAATCTGCCTGAGAAGGCGGAGCCCTCAGGGGTGGCTGAACCTCTGCTGTGCCTTCCCCCTCTCTTCTCGAGAAGCGACGAGCCCTTTGACTACGGCTACCAGCAGCACATGAATAAAGGTAGGCTGGTGTAGCACAGTATGTGTGTAGGTATTTGTGCACCTGAACGCTCGTATGTGTATATTGTGTTATTTGATGTGTGTGTGTGTGTGTATATGCGCTGGCGCATGTGGTGGGTATGGTGGGCGCAGTGTTCCATCATAACGAGTTGCATCGTAAAACGTGGATTTCTGCCTTGAGCAAGATCAGCTGCACAAAAGGCACGAACTTTCCGCTTATTTGTCCTTCTCATTGGGCATCAACCTCCCTTTACACCTTGCCTCCTAGTGGGCAACTGTATTTTCTAGCTAGGCTGGCCACCCCTAAAAAGTAGAATGCGCCCCTGGCGCTCTTTTCCTCCTTCTGAATGCCTGGACCGCCCCTCAAAACAACACGTATTTACATCTCAATACTCATCTTTGCCGTCATGGTCATCAGCAATTAGTCCAACCTGACCACTCCTCTCCTTCCCCTTGGTCTTATCCGCTCCGACATTGACTCACGCGTCCATACCTGAGATTTAAACTGGGCATCTGAAGATACAGTGTCCCCTTAATTAAGCAGCTGATGTCATCTCTACCCAGCAGCTAAGTAACTCCCTCCTCCTCCTGCACGTGCGTACAGCCGCCCGGCAGCATCAGCAAGCCAGCGTGCCCACCATCAGCTTTTTCGCTTCCTCGGTTCCCGGTTTGGACCCTGGCACAGCCACGCAGCTAGAGCAGCAGCAACAAAGCAGCATGCAGCAGCAGGGTCAGCAGCAGGGTCAGCAAGCTCAGCTGGTGGGCGAGAGCCAAGGCCCTCACGCCATGGACATGGACACAGACAACGGAGCGTGTGCGGAGGGGTTTCAGCAGCAGCAGCAGCAGCAGCAGGGTGAGCAGGGGCAGCAGCAGCAGCAGCAGCATGCAGGGCAGCAGCAGCAACCGGAGCAGGAGCAAGTAGAGCAGCAAGAGATGGAGCAGCAGCAGCGTGAGCAGCAGATGGAGCAGCAGCAGCAGCGATTGGCGCTTAGGCGTTTGTGGGAGCTGCTGCAGCAGCGTCCGGTGTGGAGTGCGCAGATGTTGCAGGAACAGATGGGGCCAATGCCCCAGCTGCAGCATGCACTGCCCAGGCTGTGTTACAAGTTCAAAACGGGTGTGTGCTCTGTGTGCTCTGTGTGCGTTTGTGTTTGTGTGTGCTGGCCTTCACATGTTGCCGACTCGCGACTGTGGTCTTTCCCACGATCAATACTGCGTTGTAAATGATGGGGAGGGGAGCTCGGGGCGTGTTTATGCTTTTATACAAAGCAGGGAGCGGAGGAATCGCTTCTCTCTTCACCTCATCCGTCCTCATTCATTTTTAATACTCCTTTTCCCCCTCAACCTACGTGCATGTGCATATACCTAATTTCCTGGTGACCTCATATTACATCATGTGACTGCCAAGCTTCAAAGTTTGGTGTTGTCATTGCCAGTGACATTTGGTATTGATTGTTTTCTTCACTGTGCCATTCAAATGGGCAGGGTTCACACTGCTCATGCTAGTTATTTATTAAACATGAAGCATGCCTTTTCCATGAATTCCAGCACATGCTACTGATGCCTGACGCCAACAGTTGGCTGCTGTTAGTTATTTACTTTAAGTATGAAGCATGCCTTTTTCTTGAATCCTAGCACATGCTACTGATGCCTGACGCCAACAATTGGCTGCTGTCTTTATTAGGCAGCTAATTATTGACCACTGCATCCCTTCCTACCTCACTGTGGCCATCGCCCTGTACAAGAATATAAGACATATTTAAAACATATATAAGACATATAAGACCTGTCTGACCCTAAATTGGCGCATTCACACCCCTGCCCCTCTGTAGGCCCTTAGTGTGAATGCCTTGTCCTACGTGGGTATGAACAAAATGAATAAAACAGGAATAAAATCTTTGCTCCTCTGTAGGCCCTTAGCGTGAATGCCTTGTCCTACGTGGGAATGAATATAATGAATTAAAACATGAATAAAACCCTTGCTCCTCTGTAGGCCCTTGGCGTGAATGCCTTGTCCTACGTGGGTATGACCCCCGCGACAACCCCAGCAGCCGAGCCTATCAGTCTGTCACATACTCTGTGCCTTCTCACCGGTAAGGAATGTACATATACACACACGCATACACACACATAGAGGCACACAAGCAAATGTGTGCAGGCAATGCGCACAAGTTAACACATGCCAAGTACTTACACGCACCACAAATTGACGCACAAGCTTTCACACTTGCCTAGCTAGCCTCCCTCCTTACTCGGCATGCAAACGATAATTTCCTCCGGAAGTCCAAAGTCCATTCGTCTTGTTGTAACATAACCTCATCACAGGTTCCAGCCCTCTGAGGAACTCTGTAGTCTTTTACACAGACAGTTGCTGGACTGCTTTTGTGCAGGATTGCTGTTGTTTTACTTATCAAGGCATACTACTGCATACTTGAGCAACACATCAGTGTGCACGTGTGCACCATGGCACCCGTTAACACAGCTGTTGTGAAACAGTCGTAGTGTATCAAAAATATTATAAGATGTCCCTTTCCCCCTCAGGTACGCACGCATGGCAGATGAAATGGTGAAGGCTGCCAGGCAGCAAAAGCTAGTGCCCTCCACGCCAGCAGCAAAGAAGCAGGCTGACCAACATCAGCAGCAGGAGCAGCAGCAGCAGGCAAATCAACAGCAACAACCACCACAGGAACATGTGCAGCAGCAAGCAGATCAACAGCAGCAACCACCACAAGAACATGTGCAGCAGCAGCAGCAGCAGCAGCAGCAGCAGCAGCAGCAACAGCAGCAACAGCAGCAGCAGCAACAGAGCCAGCAAGGCGCTGCTTCACAGCCACGCACAAGCACCAGCTTGCGGTCTATATGCAAGTGAGTGGTGTGTAGTATACAGCCCGGGCAACCTACAGAGTCACTCTAAATTACTGTGTTGAATACACAGATTTAGAAATACTGTCTTCAAAGCTTTTATTAAAAGGATTCACCAGGCATTCCCAGCCAAGAGACGTAGGCAGCTACGAATCAGCTTGCGCTGTTTGATATGTCTATCCTAGTAAATACACATATGTTTCAGAATCCTGCTTTTTAGTCTAACATGTACAAACAGTTTTCTTGTGCTCTGTAGTGCATGGGTGCTTTTGTCAGTTCTGTTCTTTACGATCTGTAATCTGTCAACCTACTATGTATTTAAAGACTGACCAACAGCTGCATCACAGTGATGCTGATTTACAACAATAGAGAGTTTCACCTGTTTTCTACAAGCAGCCATCTTGCGCATCAGCTTTCGTCAACTTTTTCTTTAACTTTTCATCAACTTTTTAGGCACAAGTTGCTAGACAAGAAGGCCGACTATCTCAATTTGACCAACTTTTCTGAACTTGAGAGCAATTCCTCATTTCGCACTAGTTCTAGCTAATCTCATTTTGGCGTAGTTCAAAGCAGTTGCTGAATTACCAGGTGTGGAGGGAGCAAGTTATTACAAGAGGACCATCTAAATTGGCCAAATAATCAAACAACCAAATAATCAAACAACCGGAGATGGAAAGCGGGGATGGAAAGCGTCTTCTTAGTGCTTGTGGAGCACTTTCAG
>Ga0307948_1000429_pt1:0-22500 | contig 28680 bp, 29 predicted proteins | sample OrgLakmetagen280_FD_201824 | JGI IMG/M metagenome (GOLD analysis project Ga0307948, IMG submission 201824) | Saline water microbial communities from Organic Lake, Antarctica - #280 | ecosystem: Environmental > Aquatic > Non-marine Saline and Alkaline > Saline | place: Antarctica: Organic...
AGCGAGTTTGTTACAAGAGGACCATCTAAACTGGCCAAACAACCAAATAACCATAAAACCGTTGCTCACATTATAAATCCAGGGAAAATCACACGATTCGTCCATGCCACTGATTTAGCATGACAATATAGATGTTACAATTTGGAGTGACCTTCAGCCAGGTTGTTTGGCTGATTGGCTGCTGACTGGTCTCGGCCCTGGCCTCTTTGAGGATTAGCTGAGGTACGTTACATCAAGGATTAGCTAAGCCAAGACCTTAAGAGGTTTCATGAGTGCTGAAGTTGGTGCTACACACTCCCTTGATGATTTCGTGGAGACTAGTAGAGGCAACTTGCCCGGCAACCACGCCCCAAAGGAAACCCACACAAACACGTACCAAACTAGGTCTGCCAATATTGCAAGGAAATTTGCCCATAACCTAGCAGATAACCTTGTCAATACCTCTCTGGCTATGACACGAAGAGGCATTTAACATACAGCAGACACGATATGGACTGGTCGAAAATGAGTTCTATTACGTGTGCATCGTGAGATGGCGGTGGATTATTTACAAGGGCGGGTCACAACTGCTAGAAATTAGGTCCTCACAACTACCCAGAAAGAGGGGAACTATACATATATATGTAATAAAAAAGGGAGAGAAAATAAACCCAGACTCAGAAGGATAGCAGTTGTCAGGACCAAGTAATAAAAAGATGGAGAAAATGGAAAGGAGCACAGATAAATAGCAAGAGTGCTATGATTGATATCACTTGCTTCACTCCAAGAACTGGAGCTCAAGTGTTACACACTGAACTCAGCAGTTTTCTGCGGACACTTCTCCTACCCAACAAGCAGATAAGGCACAATAACAATTTAAGCTGCTAATGTCTTGCTTACTCGGACACCGTAAAACCCTTCACACCATCCTGCTAGGAGCAACAGGCACCATTTACGGCAGCCATACAAGGAACCCACGCCTCAGCCTTGAAGTCCCACAGCACTCATGAAAAAATCAAGCTTACATGCCATCAGATCCGCAACAAAAACATACAAATAAGACAAGACATCGACCACGACCCTCAAAAATATATGAGCAACACTCCTAGTGGTGTGCAGGCCTCTGCCTCCCAACCACCTGATCCCCATTGAAGAGCTTTTCCTCTTTTATTCTCCAGGTGGGATATTGTGTGCCTCTCCATCCATTGGGTGGTGCAGAACACAATACACCAACCCTTCCTGATCCATGCCGGTAGTCTTTACGCTATCTGCGTTCTATTACTTTTCCTGACTGCTTTCAAAATTGATGCCCAGCTTTAAGTCCATCTTGATCCTTATCAATGTGGGAAGTGTTTTCCACTACTACCTGGGTTTTCTGAATTTCTATCCTTGTGCTCTTCGCTCTTCGCTCTTGGATACTAACCATTTGAAACTTTACTCCAATTGATGCTTAAAAAGAAGAACAACTACGCAGGCAACGAAAACCCCGTGATATTGACAAAAGTTAGAATAAAAGGTCAATTTGCTCAGTCCTGAACCAAATGGCAAAAGCAAAGCGTGGTTCTGATACGTTTGCCCCGTGAGACGGCGGTTAATTACTTACAAGCTCTCGTCACAGATGCTTGACTTTAGGTCCTCACAACTGCCCAGACTAGAGGGAAAAGGAAGAAAAACCACAGAGAGGGGACACCAAGGCCCAAAATGGTACGATTTTTGCATGTCCCAGGGTAAGGGCCCCCTAATTTGCAGGTTTCAAGCTCAGCTGCATATCTGAAACCTGCAAATTAAGGGGCCCACACCTAATCGGCCGCGGCGTGAACCCTACTTTTTGAGCAGCCATATGCTGTATCTGACCAGCCAGAGCACCAAACCCGGTGCTTTTCAGTGCTTTGAAATCCTTATAACAATTTAATGATCATTGCAAAAACAATGGAGTAAGTGGTTGGCGAGATATGCAAATTAATATGGCATTCCCCCTGAAAAGCACCCATCAAGGGTACAGGTGCATGACATGTGCTTCTAGTCCTGTCATTCTGTACGCAGGGCGACTTGTCTAAATCTGAGCACATGCTCGGGAAGCTTATAAAGTCAGCATCAGTTTGAAGCTAGGTTGGGTCCAATTTGATGAAGTGACGTGTTAGTAGTTGCACCTTTCATGCAAAAAGGAGCATGTTTTGGGTTTTGCCCAGTGTCCCCCTCTGAAACAATCAAACTTGGAATAAGAAGGAAAAGCAGCTGTGAGGAATAAGTAACTAAAAAGATGGAGAAACTCGAGAGGAACACAGATTAAAATCACGAGTGGTATGAGTGATATGAGTGATATCACTTTGCTTCACTCCAACTGGAGTTCAAGTGTTACACACTGAACTCAGCATTTTTTGTATGGCAACGTACGGTAACATGAGGCTAATACAGCAATAAAGTCTTGTGGCAAGCAAATTCACCTGAAGATCAGACGGTCACATGCACCATAAATTTCACCTGAGATCAGACGGTCACATGCACCAGAATAACCCCACCCCTCATAGGACTGCAGGCAGTCTTCTACTCCAGACATGTATGATTGATAAAGGCCTCCGGCTAAAAAATGATGCAAGGCACTGGTATCATAATTTAACACCAATTGATAGGATACCAAGGCAACAAAGATGGCATCGTCAATGATTAAATAGCGATTGATTCCTAGCTTTGTCTGAGTAAATCTACTTGCCAATTTAACCCTCAATAAATGAAGCCCCTGGCAGCTGATCACTGGGCCAACCCTAGGGTGGCTCGCTGTTCTGACTTTTCTGCTACTCTAGCAAAAAGGAATGGCACAAAAAGTGTGGTGCATCATTTACAATTTAACAAGGATAGCGCAAATCTAGGGAGGGAACAAGGCCTAAATCTGGTTCAGTAAAAATACACATTTAAGCACGCGAATAACAGTGGGAAACACGTGCTTAGTCAGCGTCCTCTGTAATGCACTCTTTGCCAGGAGGCACGAGGATGGCTCCCCTGCATCAATGCAGTGGTCATGGGAGGTTATTTGGGGCACAAGTTTTTCACGATCCTACTTCACTACTTCTAGTGAGCATGTTGATTTTGCAAGATCAACCACTTTGGCTTCAGGACCTGAAGAAACTTGGCCTCTTGAACCTACGTCTCTCCTCCAGAAAGGGCCACTGAGTCCTGATTAAACCATTTTAAATTAAAGCCAGCGTAGGGATCCTTAAGCAAACATGTCACTGCTGGCAGCTTGCTAGTTTGCAAATACAAACCACAAAGTTCTCCTTTTTAAGCAGAGGTGGTCGACGGAGTAAATGTCCTGAAATTGTTCCTTTTTCGATGCAATCGTTTAAATAACATATCCGTAACTAGGTAACTAGATGTTTTATGAAGTTTGAGGCCAAATGGACTACCCCAGTGGTCTGGGCAGAAATCCAGTTCAAAATTTGCAAATTCTGGCACTGAATGTTTACGTATTGAGCCATCACACTCAACCCAGGGCCTCTTTTCACCTCAAAACACGACGGGAGTACTTCGTTTATGATCGGGAATTTGGTGGAACTTGGTTTTTCATCCTTTTTGGCACCCCTTTTGCTGATTTTTCAAGGGAAATGGGCAATGGGGTACCTGGCCAACTACTGCTCTGTTTTGCCCTGTTTTTCTTGCAATGATATTCTTTATTATAATGTCATATAAAAATGACACAAATCAGGTCAGTGTGTGGTGAGATATGAGAGAATGGTGGTGGAAATTAGGGTTCACGCCGCAGGCAAACAGACATTTTTGCCCCAGCTGGCAACATTCAGGCTCAGGTGTTATCAGCACTACATCTGGGTGTTAAGCTTAGAAGTTGCCAGCTAAGTCACCCTTACTCTGGGAACATTTCAAAAGTACCCCTTTTTCAGGCCTCCGTCGACCACCTCTGCTTATTTATAAGGGTTTAGGGTAAACCCTAAACCCCAAGTTAAAGTATACTTCCTCTCCAGCATCCTTTACCCCACAAAAACGAGCTGCTGTAACACACACAAGTACGCAGACACTTAATACCCTTGTCCACCGCACCTGTTTCCAATCTGAGTAGACCCATATAATTCCGAGTAGACAGGAGGCAGTGCACGTTCAGACATGGGAGAGATCCATAAGCGAAGGAGGTGCCTCTTCTGGCTGCCCTCCTGCGCATGCACGCCAAATAGTTTGCATGCATCATCAGGCACATTGATTTTGCCAACCTGCATGACATCCGCGTTTCTAGCATTCCACCACCGGCCTCCTAAATCTCAGCTACTTTTACTTTTACTCTTTTACTTATAAATCGCCCCTCTTCCCTTTTGGGCTTAAACCCTGATGAAAATTGCTAAACTCTAATGGAATTTAATCCCTTACCATACTCTTTCCAGAGCGTCCTCTAAAGGACCTGTATAGCTAATTAACTCTTGCAATTACCATATGCTGACAAGAGGTATAGTAATTATTGATCACAAGAATCAAACTGGATCGCGAATGACACATCAATGCAACACATGCGGCTATAGCAAGGAAGGTTTCATCTGCTGCGAAGAAATAAAGCAGCGTGCGAAGAGCGCAGGGTGCTGTCGTTGCTTGTTTTCAAGTATAAAGCATCATCAAGTGTGAAACATCATCGCAAGAACCAGCAACTCACAGGGTGGTCTTTGAACTCTGATCGAGTATGAAGCATAGTGTGATTGTTCAGCAGCTGCAGGTCTCCTGGCTGAAGTGCCATGTGCATTGCCAGATGGTCGCTCCCAGCAAGCTCCTCAAACAATTCGATGGCCTGTAGTTGCTCATGTGTCAATCGAGGCACCTGTGTGCGCGAAATAACGTGGCTGACACAATTTTCTGCAGTGGCACCATTAACAAAATCAAAACGGCACACCCGTTCAGTTTGAAACTTATTGTAAAGCTTGTGCGCGGCTGTTAATTGTTGTAGGGAATAGAAGTTGTTGCAACTTTTAACACATCATACATCTAGGGAAAGAAAGAGTGTTGGTGCCATAGTACATAGTACATAGTACTTACAGCCACCCACCCCTGCAGCTCAGTTGCATTGCAACGCAGAATGTGGAGGGATGAGGGTAAATATCAACATCCTCACACGATAGAACACTCAGAACTGCTCAGACCTGGTAGAAACAAGGAAGGCAAAAGGGAGACAAAGCTAGGGAGATGTAGAGGCACACACCATAATGTAGTGATAGATTACATTTGCACTGCAAGAACAGGGAGACTCTTGTAGGCATTCCAAGCTCAATGTGAGGCAGCAGCAAAAGAAGGAGGGAAAGGATCACTCTGCTTTTAAGATCATGCTTTTGAGAACATAATTGTGTAACAGGGGCAGCCTTTGGCGTGGCTTTTAGGACGAGGCTCCTGGTGCCCTCTCATTGTTGCGTACGGATTCATCTGCGCGCAGATTGCTCAAGTGTTACAGCTCAAAAGGTTTCTAGCAAAAAACATCCCGTTCAGTCCATACAGTTTTGCTTAATGAAAGCATCCGCCTTGGCCGAGATTCCTACCTCAGGATGTCGCTGCGAGCCGAGGAAGTAGTTTGCAGAGAAGTTGCAAGCAAAGTATCCTTCATGGTAATTGAAGACCGGTATCCTGAAGAACGGCTTTTTGTTGGGAGGAATCTGCATCAATCAGCGGTAATGACAAGAAACACTGCTGCTGGAAATAGTCCATCCCATTCATCATAAACTAAGGCACAGAAGCAGGCACATCAAGGGATAACGCATAAATTTGGAGCAGAGCACTGAACGTATATAAATTGGGTTGGCCAGAACCATACATATACGGTGCATATACGGTGTTTTTGGCAGGGAAATCACCAATTATACGGTCATATCCGGTATTCGTTCTGGCCAACCGTTGCACAATTCTTTTTTGTGCTGCGCCCCGTGTACCTGCACATCTTCAGCACCCACTGGCTTCTACCTCTTGTGCACTTATATCCAGCTACCTGGCTCTTACCTCGCCCTTTCGGTCAAAATACCAGTCTGGGCCAGCCAAAGCGCTGGCCAGGTGGGGCGCCCTTTTTAAGATCTCGTTATGCACCGAAACTGATGAGCACCATCCACTGGTGCCGCCCTCAAGAGCTGGGTGCAGGCATAGCAGGGCTGGACATGCACAGATATGCACGGCACACACAGAGATTTGCACAGATATGCACGATATGCACGGCACACACAGAGATATGCACACAGATGCACGGCACACACACAGAGATATGCACACAGATTCGTGAGCAGCAGGGATTGATTGATGTAGGATACAAAGTATATAGCACATGCACATCGGAAATAGCTGTAAGCTATCTGAGATCAAAAGTGAAGACAGGCTCAAGTGAACATCATCCACTTACCGACAAGGTCAGCCACGTCATTATGCCTGGAAAAAGTTTGGTGGTTGCCGGGAAAAGGAAAATTATCAGTGAGGATCTTCCAGTCAGAGTTGTAGTGTGCGGCAACTGTGATATTTCACAGTCGTACGATTGCAAAAGAGTCGCAGCCTAAACCCTATGCCACTCAAAAAGGCAAGGCTCTATGGCTGGGGAGCATACAGCTCCTTGTAACCCTGTCCACCAATCAAAGTAACACACACTTTCCAGTACTATTACCAACCCTCATCAGGAGCCGGTTTTATGCCAAGCCTGCAACCCTCTTGATCCACATTTATCTTTTCTCTTTCCCTTGGTGGAGAAGTTTTGCTGTACTCGGTACCAAAGCGGCCACTTTCTACAATTATCGTTGAAAGTGGTTTCCGTGGCCTGCATAGGTCTTCCTTCTTTTCATTCCTTCACAAGGGTTGGTGGTGGTGCTTAGAGAAATATAAGCCTGTTCCAGCACACAAGTATGATGACATGCACAACTATGTCCATGATCTTGAATGTGACTTTTTATAAACATAACCAGAATTACAGCTCAATGTCTCAGCCGTTGCTAGAGCCTGCTCTAAGGTATATTACGGACAAGAATCACACCCAGGGCAGGTAGGTGTCCCCTTACCATGGTTGTGCGGCTCTTGTTGCATAGAGACGAGTATCGGGATTGGCTGGATCAAGGCCAATGTCCTTGATGTGACCAATCAGGTGGCCTGCATGCAGGGGTGTCTGGAAGGTGTTCACTTTTTTTAAAGCTTTATTATATGGCATGTTTGTAGGGTTGACCAGAACTGTATATGTACGCCATATAGGACCGTACTTTTATAAAAATCTGCAAAAATAATTATATGCACCGTGCATATATAGTTCTGGTCAATTGCACCTGTTTGTACAGATGAAACATTACAAGCCCAACCAGGAGACAAATGCCTGATTACCATGTACTGAGGACAAGTCTCCCTCAACTGATTTGCAGTTGCAGCTCGCATATCCACACACCCCCCCCCTCCCAAAAACAAAACCTTGCTTGTAGATGTCATCTGCCTCATTGGCAATTGCAACATTAGTACATTATACAATGCAGAAATCAGGTTGAGGAAACGATTGCCACACCGCTTGTATGTGCCGCTGGTACCTTTGCTGTTGTTCGCTCCGGCATGCCCAAAGTAGAGGCCCATTCCCCAGAAGCCTAGCAGAGCCTGTTTTGTGCTCCAGGCGGTCACCGGCACCCCTCTTATCACTGTTTGGTAACGAGAAGAAAAGGGCAGCAGGGTAAAGCACACATTATTATTGCCACCCTGCATCCGCAAAAACAAAAGGAGGAAATGCAACGTATGCAGCGAGCGAAAAGACTGCATATCTTTGAAGGATGCCATTTCGCCAGGCAAAAAGGAAGGTGAACGACAATCATAGAACGAGTTCAAATTGTGCACCTGCAAATCCACGGCCCCAAGTGACTTCCTGCTGAATCTGTTGGAGCTTTGGGCCTAGTGTCGTAAGCTGAAACTGATCCTGGCGGACGTCCTGAGTAATAATGCAACATCGCAATGAACAATTAAGTAGTTGATAGCATGAAGCGTTATAAGCTAGGCAAGGAGTGCTGCTGCCCACCTTCTTGTCCTAAAACAATTGATCCGTGACAGTTTGAAAGGGGTGTAGTTGTAGGGTGTAGTATCGTGTGCTTATAAGGCCACAACCAGAGCTTCACAGTCTTCATGCTTCATCCTTGGAGTGCTCAATGGATGGTGCACAACAATAAAGCAAGGGGTAAAGTTCTGCATATAACCATGCGTGATGCACTACTGTTTTTTACCCCCTGCTGCTGCGACAATGACGTACTTTGATACTAGATACGGATGAGAGGGTAGGCAGGACGTTGTCCACAGCATGCTGCAATTCGTCCAAATCTTCTTTGGTTAGCGTGTACACGAATGACGGGTTGTCGCTGTACTCCTGCGTAAAAAAACGCTTCACTGGGCCTGTGTCATATATGCATTCCAGTCGTTACCATTCATCAAGAACCTGGTGCATTCATTTTAGGGGGGTCAGGCAGGAAGAAGCTGCCTGAAGCTGTCAATTCCTGAGAGTCAATTCCTGTGAGAGGTGCCTGCTAGCAAGTGCATAATGAGATTTTGCCATCTGTGCATACAGTTTATAGGACAATATGTAGCAGGGAAAAGGACAGCGCCTAAGCTGGTGAAAGTCCTGCCCTGCCCCTGTACCGAAGAAAAACATGGCCATGCTACGCAGGATTACAAGATGTGCAGGGATTCCCAGCTACAAACAGCTACCTTTGCAGTCCAGGCCTCTGGGCCCTCGATAGAGGTCAAGGGCTGAATGGAACCTTTGCTGCTGATAATGGAAGGGGGGCAAAGCGGGGTTAGCATCCGCCAATTTTCCAGAAAACAGCCACCAAAAAAACGAACAGACAGGGAGACAGCTTTGCCCACACCTGCTCATCGTGATCGGCGAGAATCGAGAATCAAGGGGAGTAAAAACTGCCGGTGTATGCTTGGAAAATATACTATATTATTTGTATCATGGCGGTATCGACTACAAAGCATGATACAGTAAAAAGCGTGTTGCGCTTAGCACAAACTGAATAAATAGCAGCGCGAGACGCTCTTGGGTGTTTATAGGCGATCGAAGGCCCTCTTTGCTACTCTGTCGTGTCGGGAGGAAAACCTGAGGATCGACAGAGAAGACCTTGTGATAAAAATTTGCTGCTCTATCGATGATTATGGGGAATTAACGTGTGTCGCTATATTAATAGGCGCCCCTAGACATACCAAGTATTGTGGGCCCCTTTGCCATGGAAAGAAGAATTAGCAAATGGGATCAGAAAGTTTGCAGGCCTGACCTGACACCGACTTCAAAGTCGGTGGTTCATTATAATTCTTATGAAAAGTACGGTTAAGAAACTTGCTTCCACGCTCCATGTTCACTCTGTCGACCATGCATCCATACCAGACCTTTCTAGTACTAATATAAACTCTCATCAGGAGCCAGTTTCAAATCGAGCCTGCAACCCTCCTGATTCCCATTGACCTTCCTCTTAAATCTTTTGTTGGAGTGCCTGCTAATCTGTTTTTACATCTGATTTAAAATTCGCTGCTTATACACAATTTTACAGTCTTATCCAGGCAAGTGCCACTTGTTCAGAGTTCATCTAGCAGCAGGCCCGCAGCAAAAGTAAAAGAAAAAGTCTACGCCGGAAAACACCAGCGTGCATTAAAAAAGGCTCTCACTTGCTCACACTACTGGCCAGAGCCCCACCAAAAATCGAAAAAAAGAGAAATAACAGAGACTTATGAGGATATGGTGGGTTGTCAGCCATGCGATCCGGCCTAGCCTGCGTCTAGCCCTCCTGAAGCCAGCTGCTCTATCAGTCTCTATCAGTACCCCCCCCTCCAGATCCCCTATCATCACTGTTGTCGCTGTTGAATTGTATTTTGTGTCTTGTTTCTGTGATCTTGTTTATAAGCTTTTAATTGCATGGCAGTGTAGTGCAGTGGCTTGTTGGTGCACTTTGTGCAGAGGGATGCCCAGGTTTAGTAGAGGAGGTATGGTGTACTAATTGTAGATTGTGCCCCCGACTATAAGGAGTATAACATGAAGTGTGACTTTGTTTTGTGGGGGAGACTCACGGCACTTCAAGCCAATGTGTCTCCTTTTCCTTAATTGATGCAGGGAGTGAATTGCTGCCTGCGTAGTTATTCTTTTTTTCTTGTTGTTCCTAGAGATGCCCCGGAGGCTCCTTGTTCGTAGACGCTGGATAAGAGGTAGATATTGGTTGTGTTATTCTATGTTTATGTCTGAGCATAATTAAAATTCTACAAGATGTATGTCTCTGTTCCTTGTGGGGATCAGTCTGGGGTCCAGCTATCTACCTTTTCCTTCAATGGGCATGATTCACACGCTACCTACACGACTTTGATGTCTAGTAGAAAAGTTTGGTATTGTTGGGAAAACCCAGTCGGGAACGTTTCTTTGACATCGTGAGGTTCAATGCAAAGGTCACATAGCTTTTCACTGTTACAAGCATCCAATGTAGCGACTGCTGAGCCCAGCTTGCCTTTGCTGACCTCTTCCCCACAACGCCTAACTGTGTGGTGGTGTCGGTTTATGTGCATTCTCTGCAAAATATGGTTGTTGCACCTAAGAAGCATGTGTGGAGCACCGTCTGATCCTCCGCACAAGGGGCAGGTGGCAGGACCTGTCATGTGGCTAAACATTCTGGTGTGTTTGTCTGTTTGTATTGTATCCGTCCCATATATTTTTGAGAACTTGTTCTTGTTCCTTAGAAGTCATATTTGGCACGGAACATAATTTGTTACTTATTAGTTGGGCATGAGCAAGGGGCTTTGCTCTAGGTTGCTCTCATAGCCCCGATGGAAGTGTTGCACGCATCCTCTATCCCATGTTATTGACTCCCAGGAATGTGTGTGTGTGTGTGTGTTGTCAACTGTGTCTGGCTTTGCCTTTGTCCTCGTCAACAAGTCGCTTCTTGCTTCTTTATTACGCGTTTGCATCTCAAGGACCCCTGAATTGTCCATTCCGGTATCCTTCTATCGCCCTAGACCATGTTTTCGACTCCCAGGAACACACACAAAGCGTCGGTTGCGCGTTGTTCGCCCTTTGTGTATGTATCGATGGCACCCTCAATTTACAGCACGCACAGCACGGTGCTCGTTCTTGCCTGCACAGCCACGATTGATGTGTAGCACGCACCTTACCCCATGTTTTTGACCCCCAGGAATGTGTGTGTGTGTGTGTGTGTGCTCTGTCTGAGCTGGTGTTACAACTAAATCGCCAATTTTGGACCAAGCAGATCAAATCACCACTGCCTGAATCAGCAAAAATTCTGGAGTGTGAGACCTTCCTATCACCACAGCCACAGGGCGGTTGCTGTGTGTAAGAGCCGGGCTGTGCTGCGCGTTAGGCGTGTCATGCATTTTTGGCCAAAGCTTGTATGCAATGTCTGTGTTAGCTTCACCGAGGTACAGGTTGACTTCCTTTATGTTTTAGCTTGTCCTATAAAATAGTCATAACTTGTAGCTCTTCTGCATGGGAGTCATCAAAAGAGTGACGAACCAGACCATGTTGATTTGATGTTCCAGATCTCTTCATTGTGCGTGCGCTGCTCCTCAAACATGAATTGTATGTATGGTAATATCTGCCCCTCTCATTCTTGGTAACCTGAGTGTGATAGTCCATGTTTTCATGTGCCCGAACCACACAGGTGGTGATTCCCCCTCCTTGACTAAATGCGGTCGGTTGGTCCTGGCAGATGCTTTATTGATTTTACTAATTTTATTCAGTCTGCAATGACATGATGTCACAAACAGCGTTGTGCCTTTTTTCCCTTTCCAAGAGTATTTTTGTATGTTCTACAATCTGATGCTTCAACAGACACTTCCTCCTCACAATTAATACAGTGTTCTACATACGCAGCCTAGCAGTCGTGCGTTTTGACTGATGGCCTTCTCTGTAAACTCTGTAAATCTTTTTGTTGGAAAAGTGTTACAATACTTGGTACCAAAGCGGCTATTTTTCCTTCATTAATGTGGGGAGTAGTTATCACTACCTGCGTAATTTTTCTTTACCTTTTCAAACGTATGACAATAAACATACATTTTGAGCAGTCTGAATCTTCCAAGGAGCAGCAACAGCTTGTAGAATGTTACTATGTAACTAGATACATTGTAGGATTCAGGTATTGGTCACCAACACAGTGTTGTAGGCAATACACACACCGGTAGCAGTCAAAATTGGCTCTATCATCAAATCTGCTCGGACGACTGAAACCAGTCTCAATGTGCTCATTTGCTTCCCATTTCCTGTCCGTAGATCACCCAAATTAATGGCAAAAGCTCTCCTAAACTCAAATTGCCACAGCCAAAGCTACAATTCCACAAATACTGCCCAACTGCCCAAATCTGCGACAGCATTTAACCCCTTATTACTTTCCTTTTGGCGGAGGAGACACTACCTCAACAGTAGATGGCATATCAATCGCTCTTTCAGAAGGAGGGGATGGAGAACCACTTGGCGAATTTGTGACATGCCTGCATGGGCAAGACAGAGGCACCTCAGGATAAGAAGATATGCAGCAGATCTTTGATTTAAGAACTCGCACGCCAGACTATATAGCTGACATGAATGGTCACGCCACAGTGTTTGCTGCAATCGCTATCAGCACCACTACCAGCGCTAATTAAAGACAACCACATTGCTTTATTAGCCTCCAAAAATCAGCAATAACGTCGGCTCTTTATTTTGCCATTTCACGTGAGTGCGCGTTTTGGATTTACAAGTGCACGTTGGATTTACAATTGCAGTTAACAAATGTACAACATTCCACGCTAGTTTGTATCAGCATATCTGATTCCTGCGATACACCTACCTGCACAAGGACGAGCGCAGGGACTTGCCTAAGCTGCCATGCTGTGGTTGGGCGCAACTCTGCGTGCTTATTGGGGCACCGCTAACGACGGATGCACTGCTTTGTGGCGGAGGGGACGAAGTTGTGAGGGCCGCCTCTAATGCCTGCACAGCTTTGGACACTGTGGAGTTGGAGGTGGGGATGTCTTGGGGGGTGGAGGTGGGTAAACAAGGAGGATTGGACAGGGCGGAGGCAGGTTCTGAAGTGAAAGGGTTGAGGATGGGGTTAAGGGGGGGGGATGAAGGCATGGAGGGTGCTGCCCTACTGCTGCTGCTGGCTTCTCCACCCAAGCCTTGGAGGAAAGGGGAGGGAGGTGAGCAAAAGGCAGAGGTTGGCGTTGGGGGAGGAATCAGTGAGGGTGGTGGGGGATGCATGCTGGCTTGGGAGCTATTGGTGAGGGTCTGCCCAGCATTTGCACGTAAAGAGGAGGGGGAGCTGCTATTGCTTTTGCTGTTGCTTAAGCCTGCTGCTGCTGCTGCTGCTGCTGCTCCTGCTGCTATCGGTGCACCCGCACGCACTTCCTCTACCTGCAACACTGCTTCTTCTGCTGCCCCCTCAGCCGCAGCTGCGAGCCCAGCGCCCAACTCTACCCCTTTGGGCGTTGCTTGCTTTGCGAGCTGTCCCTCCCCTAAATGTGAAGTGGATGAAGCAGGTACGGAGGGATGTGTTGTGCTGCTGCTATTGTTGCCGCTGCTGCTGCTGCTGCTGCTGCTGCTGCTGGATGGAGCAGGTACGGAGGCTGATTTTGTGGCTGACAGTTCTTTTGACGGAGACAAGCTGAGCTCCGGGGACGGGTAGGGTTGACTGGGGGGTAGGCTACAAGCTCCCCCAGACGTGATGCCGCACTTCTGCAACTGGCACGTTCCACCGAGCTGGCCTGCCATTGCTGGTAAGGTGGGAAAGGGTCCTGGCTCTGCTGACAGACTGGGTGTAGAGGGGAGCGGAGGGAAAGGGAGGGTGGGGGTCACGTCAAAAAGATCTGAAGACGTGCAGGAATGCTGGCGGCGAGAGGTCATGGGGGATGTGTGAAAAGGAGGGGGGGCGGGTTGAGTGGTGGGGTGCAAGTTGGTGCTGTTGGTGTGTGAGTTGTTGGTAGGGCTGTGGTTGAATAGTAAACAGGCGTTTGTGGGGGTCAAGCTGCTGCTGGTAGGGTTGGTGCCTTGGGAGGGAGACAAGGGAAGAGAGAAAAATGGGGCTGTGGAATGGTGGGTCTGGCTTTCTTTGCCTGGGGAAGAGGGGCCGTCGGAGCGGTTGTAAGATGCAAAGTCTGCTGCAGTGGGAGGCAGGCCTGATGTTGCTGCCGTTGCTGCTGCTGTTGCTGCTGCCAGCACTTCTGGTTGTGTTGTTGGCAGTCGTGACGGTGTCCTTGCTGTCGGTGCAAGCTCAAGCGGCGCTGCTGACGGTCCCAGATCTGCTGTCACTGCTGCTGCTACTACTGCTGCTGCTGCTGCTGCTGGCGCTATACCAGCATCTGCATGCCCCCCTGTTACACCCGTGTCAAAGCTCGGCTCTTGCTGCAGCTCTTGAGCTGCAGCTTGCTGTGCATGCAGCCCCTGCTGTAGATGCAGCTGCAGAAAAGGCTGCAGGCCTAACTGCTGCTCCTGTTCCTGTGTTTGCTGCTGCTGCTGCTGCTGCTGCTGGGGTTGCCTCTGTGAGTGCTGTAGCTGCTGCTGCTGGACCTTAGTAGCCTGCTGCTGCCGTTGCTGTTGCAGCTGCTGCTGTCGTTGGGCATCGAATGACTTTCTGTTGGCTTGCAGCGCTTCCTTGGACGCAGCGGCATTAGGGCTTAGCCGCACCCACGCTTGTTTGCCGATGCCGGCAGCCTCTTCCAGCCAGTCGCTCGTGCGCAGCGCTGCCTGTGCATGCTCAGGCATAGGTCCCTCCTCTGCAGATATACGCGACTGGCCGAGGGGCACGTGTACAAACGCGCGAGCGCCTGGTAGTTGGTCTTTGGCTCCAGGGCTGCCTGGCAAGCCTGGGCCTTTAAGTGCAGCTACTGCTGTGGTGCCACTGTGCTCAGTGCCTTCCTGCTGCTGCTGATCTAAGTGTGGAGGTTGCTGCTGGAGACTGGTGAGTTGCCTGCTGGAGAAGCGCTTGCTCTTATGTTTGCCCAAGTGCCTGCCGCTGCTTGCTGTGGACATCCTCCGGATGTCGGGCCCAGCGTGGGCGCTGCTGCTTGCCCCTTTTTGGGTTGAGCTGTTCAAAAGGCTGAGGTCCTGGTTTGGGCCGCGTAGCGGCACCTGTGTGCGTGTGTGTCCGTGTGTGTGTTTGTGTTTAAACGTTTAAACCAATACATTGGTGATTGTGTACGGGGTTGTGTGTGCATGGTTTTGTCTGGATGTTCCTGTGTGTGCTTATGCAGATATTTGTGTACGTATAGTTCTACGGGCATGTATCTGTGAGAGTATGTGTGTATACGAAAATAGTGGGAAAGCTATAACTTAAATAAATACCCGGACATGAGCCGCACAATTGCGAGACGAAAGCTACTCATCATATGCGAGCGTGTGCAGTTGCTGCGAAGGAGAAGCTGCAACGCATTTGCGTTCAAATGCTGCAAATGCAACTGCCTTATGTTCTATGCTGTTTTGCCCAGTGAAGCTGCATCATTGTCAAGGCAAAGCGACTGGCCAATGTGCGACCCTCTTTGCAGCTTGTAACAAACGCTTCCTGACCAATTCAGATCGCGCATCATGTACTAGATTGTTTCAGGACACTTAAGATGTTTTGAAGTACCTGCACAGCTGGATCATTGGCGTCTATCTCGTACAACTGCATGCTGTTCTTGGGTCGAGTGCTGGGAATGTCCTGCTCTGTGCGCAGCACAATTTCCAAGCGCTCAAGAGCGACCTGCAGACGCGTATGTTTGTGAGTAAATAAGCATCTATTAGCGTGACATAGCTGCATTTCTGGTGTGAAGGCACACTGACTTATATGCATGCATATCAATGGCAGTCTAATAGAGTACATTACATTCATTGCAAGTGTATATATCATAGCACATGCAAATGCAAAGTATAAGAGAGCAAGCCTGCGTCAACCTTATTGCTTACGAGTACCAATAATAACATCATGCCATCTGAGGGGAGTTCTGGTGCATGCGTTTCGTTGTCCATCATACAGGATAAAAAAGGATACACTGGTAATGCTAACAACATCCAACATGATTAAGGGAAGGAGCACGTATAGGTGTCAGCAACTAGGAGCACGTTTAGGTGCCAGCAACTAGGAGCACGTTTAGGTGCCAGCAACTGAAAGCCTTTCACATATCTAAATTGCTAAAGCAAGTGCACATCACTGGATGTCCAGCTCACTAGCGTGAGATAATGAGCGCGAATACCATGTACACACAGGGGTGATCAGAGCAATGCACAAATTGTGAGGCCATACGCTTCAAGGTCATCTTGCCGAAACACTGAGACTTGGCGTTCACCGTGCAAAATGAATTTTGTGATCATGCAGGGTTGGCTGGAGCAATTTACCATACAAAGACCTCAAACTCTAAAGGTTGTCTTGCCAAGATGCCGTGATGTTCAGCGTGCAAAAATAAGTATGCCAACCCTAAGCATAAGCGAGCTTTCAGACCCCATGCAGGGCCTCCCTCAACAAGATTAAAGTCTTGCTATGTCCTCTCTTACTCTTCTAATCATTTACTTCAAGTGTGTATGCTTAAGTGTATGTGTGTTTGCGCCTGTGTACGCGTGTGTGTATATATGTGTGGATCCACAAATCATAGCGCCTGCACTGTGCACCCTCCTTTAATAAATGCAATCATACAGGCAGGACCCCCGTACCTGAGCTGGATGCTCATCTGCACTCGTCTGCACGCCACTGTTGCATGAAGAGCGCAAAATGGCCTCACCGTCTTCCTTGTGGATGAGTTGACAGCACACAACGCTCTTGCACAGCATCTTTATAACCTACATGCATAGTACATTTGAGAGATGGAATTGTAAGAAGATGATGCGCACAGCACCTCTTGCGCAGCACCTTCTTCACACCGTGCATGCATAACACATTTTTACATATATTATATATATGGAGAGAGAGAGAGAGAGAGAGAGAGAGAGAGAGAGAGAGAGAGAGAGAGAGAGAGATATAGATGGATGGATGTTTAGGGGTAAGTGCAAACAGCACCTTACATGGCTCCTGCTTTAAGGTCTGCATGCGACTTTTGAGAAAGAGAGGGGAGGGCGGGGAGCAAGGAAGGCGCACAGTGATCAAATGTCAGATGATATAAGCAAGAGGGGGTGCAGATGTAAGGAACAACAGTGTGCTGAAGTAAGGAACAACAGTGCAGACGTAAGGAACAACAGTGCAGACGTAAGGAGCAACAGTGCAGACTTAAGGAACAACAGTGCAGACGTAAGGAACAGCAGTGCAGACGTAAGGAACAACATTGCAGACGTAAGGAACAACAGTGCAGACGTAAGGAACAACAGTGCAGACGTAAGGAACAACAGTGTGCCGTGAGACGGCTGAGTCCTGGAATTTGTTAGGTGCTACCATCTCACACCAATCGCCTTGCACATGTGTATGAGCATTCCTCTGGACCTTACTTAATGATGTTTGTCGGGGCCGGTGGGATTTCTCTCATTAATATAATTGCTTCACTGGACTTGGCGGTGTTAGCAAAGGCGGAGAGTGCGGTATTTGACAAGACATTTAGGGGTGAGGGCAAAGACATTCTAGAGAGGGGGCGGTAAGCACACAAGTTTAAAATATTATCTTTCTAGGGCATACAGGGACCGTCCAGCAGCAATAAAGATGTGAGTGAGCGGCTTATGGTAATGCAGTGCACAGTTTAGTGGCTGCATGGTGTAGTGCACCTGTGCCTTAGTGGTTTTAGTACCCTTCCTAATGGCTTACAGCTTTCATCAATCAAATCATGTTGAGCAATCAAAGGCTCCAATATGTAAGTCCAGGTCTGAAGAGTTTTTTGCTTTGATCCACGACGGCGTGAGTGGCATGCGTATGAATTCCGGCAGGCTGTGCATGAGGCATGCACCGTACATGACTGTACTGTGGAGACGTACATAACCGTACTTGAAGACGTACATGACCGTACTGTGAAGACGTACATGACCGTACTGTGAAGACGTACTGACCGTACTGTGAAGACGTATGACCGTACTGTGAAGACGAACATGACCGTACTGTGAAGACGTACATGACCGTACTTGAAGACGTACATGACCGTAATGTGAAGACGTACATGACCGTAATGTGAAGACATACATGACCGTAATGTGAAGACATACATGACCGTACTGTGAAGACGTACATGACCGTACTGTGAAGACGTACATGACCGTACTGTGAAGACGTACATGACCGTACTGTGAAGACGTACATGACCGTACTGTGAAGACGTACTGACCGTACTGTGAAGACGTATGACCGTACTGTGAAGACGTACATGACCGTACTGTGAAGACGTACATGACCGTACTGTGAAGACGTACATGACCGTACCGTGAAGACGTACATGACCGTAATGTGAAGACATACAAGACCGTAATGTGAAGACGTACATGACTGTAATGTGAAGACTTTCTTGCAAAAACAATGCCGGCTTCTTGTCAACCCTAGCAGAATGTTCAAGCGCTCAGCCTGTCAAGGTGCTCACAACAAACTGAATCAAATCGATTTCAAGTCCCCTCACAATGAAACACAGATCCCAGCCATCTCAGTCACTGATCCCATACGGAAAAGGCAAGAAACATAACTAGGGTTGGCCAGAACCATCAGTGTCTATACAGTAATATTGGCAGGGAAATCACCAGATATACAGTCATTGTAGTATATATGTGCGGTCTTGGCCAACCCTTAACATAACCTGCCTGTAGTGCTTGGGACGCTGTGCGTGCGTTGTTGCATACACACAGCTGCAGTAAGCGGGGCAAGATGCCTGACGTCCCGATGGCTGCCTGCAGTGTAAACAAAAGGGATAAGTGGCCTGGTGAGGCAATGAAAAAGGGCACTGGGAAAGCGGACGTTGATGTTGTTGTAAAAATGGGCAGGGGGGAGTGAGACTCTGGTAATAAGAGAGATAATAACGCCCTCACGATCAATTGCCTGATCCACTACAGTGACCTTGTCTATGAAAATCACTGCAGATATCCACATCCAACACACACAGAGCCTTCTCCAATAAGTCCATCTTTGTTCATTGTATATTTCAGATGCCCTCTGTAACCTTATCCACCTTTTCCTACAGAGGTCGACGCAACAACCAATTGATCAATGTCACCACCACCACCACGTAATCAATGTCAACACTTGTTGAAAAGGATAAACGGCTCAGACAACTAGCAAGTGTCGTTTCTGAGCTGTTACAGTCAACAAGAATCCACAGCCCTTGGTGCGCTCCTGCACCGCTTACCTGGATATGGTTTTTGTCGGCCCCCAGGTAATAAAGAGTGACCAAGGATCCTCTGACAGTGCTGGAGCCGTGGTCTTGATTGAGCAACTTCCCAAGCACCTGCGCACCAATTGTTGTATCACTAAGGGTGGGTCATGACCTCGCCGAGACTCGCTGAGTGTGAGGCTCACCGAGCCTCGATAGCCTCTTTCCCGGTGTGGAAGACACTCGTCGGCCAGCGAGGGTGTCCACTTTTTGGGCGGAATCAGCCCCATCTCCCCAGAAATCCCCAAAAATTCCCAAATTCCGAATTTTTTGTGGCTGGATTGGCTGACAGGCCCTTCTTTTAAACCAAGTAATTTATTAAATAACACCAGGAAGAGTTAAAAGGGGTGTGCAACAGGGGGGGGTGTAACTGTTAACCGAGTTTTCCTGACTCACACGCCCATATTTTCCACCCGGTCTCAACGTTAATATTCTTTTATATATAAGCGAACAACAGAAAAAGTTTCGGCTCAATCCGTGCAGATTTGAGAAAGTGATTTTCTAACCATAATGCACCAGCTAGGGCCTCCCCAGCGAGTGCCGAGCCTCGTTGAGGCTCGCCGAACCTCTCTGGCAAAATCAGACACCCTATTTACCCACCCTTATGTATCACGGTTGCGGGTGCTGTTTTATCAACCCCCGACAGTATCAGCACCCCAACACCCCTGGAGCGCTGAGGCTCTACTTTTGGTTGAGCAGCTTCCCCGGCACCTGCGCACCAACTGTTGTATCACGGTTGCGGGTGCTGTTTTTTTCCACTTTTTTCAACCCCCGGCAGTATCAGCACCCCAACACCCCTGGAGTGCTGAGGCTGTGCTCTTGGCTGAGCAGCTTCGCCGGCACCTACGCACCAATTGTTGTGACATGGTTGACGGTCTTGACTGAGCAGAGCAGCCACTGAGCGCTTTTGTAGGGTTGGCCAGAACCATATGTTTACGGTGTATGTATGGTGTTTTTGGCAGGGAAATCATCAAACATACGGTCATATACAGTGCATACATACGGTTCTGGCCAACCCTACATGTTGGTGCACCAAAGCAAAAATAAATGGGATGGGCTTCACCTATGATAGCAGGAAGCAACTTCTTAATTCTGCTCAGGAATGCCCCATCTCTGCCATCACTGCATCTGCAACAAACAAAACAGCAAGGGAACCCTTTTTTATCGAAGCTCCCTTCTCTCTCCTCATCACCACACAAAGACACGCGCACCTACTGTGAAACGAACTTGCCTTCTGCCCACCTGTACTCATCAAACAGCCCAAAGCACCCACACTCTTGCTTAGTCACACACAATTGACACAAATACACGCACGCACGTGCACACACACACGTGCACACACACGTACACACACACAATTGACAAACACACGCACGCACGTGCACACACACACACACACGCACCCCCCACCCCCTTCCTCCCAAACACACTCACCTTGTGCCCCTCCACTGCCATGAGCACTGCTGCTACCCTCCTGTCTCGCACCAAACGGCTGAGGGCACGTAGGGCACTCTTTCGCGCAGCGGGCAGCTGAGAGTCACTGGCCACATGCAAAAGGGCCTGCACGCCACCGATGTCTACGACCTGCAGCCATACAGCAACAAACTTCTTTTGTGTCCGAGCTCATGGATTTCTTGTTGACTGGGGAGGACCAGTCACAGGCCGATCAGCTGAACAGTCTGGCTGAAGGTCCCCCCATGTACATCTAAATCTAAATCTACGACCTGCAGCCATGTGCATATAGCGTATGGCATGCGGGTGCGAACGGGTGCAGAGTGCAACGTCAGGTATCTGGGCTGGCAGTGTATGCGAGAGTGTGCGTATGTGTGTGTATGTGTGTGTGTATGCTGTGAGTATGAGTGCGTGCACGCAGCTCATTCAAGCAGACAAATGGGCAACTGCACTGACCAGCTATGACAGGGCATGCACACCATACATAGGCGACTCGTATGACGCGCTACGGTGAAAGTTTGTGTATTCGACTATAAACGTTGCAGCCTTTTGCCTGGAGCGTCCGCAACAGAAGCGAGCACTTGCTGGTCAGAGGCAAGCACGTGGCCAGGAAAACTTTGAGCGAGCCCGTGAGTATTTCCTGACGTCCCAGCATTAAATGCAGCCTCCTTAAACGCTCCCATGTCATGTAGCCAGCAGACAATGAGATCAGCAGAATCTCTGTTAACACTCTATAGCTCAAGAACGAATTGGCCAGCCTCTGCGATCAACTAGCTTAATACACGCCTCTCTCAGCTCTCTGGCCAGCCTCTGTTGTCAACCAATTCCACGCAACTCTCGCCCAGCTGAATGACCAGCCTCTGTGACCAACCAAAGCTGCGCAACTCTTGCCCAGCTCTATGGCCAGCCTCTGCGGTCAACTAAGTGAACAAGTTTTACAACTTCCCCCCCCACTGTGGCCAACCCCATCAACACACAACTCTCATCCAGGCAGGGTACGTTCGAGAAGATTTGAGGCTTCCTAGCCCCAGCGTGATTGCCAACCTCTGTGGTCAGCCTCATCATGGCGCAACTCTCATGGCAGGCAGCAGGGCACGTTTAAGAATGTGCGAGGCTCCTAGCACCAGCTCAGTGGCCAACCTTACATTACACAACCCTCCTCATATAAGCACAATCTATATTCTCACGGCTGGTGGCCAACCTTACATTACACAACCCTCCTCAAATAAGCACAGTTTAAAATCTCATGGCTGGTGGCCAACCTTACATTACACAACCCTCCTCAAATAAGCACAATCTAAAATCTCACGGCTGGTGGCCAACCTTACATTACACAACCCACCTCGTTGATGGAGCTCTCCTCATCTAGCAGTACGAGCAGCGTGTGGGAGGCATAAGCCTTCCCCAGTTCTGTGCCCTCACGCAAGATCGTCACCTGAGTGCCCGTGTGCGGAAAGTGAAGTATGTGTGCATGTGTGTGTACATGTGTGAGTGTGCGTGTCTGTGTGTGTTTGTGTGGCCTAGGCCTTCCCCAGTTCTGCAGCCTTACGTAAGATTATCACCAGTGTGCACGAAGTGTAGTATGTGTGCATGTGTGTGTATGTCTATGTGCGCGTGAACATGTGTACGTGTATGCAGGGGGGAGCAGTGTGCGCAAGGTACGTCACCCCTCCAACGTTGATGTCAGCACTCATAGAACAAGCCTTTGAGGTTGGCCAGCTCCCTCTGCAGTCATTTATGAATTATGACTGATGATGAACGCTCGCACAATTCTTTAACTAGCAATACAAAGATGGATTTTGTTGACCACACTGGCATTTGGTGATGGCAAGC
>Ga0307948_1000429_pt1:27500-28680 | contig 28680 bp, 29 predicted proteins | sample OrgLakmetagen280_FD_201824 | JGI IMG/M metagenome (GOLD analysis project Ga0307948, IMG submission 201824) | Saline water microbial communities from Organic Lake, Antarctica - #280 | ecosystem: Environmental > Aquatic > Non-marine Saline and Alkaline > Saline | place: Antarctica...
AATGAGAAATAAGCTGAATGGTGCGTGAAATTAAGGCTTTTTCAAACCTGCCTCACTTCAAATGTGCACCAAGGTCTGCAATGCTGCCGGCCATCTTCAATTCACCGATGCAAAGGGAGGTGTGGCATGGGCTTGGGACAAGTTCTGCGGGGGTGGTGCGATCACTCATGCAGGTAAGGCTGAAAATAAAAAAGGGCAGAAGAACAGATTTTTTTTATGACGAAGATGGGTTAAGCAGTTTGGTCTGTCCGTGATCAAGAACTTGAAAAGGGAACAAGCTGGTCAGGCATCTGTTTACTGAAAGCTGTGAGTGGTAGGTTTAATTTTTCACTGCCTGCGTGGTTTTCCTTTTCTGTTCGTAGCAACAAATAAAACCCCACCTAACTATTTGCATCCATATGTCTGTTAACACAGAAGCAGAGGAATTTCCGATACGGGCTGCGCTTGCTTGGTTTGGTCAGGCATTTGACGGCAAGGTAGGGCATGTGAGCGCCTACAAACACTCTCTAGCTCTGTCTCTCTTTGTATGTGGTGTACTACAAGCACATGCGTACATGCACTTTTTTCCGGCTAAATCTAGATACCTGGACAAGCCGGTTTGCTGGGTCAATGTCCTAGTGTCTGTCAAAACTTCTCGCTGGTCACCTACCATATTCAGATGGTAACACACAATGTTTTTGTCCCGATTCATTCACAGCCGGTGTCTAAATACTTAGACTGGTCCCACCGGCAAGACGCATTGGGTCGTGCCTCCTTTGAAGAAAAACACCATCAAATGCAAGGGAGTGCGTTTTATGTCCAGTAGTTGCCTAGGCTTTTACATTAAGCACCAAAAATGGGGAAGGTGTTATTCAACTGTGTGTATCGTCCTTCTCCTGATGAGTGAAATTTGCTTTTTGAGCTTAAGAAGTGTGGCGTTCCAAGTCGCTTTTGTCAATTGCTCTTTATTGTCTTATCTCTGCATTGATTTATCAGAAGGGGTTAGGTATGGTGCTAGGCACGTGTACTTTTACCAGCGTTGTGTACCACCAACGTAAGCATTTGCTTTCTTGAGCTTAAGAAGTGTGGCGTCCCAAATCGCTTTTGTCAATTGCTCTTTAATTTCTCATCACTGCATTGATTTATCAAAAGTTATTAGTGGTTAGGTAGGTGCTAGACACGTGTACTTGTACCAGCGTAG
>Ga0307948_1000438_pt1 | contig 28405 bp, 25 predicted proteins | sample OrgLakmetagen280_FD_201824 | JGI IMG/M metagenome (GOLD analysis project Ga0307948, IMG submission 201824) | Saline water microbial communities from Organic Lake, Antarctica - #280 | ecosystem: Environmental > Aquatic > Non-marine Saline and Alkaline > Saline | place: Antarctica: Organic Lake...
CCACTCCTTGTGAGGCACATGTAATATATACGCAACACATAAATACATAAATACATAAATACACTACTCCTTGTGAGGCACATGTAATATATACGCAACACATAAGTACATAAATACATAAATACACCACTCCTTGTGAGGCACATGTAATATATACGCAACACATAAATACATAAATACATAAATACTCCACTCCTTGTGAGGCACATGTAAAGCACACTGTACACGTGCATTTTGCGGCAGTGAGCATACTTGGCACTCTGGCTGGGGATGGTTGTGCGCTCTGTCTGGGGATGGTTGTGCGCTCTGTGGTGATGTCTGGTGATGGTTGTGCGCTCTGGTTGTGCGCTCTGGTTGTGCTGCTCTGGTTGTGCTGCTCTGGTTGTGCGCTCTGGTTGTGCGCTCTGGTTGTGCGCTCTGGTTGTACTGCTCTGGTTGTGCGCTCTGGTTGTGCTGCTCTGGTTGTGCGCTCTAGTTGTGCGCTCTGTCTGGTGATGGTTGTGCTGCTCTGGTTGTGCGCTCTGTCTGGTGATGGTTGTGCGCTCTGGCTGTGCGCTCTGTCTGGTGATGGTTGTGCGCTCTGTCTGGGGATGGTTGTGCGCAGCTTTGGAAGCCCGTGTACTGAACAGCTAGCAGGGCAAAACCTCTGCTCCTACTCTATAGCTATGTTCCGTCCTTACAGTTACACGTCTGTTATTTAATTCTGCGACTATAGGTACTGGTACGGTTGGGTTGCGCTTGAGCACACTCTGTGCGCACAATCGCCTTGTGCTTAGTTATACTGTATGCTTACGGTTAGATTGTGCGAGATCACACTATATGCATGCAGCACAAAGAAAAAACAACATGGTTACATGCGTACAGATGTCACACGTGGACCCACTCACAGATATCACACGTGGATCCACTCACAGTTATCACACGTGGATCCACTCACAGTTATCACACGTGGATCCACTCACAGATATCACACGTGAATCCACTCACAGTTATCACACGTGGATCCACTCACTGTTATCACACGTGGATCCACTCACAATTATCACACGTGGATCCACTCACAGATATCACACGTGGATCCACTCACAGTTATCACACGTGGATCCACTCACAGTTATCACACGTGGATCCACTCACAGTTATCACACGTGCATCCACTCACAGATATCACACGTGGACCCACTCACAGATATCACATGTGGACCCACTCACAGATATCACACGTGGATTCACTCAAGTGATTTAGTGTAGACCCACACAACCTGCTCATGAGTGCTTGGCACCCCACATTGAAACTGCAGGCAGTCAAGTTTGGGAACCTCAGTCTGGCAACCTTACTGGTGCGTTTTGGGGACATTTTTTAACCAACCTGTCTGATCTGTGATTATCTTTCTTAGTTATATTATTCCAGATACGTATCGAACACAAGGTGAATGTGTCTGATGTGTCGTACCACACACACACACACACACACACACACACACACACACACAAACACACACATACACATACACACACACAAACACACACACACATGCGCACATACGCACACACAATCAAACGTGAATGTGTCTGATGTGTCGTACACACATACACACACATGCGCACACACACACTTACACACACACACAGTCACACACACACAATCAATCGTGAATGTGTCTGATGTGTTGTCCAAACCTTTACATTTTTTATCGTCACTGAGGGGCACATGAGCACTCAGGGAGGAAAAACGCTGCTTTTGTGTGGATATAGTGTTTCAAGCACACAAAAATGTTATGAGCGTCGACAGCCTCGGCTTGAAGCCAAGCTGCAGCTTCAGCAGTGTAAGAATTGAAGTCACCAATCATCACAATGACGTCAACAATCATCACAATGACGTCAACATGCAGTCGTTATTCATCACAATGCAGAAGTAAACTTGGGCAAAAAAGTGCTGGTAATGTGGCTGAATGAAATTGACCCTAGATCAATGCGCATACGACTAGGGTTGGCCAGAGCCGTATATATATATATGCACCGTATACCGTATATGATCGTATGTGTGGTCACTCTGCTAAAAATTTACAGTGTATAATTTGTATACACGTATGAATGTTTGGTTTTGGCCAACCTTGCATACGATGGTTTGAATTCCTAGGGCACCTCCTACTCAAAGCATAATTTATCAACCCTGTGTCTGTCCCCCTTTATTGGAGTATTGAAGTACCCAATCCATTAATGCACAATCAGCTCACTGCAGCAAGCGCTGCAGATGTGTCTGTGTGTGCACAATTCACGCTCATGCTTAAGCGCAAGTACTGATGGAGCAGCAACCATTTACCGCACCTGTGCGCGCGCACCACCACCACCACCAACAACAACAACAACAACAACATCAACAGATTGATCTGCTCATCAACACGATATACAATACACACAGCATTGCACTACCACAAAAACATGCACATGCACCATAACACAACACAGACGTGCACACACACACACACATACACACACACAGGTGGAGCACTCTTGCTGGCTCGTCTCCACCCCGAACAACCTCCACAAGCTTCCACTGAGTTTGGCCAAGGATGCACACATGGTATCCCTGCTGGCTCCAGGCACACTCACAGCTATGAAAGTCAAGGAATCGCCGGAGCCGTGTGAGTCGACTGGGATGCCTTACTGTGATCTAGCCTGGGACTCTGTGATGCATGTGTGGTTCCATGCATGCCAAGGGGGCAGCAGCAAAGTGTCCCAGAGAAAAAGTGCCCGGACGCTGGTGTACCTGTTGAATGCCTTGGAAAACACCTTACACGCAACGGAGGAAGATCTGCAGTGCTGCTGTCGGGATGAAGAAGATGGTGATGGGGACACAGTGCTGCACGTGTGTTGTCTGGCAGGTATGTTGTGTGCATCTGCGTGTGCTGTTGATGTGCGCTGCACGCGTGTGTGTACGTGTGTGTTTGTGTTTGTGCTGGTTTGTGTGTATGTGTCGGTTTGTGTGTGTGAGTGTGTGTGTGTGTGTGGGTGTGTGGGTGTGTGTGAGTATGTGTATGTGTGCATGTGCGCATTCTGTCCAGGCCCTTTCTCTATCGTCTTTAGCAAAACAACCGGACACAAATGGTCAACCCTAAATTCTATTTGTGTGCACGTGCCTAGATTTTTGTGCATGTGCCTATATTTGTGTGCATGTGCCTAAAACGTAACTTTCGTGATGATGGGTTGGGAAAGTCGAGCTGCTTAGATTGGCGCTGCTGCACTAATGTGTGTTTTGCCTAGTAATTTGTAAACCCTGAAATTATTTGCTTGGGCCTTTTCTGGCTGCCAGGGTGAAGGAGTATTACAATGCCCATACGAAAGCGGCTTTGTTTTCCTCAGTTTGCTTGGGGTGTGCTTATCACTGCATGTCTATTCTTTTTTCTTTTCTGGCGACGTATCACATTGTGTGTGTGTGTGTGTACGACACATTGTATCACATGCCTGGACCTAAAGCAATCAAGCCCATGCGTGGCTTACGAGCTTTTACCCAGCAGCCTGCCCATTCTTGTTAAAACAAAAAGAAGGGAATAAAGCAATCAAGCCTGTGCGTGGCTTACGAGCTTTTACCTAGCAGCCTGCCCAGTCTTGTTAAAACAAAAAGAAATGACTAAGCAGGCAGCAATAAAAGCACGCTCCTCACACCCACCCAGTCTGGTTCGAGCTCTCTCACCATAGTGCCTCTTGCAGGTTTGAAAATGATTTCGCTCTCAAGGATGAGCAATTCAAATATTTGCTCTCGAGGCACGAGCAAGGTTTGAAAATATTTAGTGCCTCTTGCAGGTTTGGAAATCTTTAGTGCCTTTTGCAAGTTTGAACATGGTTTTGCTCTCAAAAATGAGCAATTCAAATCGTTACTGTAGGGCTGGCCAGAACCCTATATATACGGTGTATATGCAGTATATCTTTAAGGAAAATCACCAAATATACGGTCATAGACAGTGGATATATACGGTTCTGGCCAACCCTACAAATATGTATATTCGGTGTATATATGGTATTTTTGGCAGGGCAATAATTTGTCCATGTACACAGTCATACGTGGTGCTGCTAATAAACATACGTGGTGCACCTAATAAACGTACGTGGTGCACCTAATAAACGTACGTGGTGCACCTAATAAACAGTGGGTAGCCCATTTTTGAAAGGCAGCAATGTCGCGAGCTAGAGCGTTTTTTAAGGTAAGGGAAGGTAAGGTCACATGGCTATATATGCCTCAAAGGGCATCTCAGCGGAAGTTTGGAAAAAGCCTGAAACTACACCTGGCTAAACAAAAGAAACAGAAGCTAGAGCAATCTAACGCAACTGTGTCGTTTCTGCAAAAAGGAAGCATCTCCAGGCCGACCCTTAAGACTGCTGCCGGTCGTCGAGACGTACGCACGCTTTACGCAGACACTAAGGATTTGGTTAGGGCCAGACCTCTTAGCTCAGCCTCCTGATTACCATTTATTTCACTTTTATTCTGCAGTGAAAGTGTTATTTCACTCTTGTTCTGCAGTGAAGAGTTGCACGGTACATGGCACCAAAGCGGCTCCTTTCATTACACCATGTGGAGATTGAGTGGTTTCAATGCTGTGTGGCCTCTTTTGTTTCTTCTTTTAGGCTGCTGAATTTCACTGTAAAAAAGCTGCGCTGAGCCTTACTTGTATAATTTGTGCCCGTTAGGTCACGTTGCGCTTGGGCAACGCGGCAAGCAATTGAGTTTCACTGCACAAAACAATGCTATTGCTCCTTTGCAGGCAATGCCGATGCCCTTGAGGTCACGTTGCGGCTGAGCAATGCTGCAAACAGTTTTATTGCATATCGCTGCACAAGAACACTGTTGCGCCTGTGCAGGCCAAATTTTAGGCACTTTACAGAGGTCACGTTGCAGCTGAGCAATGCAGCATTAGGAAAAACCACGCTGCAAAATGTCTTTTAACATGTCACTGCACATACACGCTGTTCCGCCTGTGCAGGCAAAATAAGGTACTTTACACAGGTCACGTTGCAGCTGAGCAATGCAGCATTAAGAAAGACTAGGCTGCAAAATGTATTTTACACGTCACTGCACAAACACACTGTTGCGCCTGTGCAGGTAACGCCGATGCCCTTGAGGTCATGTCGCAGCTGAGCAGTGCTGCCTAAGGAAAAAACTAGGCTGCAAAATGTCTTTTACATGTCACTGCACATACACGCTGTTGCGCCTGTGCAGGCAAAATAAGGTACTTTACAGGTCATGTTGCAGCTGAGCAATGCAGCATTAGGAAAGACTAGGCTGCAAAATGTATTTTACATGTCACTGCACAAACACACTGTTGCGCCTGTGCAGGTAATGCCGATGCCCTTGAGGTCATGTCGCAGCTGAGCAGTGCTGCACAAGGAAAAACTACGCTGCAAACAGTCTTATTGCATGTCACTGCACAAAAACACTGTTGCGCCTGTGCAGGCAAAGCTGATGCCCTTGAGGTCACGTTGCAGCTGAGCAATGCTGCATAAGGAAAAAACTAGGCTGCAAAATGTTTTTAACATGTCACTGCACATACACGCTGTTGCGCCTGTGCAGGCAACGCCGATGCCCTTGAGGTCATGTTGCAGCGCATCCCAGGCATAGATCTTGAGGTCAAGAACGCAAAGGGCTGGGCTCCAAGGCACGTGTCAAGCAGTGCGCACGTCACGGCGCTCCTGCAGAAGTTTGAGGAGGGCATATTACCGCGGGAGTGGTGTAGAGCCTTTAGGAATTTCGACAAGGGATTATATGGAGAAGTGAAGGGGTGTTCAGATGACGCTTCAGATTGGGAGATGGTAGGCAGGTGGTGATGAGGGTTACAAGATTACATTTACTTTATATTCATTTGTGTCAAAAGTACCTCCTCAGATAAATCCCAAACAAAGCTCAGCCCTTGCGCCCAATAGTGGGGTCATTTTCCTGCCTAAAAGGATTATAAAGGAAAGATTGCGCTTTTAGTGTGGCTACGAAGGGGAAGGAGCAAAGAGGTGCCTGCACCTAAGGTTGACAAGGTTTACAGAAAAAGGCCTTCAGTCAAAAAGTGCGACTGCTATGAAGGGGAATGAGCAAAAGAAGCTGGCACTTAAGGAACCCTCACCCCCCAATTTGAGGCAGAGATTATTTATTAAGATTTGGGGGGGGGTGCAAAAGCATCCATTCCCACACGTGAACACGGTTGTGATCCTTTTTGTTATGTAGCTGAAGGGTTTTCAAAGGGTTTACAAAGGGGGTAACCGGCAGCCATATACGTTGGGCTGATAGGCATTGCTGGATCAGCCAGCGTAAAGTAAACGTAAGTTTGTATAAAAGAAACTGGTCTCAGCCAGTGCCATATTGCTACATATAAATTTAACCATCTCAGTCCACACTCCCGTGATGTTCAAGCCACAGCAAGCTAGCCAACAAATACCACAGCGTTTTTCCACCCTAGAGGTGCAACTCACAGCAAGCAAAGGCACCACGACACACATATTATGTAGCTAAAGTCTTTTATAACGGTTAGTCTTTTATAACGGTTACAGTGGGGGGGGACCTTCAGCCAGGTCATCGGTTGCTGACTGGTCTCGGCCACAAATAAATCCATAAGCTCAGTTTAGTATAGTTTTGTTTAGCTTGGATTACAAAGGCATTCAACCTGGAACGGCTGCTCAACCTATGAGAACGAAGTAAACCTCAAAACAAACCAAGTAAAAAAAGGACTGTGACGCAACTGGAAAATGCTAAGCTTAAAAACACGAAGAAGTAGGAAAAAAACACATCAAAGTGTGGACGTTGGTTCACCAAAGTAGACGCGTACTGAACATGTTCATCTTTACCAGGACATTGGTCACATACGCGAGAACCATCTTCAAGCCACGCTGCTGCCTCAACTTTCAAAGAATGTGCCTGCAAGCGGAGTCTACTTACATTGCGCATAACATGTTTGGACAGATCTAGATGGAGATACCGTGGTACAATAGTGGGCATACACTCATTTCTAGAAAAAGGGGTAGCAAACCAAGAATGATGAGTGGCCAATTTGTTGTTGTGCGTGTTGGGGTCCACCAACTCAGCGTCCCTCCAAATTTGGACCTCTCATCTTATGCTTAAAATCCGCAGCAAACTCTTGCATGGAAATAGCACGCCCAATTTAAGCAGCTCGTACATACGACGCAAACCCACGCAGTCCTTAAAGAGCACTCAGCAATTGAGCAGTGTTTTTTTTATATAAAACACTAAAGAGGCTCGTTAGAATGCTCAATAAGCCTGCTCTTTGTGTTTAGCCATGTAAAAATCCAGTCCCAGATCTGAGAGAGGTTCATCGTTGTGCTCTTTGTAGATGGGGTCCACTGCTCCAATCAATACCGCTTGGGGTCAATCTGTTGGCCTACAGTCAGTGCAAGGTGAAAATGTGGCGCACGTGCCACTTAACCTACAAGCAAGGACCCACTGGCAGTTTTCCGGCATACTACTGCTGAGAGCCTTTTCTTGTGGTTCATCTGAGAGGACACTAGCTAAGTGCGCGCAGCTGCCTTTTGTGGCTCATCTGAGAAGACACTAGCTTAAGTGCGCGCAGCTGCAAATAACGTGTTGCCTAGCGCCACGTGCCGCTGGAAGGCGGCATCGTACAGGTCAAAAACTGTCGGGTCAGGATAAATGACCTGCAAGGCAAATTTGACACAGCAGCAAAAGCACATCGGCACAATATTACAGAGGTGTTGGCATATTGGGTATGCCAACTGCAAGGCAAGCACAAGGGAACGCACGTCACATGCAAATGTTTTTACCATATTTTGCTCCTTTTCCTGTATAAAAAGGAGTGCCTTCGGGACATATTTCAAAATTGGTAAAAAGTATGCTATATCATACTTTGCTCCTTATCTTTTATAAGAAGAAAAAGTGCCTCTCACTGCCTGCGCAGTTTCCTTTCTTCCTTCATCGTGCAGATGTGTCTCAGGGTAGAGTGTCTGGCTTTTTGCCTTGCATTTCACCATAGTTCACCATCACCCGTGACTATACGAATTACAACAAAATTTCCTTGACACGCCATCGGAAAGTAACGCCATCGGAAAGTAACACTGCCCTACTTTCAACCTTTGCACACCTTGTCACTCAGCTTGGCAGGATTTTGCCGAATGTACTGCGCCACATCGACCCCCTGATGCACGGCGGCTGCTTGCAGTGCACCCCCCAATGCCGCCGTCTCCAGTTCAACTGGGAGTCTGCAGCGCGCGTGTTTTGCTTGGGTGTGTCAAATTTGCGTCAGTACGTGTGCAATTTGCGCCGGTACGTGTGCAATTTGCGTCAGTACGTGTGCACGTGGTTGTGTATGAGCATGAGCACAGCTGTCGTCATGGACTTGCCACAGCAGTCTCCTGTTGGCACAGGCCGGCACATTCCGCGGCCCGACCCTGACCTTTGGCTGTAGGGGGTACTCTGCCCTTCTTTGAAATGGCCATGCCTTTGGTGTACAAAAAGAACCTTCATCAATCACGCCTCACACACACACACACACACACACGCACACACATATACACACGCACACACACGCACACGCACACACACACACACACGCACACGCGCGCACACACACACACACACACATACACACAATCACGCCTTTCATCAAGCGGTTCGGTGATCCGTGCCGTCTTTCTACCTGGACATGCACTTATTGGTCACAGCCTGTGTATTTGATCCCGAGCGTGCTTTTATTGTCACTACCTGATGGGCAGCTGAAACGTGCACTTATTGGTCACAGCCCATAGATTTGATCCTGAGCGTTTTATTGTCACCACCTGATGGGCAGCTGAAACGTGCACTTATTGGTCACAGCCTGTGGATTGATCCTGAGCGTTTTATCGTCACCACCTGATGGGCAGCTGAAACGTGCACTTATTGGTCACAGCCCATAGATTTGATCCTGAGCGTTTTATTGTCATTACCTGATGGGCAGCTGAAACGCGTCCGCAATTACGCGCTGCCAGAGCAGGTTCCGAGCACCTCCTCCCACAAGCCGCAATTCGGTCGGAGACAGGAGCGCGTGGTCTGGGGTACCATGCTCTGCAAGGACACACGTGCACACACACACACACACACACACACACACACACACATACACACACACATTTTGTCATTCGTTTTTGCAAATGAGTCAGCTTGTAAATACATACGTTGAACTTCAGTCTGCAGCACAATCGATGACGCCACATCCTTCCCGTTTCCTTTTGTTACAACCATGTACATAGATTTATGCTGTGCCAGGTTGCTGAAAGTATCCACTCATCAGTGATTGTAAGAGCTCATTTAAAACGAGCCAGTTTACTTTTGTACATTTGCAGCACTCTGGCTGAAAAGTATCCACTCATCAGTAATTGTAAGAGCTCATTTAAAACGAGTCAGTTTACTTTTGTGCATATGCAGCACTCAGGCTGCAGGTAAGCAGAGATTCAGTAATTGTAAGAGCTCATTTAAAACAAGTCAGTATACTTTTGTACATTTGCAGCACTCTGGCTGCAGGTAAGCAGAGACTTCCCAACATTTATTTTGTTCTGTTTCCATAAGCAGTCAGCTTAAGCGGAGTCACAGAAATCTTTTTTCCCAAGCGCAACCATATCAAGCAGCCAGTTCCAAGCACCCCTTATACTTTCCCAGCTGTAGCATCTTCCTTGAACCCCTTACCCTTCCCAGCTGTAGCATCTTCCAAGCACCCCTTACATACCCCTTCCCAGCTGTAGCATCTTACCCCTTCCCAGCTGTGGCATCTTCCAAGAACCCCTTACCCCTTCCCAGCTGAAGCATCTTATTCAACCCTGCTAGCAGGGAAAAGGTAGCGCCTTCTAAGGCAGCGCGGTAGAGCAGGCCCGGGCGAGAGAGAACACCTGCCATGAAACACAGGAGAAAAATTGCTTGCGCGCAGCGAACAAGAATTCTTTGAAGCTGAAATGCCTAGATACGAGGATATCTGCCTTGGGTAGTAAGGGTGCTGTACATTGTCAAACGAGGAAGAAGCTGCAATGCCTAAACACGAGGATACCTGCCTTGGGTAATAAGGAAAGTGTTGTACATGTTTGATGAGAAAGAAGCTGCAATGCCTAAACACGAGGATACCTGCCTTGGGTAATAAGTGTTGTACATGTTTGATGAGAAAGAAGCTGCAATGCCTAAACACGAGGATACCTGCCTTGGGTAGTAAGGAAAGTGTTGTACATCGTCAAACGAGGAAGAAGATGCAGTGTCAGAACAAGAAAGCAGCAACAGAACGCAAGGAGAAAAGGGTAATTAGTAATTACAATTGACAAGAACAAGTAATTACACTCGATAAGAACAGGAACGGTGCAGTGTCAGAACAAGACGGCAGCCATAGAGCGCAAGGAGACAAAGCCAAGCACACCCAATATTTACAGCTGCACTCAGCACATGACAGCAATCACAGGAGAAAGCACACCCAGCAATTATAGCTGCACTTAGGAGTCAGCACGTGACAGCAATCACAGAAGAAAAGCAAGCTTGGATTGTTTTGGGTAGGGAAGCCTATTACACTTGTTGCCTCTGTTTATCTAGTGCACATCTACATGTGTTTATCTAGGGCACATCACCATGTGTTTATCTAGTCCACATCACCATGTGTTTATCTAGTGCACATCTCCATGTGTTTATCTAGTGCACATCACCATGTATCCTGGCTCCCCTCCCTTCAATTCATGTGGGGATTGGTTTGTCACTGCCTGCTGCCTGTGTGATTTTTATTTTTCCGTTTTTTTCATGTATATTCTGGCTGGTCTGCCAATGTCAAAGCGTAAGAAAAGTTGCATCCCTAACTCTTGCCTAGGCTACCCAGGTCCGCATATACACACATTGCCCATTGCGCACAAACAAAATGCTCGTTCCAAAACTAGCAATGGGGTGGCCACGTCCCCCCCAACACACAAGGGCTGACGTGGCAGTTTCGATAAACAGCGCCATCTTCACAAGTTCACGCACACACATACACACACAGACACACACACACACACAAACAAAAACACACACCAGGAGTAAGTTCGAGATGTTCCTTCCAAAACTATCAATGGTGTGGCCACGTCCCCTCGGACACACAAGGGCTGATGTGGCAGTTTCTATAAGCAGCGCCTTCTTCACAAACTCACACACAAAGACAATCACACATACACACACACAAACTCACGCACACACACACATACACACAAACATACACACCAGGAGTAAGTCCGAGTAGAGCTCCGGTGGCCTGTGGCCAATTAGGAGTCCGTTCTCCTACTAGGTAAGGCAAAAAGTTTACTCCGCTACAGCCAGGCTGCTCATTTTCAGGCTGCAAGGCAAGCTCTGTTAGCTGGGCATGCGTCATCCCAAACGAGGATGCTATCTGTTAAACAAAAGTAGTTTATAAAATATATTTTTAGCAATAAGGACCAACGTGCGTTATTCCTAACAAGGGTGCACTCAGTATATAATTAATGTGAAAAGTAAACGTTGTAGCGATAAGGATCAGGTTGATACGGAACAGCGTGCGTCATTCCAAACGAGACTACAATTTGTACATTCTCACACGTCGAGCAAGAATGTTTTCTGTGCTTTTGCTCTCGGCATTCGCTAAAGGTTTCAGGGTTATCTCTAGGCTTCAGTAACCTTTTTCTTGCACGTAGCTGTGTGGCTGATCAAAGGTGACGGTATGAGGTAGGCTGCCTGACACTCATCACACAAGTATCATGCATTAAGCACCGATCACACATGTATCACACATGTATCACACATGTATCACACATGTATAACACATGTATCGCACATGTATCACACACGTATCACACACGTATCACACATGTATCACACATGTATTATGCATTAAGCATTATGCACCGAACCTACTTACCTGTCCATGTCACGCGCACGTTGCAAATTTAAATAGGACATGATGATAGTTTTGCCAGAACTATATATATATATATATATGCCGTGTATGACCGTATATTTGTGGTATATTTGGTGGTTTCCCTGTCGAAGATACCGTATATACACTGTATATATATGGTCCTGGCCAACCCTAGACATGGTGCATTCCAGCGTGCCATATAGAAAGCGGATTAATGTGAACATGAGAAGCTGTCTATTGCGTACACAGTAGATGAGTAGAAAAAAAGGTGAAGAAGTGAACCCCTTGATACGGACAGGAGGCATTTGCTTATGATGCTATCTTTTGCATACACTGGTTGCAGGAAATGTGAAAAAGCGACCCATTCAATATGAGCAGGAGGACATTTGCTTATGATGCTGTTGATCGCGTACACTACCGTCAAGACATGTGAAAAAGCGGCCCACTTAATACGAACAGGGAGGGCATTCGCTTATGATGCAGTCTATTGCGTACACTGGCGTCAAGAAATGTGCATAAGGTGAAAACCTGTATTATTAAAAATGAACGAGTAAAATATTGCCACATTTTGCATCAATGAGGGCTGCCTACCTCTTGGGGGGGCATGGTGCAGTTCAGAGTGCACATCAGGGGTAGGCCTTTGCCAGTGGCGTCTGCAAAAGGGCATACCTGAGCATCAAACAAAGGCACAGCTGAGTATCGAACACAGGATGACAAAGAGACACATGAACTATGGGTAAGGCACATCTGTGTGTCGAACACAGGAAGACAGAGAGACACATGAACTATGGGTAAGGCACATCTGTGTGTCAAACACAGTAAGACAGAGAGACACAAAAGCAATGGGTGAGGCACATAAGTGTGTCGAACACAGTAAGACAGAGAGACACGTGGACTATGGGTAAGGCACATCTGTGTGTCGAACACAGGAAGACAGAGAGACAAAAGCAATGGGTGAGGCACATCTGTGTGTCAAACACAGGCAGACAGAGAGACACTTTATTTTAGGAAAACAGGAGCAAGAAAGATGACCTGAGAAACGGTAGGTTGATAACCTGGGATGACGGTACTGAGATAAGCTGAGATAACGGTTGGTTGGTAACCTGACAGATAGCCTGACAGATAACCTGACAGATAGCCTGACAGATAGCCTGACAGATAGCCTGAGATAACGGTTGGTTGGTAACCTGACAGATAACCTGACAGATAGCCTGACAGATAGCCTGAAATAACAGTTGGTTGGTAACCTGACAGATAACCTGACAGATAACCTGACAGATAACCTGACAGATAGCCTGAGATAACGGTTGGTTGATAATTTGACAGATAACCTGACAGATAGCCTGACAGATAGCCTGAAAGATAGCCTGACAGATAGCCTGAGATAACAGTTGGTTGGTAATTTGACAGATAACCTGACAGATGACCTGAGATAACGGTTGGTAACCTGACAGATAACCTGACAGATAGCCTGACAGATAACAATAACGGTACTGAGATGACCTGAGATACGGTAGGTTGATAAAGGGAAGTAATAACAGTAATAAGGGAAGGAAGGATAACAGTAATAAGTAACAAGTAAATAAGTAACAGTAACAGTAATAAGTAACAGTAATAAGTAACAGTAATAAGGGAAGGAAGGAGTTACAGCATAGCAGCAAAGCCTGGGAGGAAGGGCTGCTGCGATTTGTGTGTGCCTAATTCTGGGGGAATTCGGTTTATAAAGAAAGGAAGAAGGCTGGTAGTGTTAACACGGTAAGCGTACCCAGCGTGACGGAAGGGAAGGAGAGCACTGCGGTGCTGGCACCATCCAAACGGCTCTTACTTGCCAAAATCAAGTCACAGGGCACTTTGTGGAGATCAGGGGGGTTGTGTGCAGGGGTTCCTTTGGGTGTAACAAGCAGCCATGCATGTCCTGGTTACGGCAAAGGTAGCAAGCAGCCATGCATGTCCTGGTGGAGAGAAACGTAATATGCAGCCATGCGTGCATCCTAGTGACAAGAAATGCAACGATTTGCAGCCATGCATGATGCATGTCCAGGTAACGACAAATGCAACAAGCAGCCAAACATGGCCTAGGCTCTGGACAAACTAAAGGGGTAATTTGCGTTCACTCTAGTGGAGAAGTTGATCTTCTGTTTCCTTTGGTGGAGGAGTATTACGGTATTCCGTACCAAAATGGCTCCATTTCCTTATTATTAACGTGGAGAATGGTTTACACTGCCCGCAGCTTTTTCTTTTCTTTTTCCTTTGGGGATTGGTTTTAACTGCCTGCGTGGTTTTTCTTGTTCTCTTTTATTTGGGGAGTGGTCTTCACTGCCCGCGTACTTGTTTCTTGTTCTTTTCCCTTTATGGAGTGATTTTACTGCCTGCGTGAGTTTTTCTGATGACTCACCGCACCGGAGGGGTCAATGAGGGGTACCTCCGTCACGGCAAACAGCGTTCCGGAAGTGCCCAGAGAGAGCATCATCTGACCAGGATCCTGCAGTAGGCACACACATATGTGTGTGTGTGTGTGCGTGTGTGTGTATGTGTGTGTGTGTGTGTGTGTGTGTGTGTGTGCCCGGAAAGTCCAAAGAAAGAGCATCATCTGCCCAGGGTCCTGCAGTAGGCACACACATGTGTGTTTGTGTGTGTGTGTGTGTGTGTGTGTGTGTGCTTGACATGCAGTGGGCTCAAAGTGCGTAGGGATATCATCATGCGTTTAAAATTCAACAGCAGGCACGTACAGCCTATTGAAGAGGAGCAGGGTTAGTTGAGCAAGAGGAAGTTGTGAATTGGGTTGCTAGGCTGAATTGCACTTATCGCTTAATCATAAATCATAAGTGTAACATAGTGACATAATACATCATGTGTAACATAATAAAGCATAAGTGTAACACAGTAAATCATAAGTGTAACATAATAACATAATAAATCATACATGTAACATAGTAACATAATAATTCACATGTGTAACATAATAAATCATAAGTGTGACATAGTAAATCATAATCCACACGAAACACACGCGTCCATCAAAAGTGCACTCACTCTCCTATCGCAAGTGCACTCATTGATCATTGCAAGCGTAACACACAAAAAGTGCGTAGCACAGGTGTGCATTCTGTGATCAGGCATAAAAATGAATTCACAAAAACTCTAAAACTGTAGGATCATGTTTACCGCACGCGATGAGAAAGAAAATGTATTCACTAACTGGAGCGCAAGTTGTGTCGACCCTACAAACTCCATGCATCTGAACATGTGCACACGCGTACAAAACATGGGCAGCCTCTGTACCTTCGCTGAAACACGCACGTCTATGTCAGCCCTATTTGCTGACAACTGCACAAGTGCCACAACACCACAACAGTGTTGCTACTCATGCACACGCCACGCACCCCACACCCATCATGACTATGGCGTTGATCTCTAGGTGTCCGACTCATTTATTGTGCACGCACGTGCACACACACACACACACACACACACACACGCACACACACACACCACGCACACACACACACACACCACGCGCACACACACACCACAACAGTGTTGCTGCTCATGCACGCACCACGCACCCCACTCCCAGAACGTTTATGGTGTTGTCCCCACTGCCGGAAGGAACAATTACGTGTGAAGGCAGGCCTGAGGCTTATGCCTACATCAGTCCACGTTGCTTTTAATTTTGTTGCTCATGCACGCACCACGCACCCCACTCCCAGCGCGCTCATGCACACACACACACACGCACACACACACACACCACGCGCACATACACCACAACAGTGTTGCTGCTCATGTACGCACCACGCACCCCACTCCCAGCGCGCTCATGGCATTGTCCCCGCTGCCGGATGAAACTATAACGCTTGAAGGCAGGCCCAGGGCTGAGCTCGCCTCCTCAGTGAGAGTGCCAACGACCTGCAGCGACGTATAAGGGCAGGCCCAGGCCGGAAAGTGCCTCCTCAGTGAGAGTGCCAACGACCTGCAAATGACTTGTATTCAGTTAGGTCTTGTAAATTCGTACAGTGAGGTTTAAGGGCAGGCTCAGGCCGGAGAGTGCCTCCTCAGTGAGAGTGCCAACGACCTGCGATTAGCTTGCACTCATCCTCAGCTGTGTAACAGATGAATGCAGTCAGTGTGTTATGGCTCAATGACACATACACTGACACACACACATATGCACACACATGGGTATAGGGAGGTCAGAAAAAAGGGTTAGAGGGAGGTGAGATCACATCCGTGACCTCTCGTGAGAAAAAGAGTATAGAGAGGTGACAAAGAAAGGGTATAGGGAGTAAGGTGATATCACACCTGTAATATCTCGTGAGAAAAAGATCTTAGGGAGGTGAGATCACACCCGTGAACGTAACAAGCTTTGAGGGCAGGCCTGGTACGTATATTAAATTCATCGTGTTTTTTAATCAACTTTCAACCAATGACAATCTGGGACAGGTTTTTATCAAGAGCAAGTCTGGGGCTGAGCTTTTGTCCTCATTTTCTCTAGGGAGTGCCTACAATCTAGGGAGTGCCTACAATCTCTCTAGGGAGTGCCTACAATCTCTCTAGGGAGTGCCTACAATCTCTCTAGGGAGTGCCTACAATCTATTCTCTAGGGAGTTCTAGGGAGTGCCTACAATCCATTCTCTAGGGAGTGCCTACAATCTATTCTCAAGGGAGTTCTAGGGAGTTCTAGGGAGTGCCTACAATCTATTCCCTAGGGAGTGCCTACAATCTATGGACCAAATATGCAACGGGCACGTGCGTTTACAGATGAATGCAGTCAGTGTGTAATGGCTCAATGACACACACACACTGACATGCGTACACATACGCACACACATGCCCACACAAATACGCACACGCGCGCACACACACGGGCACATGTGCCACTCTCTTCAGTGAGCATGCAGCTAGCTCAAAAGGCAAGTTCTGCTCCTTGCATTCCACATTTTAATGTTATTGTTGTCGATACATATGATGTTATTGTTGTCGATATATATACATATGTGTATTATTTTCTTCCTTTTCTTCTTACAGTCCATTTCCATCATGCCAGAAGAATATTCAGCCATTTTTCTGATACGTACCTCATTGGAGCCTATGAGCTCAGGCACCCAATTATGCAAACGGTCATCAATCAGAGCCATTGCTGCAGGGTCCCATTTCTTTGTGTGCACATTGTAGTAGGTGGTGCCGCTGGCATCTCCGCTCTGCAAGCAAAAGTTAAGCAGAGATTGAAAGGGCCATTTCATGATCGTGCATTAAATGCCGTGTTTGGCGTGAGCGTTTTAGTAACTTACACCGCTAGCATCTCTGCTCTGCAAGGACAGAGCTAAGCAGACATAACTCAGAAGTTTACAAATTTATTAGTGCAGCTGTCGATCTTTTTGATTGGTTTATTTGTTGGGACCTAAAAATTGAGCAGCCATGCCAGGCTGGAGGCCTTTGTAATCCAAACTAAACTAAATAAAAAACATTTTAAAACCGTGTTTTGGTCGCAGTGTTTTGGTGTGAGCATTTTAGTAATATACAACGCTAGCATCTCTGCTCTGCAAGGACAGAGCTAAGCACACATAAAACAGGGCCTTTTAAAATTGTGCTTTGGTCACAGTGTTTTGGTGTGAGCAATTATGTGGGCCATACCGATGGCATCTCCGCTCTGCAAGCAAAAGTCAGGCAGGCACAAAGAGGTGCTTCACAAATTAGTGCGTCGGACTCAGTAATTGGTTAGAGCATTTTAGTGGGTCATACCGCCAGCATCTCTGCCTTGCAAACAACAAGTCAAGCCAATACAAAACAGGTGCATTCGAGAAAGAGGCATACAGCATCAAAAAGTATGAATTCACCTCAGGCAATGATAACAAAAACTGGCCTGATACACTTAAGTCGGTCGGCACTGATACACATGGTCCTGAACAACCCTACACAGAAAACAATGAAAATATTTCCTAGTGTGCTCACGAACAATTATGCAACAACCTTAATAACTGCTCAGATCGGCCGTGGGATTTACAAACACATTAAGTGCAAATTTGTCTCTCTCTTGCACATGCACCTCCAATATGAACCGACCTCTGCAACGACATGATGATGTGATGAACGGGCCTCTGCAACAATACGAATCAGAAATGAACCAACCTCTGCAACGATATGAATCTGATATGGACCAGCCTCTGCAACGATGTGATGAACCAACCTCTGCAACGATGCGTCCTGACAGCCAAAAGTTGACGTAATCGTGGGGCAGCATGACGTGCTTCACCTTGGCAAATACGTCAGGCTCATGCCGTTTCAGCCACAACAACCTGGAATGTAACATGCATACATAATGTGCAAACTACTCATCCCTCATCCTACATTCCCAAGCTCACTCAATACGGCCGCTAGGCTACATTTGTATCAAAGGAAAGAAAACAGCTCCCCACTTCAGGAGAATGGGGCCATTCAGTGTTGGGAAGGCTACGCAAAAGCCTACTGGCTTTGCCTCACTAACTTGGCATGAACCAGAAAATAAACAGTGTTTAGTGCCGAGAAAGCTTCTTTCCATAGCAGCCAAAAAGACCCTTGCAAAGGACACTCATGCTTTGTCCATGCAAATAACACTCATGCTGTGTCCGTCAATTTGCTGCAATACAGGCAGCTGTTGTTGAAGCATCTGACGTTTACAGCGTGGCTTCTTAGTTTGCACTTTTTTGTACTTCTTAGTTTGCACTTTTCACTTTGAAGCATTGACGTTTGTAGCGAGGCCTACATTCGGGCAAACAAATTTCGGGCACGAAGTGTAGTGATCGCCGCATAATAACTACTTGTATATGAGCATTTATTTTGCGGCTCATGTAAGCAAGGCAAGGTGTTTCTACTTTCTTTTGCGACAAGGTTGCTTCCGTAATAAATTATACCTCCCGCAATGGACTGCAGAATACCAGTATGTTTCAGAACCCCTGAACAGCATAATTTACTGGGGCTCTGTTTGGGTGTGCATCATTCACACATACTTCGCTCCCGTAAATGAAGGAACAATGGTGCGCCCATGAGCTGCTGACAGCTGTGCTGCCTCGGCCGCTGCGTGTGTGTGTGTGTGTGTGTGTGCGTGTGTGTGTGTTTGTGTGTCTATACGTATGTGTACGTTTGTGCGTAAGTGTATATATATGCGTATGTGTGCACTCAGTTGTTGTGAGAGAGCGTCTATATCTGCAAATCTATATCTGTGTGTACTACAAAAGGGGTTCATCGTCAGACTGAGGCAGCCTTTAAGCACACCTGGTACACACACAATATGCATTTACAGGAACACGCAAGAATGCAAAACATTCTTGAAATAATGCTCAGGTATCTACTCGGCCTTCCATTACTATTATCATCTCTCATCAGGAGCCGGTTTCAGGTCAAGCATGCAACCCTCCTGATCCCCATTGATCCTTCTCTTATTCTTTTGGTGGAGGAGCTTTACGGTTCCCAGTGCCAAAGAGGTTACTTTTCCTTGTTCAATGTGGGGAGTGGTTTTCACTGCCTGCGTAGTTTTTGTTCTTTACTTTTATCTACTCATACCAGATGTAACATGAGCAAGTGCGGCGCATGAGCAAATGCACGAACACCAAGTGCTGCGCATGCAAAGAATCATGTGCACATCATGCGTACGAGATGAAAGAGGCTACAAAATAACACACACACCTGCCTCCACGTCACACCACAGCTTAGCAGGGCGAAGCACCTGAAGGTAAGAGCAGGACGCTGGTTGAAATGCATGTGCTCAGAGTTGCGCAGCTCGTTGGCATCATGGGCGAGATTATTTAACACATAATTGTGTGTGTGTGTGCGCGCGCGTGTGTGTGTGTCTGTATGTGTGTGTGCGTGTGTGTGTCACCACACTTGTCTGACGCTGCGTGAGGCATGAGGCATGCACAAACACACACACACACACACACACACATGTAATGGACTTTGAGAAATGGCGGAACGCACACCGCACATTTCTTTATTGCGGCACATTCCCAATGAAGTCGGGGTGGACAAGACTACGACAGTTCATGTATGAGCTATGGATGTGGACTCCAAAACAATTCCAATTACAGAGTTACTGCTAGAATCTTCCCATGACCATATCCATTGCCCAAAGATCACGCTGTTTTTCCTATGACCATATCCATTGCCCAAAGATCTCACGCTGTTCTTCCTTCCAGAGCTAAATTGAGAAGAGGCGTGACAAAAATCAGCTTTGCATACTTGTAGGGTTGGCCAGACCCATAGATATACGGTGAATATACGGTATTTTTGGTAGGGAAATCACCAAATATGCGGGGTATATATACGGTGTATATGTACGGTTCTGGCCAACCCTACATACTTGACAGCCTATAGGGAGGAAAATTGGTCCCCCAAGTGCATGTCGTGCCATGCACCCCTCCCAGCCCTTTCCCCACCCCCACCTTTGTTTTTGTCTAAGCAGCCAGTACAATTGAGTAATTGTCAATATTGTTTTGGCGACATGAGTTAAGTAAAGCAAGCACACTTCTTTTTCTTTGGCACTTGCTTCCAACACTTGCGCGTTGAAGCAGTGCACACACACACACACACACACACACACATCCCCACCCCTACCCCTACCTCACCTTCACCTTCACTCCAACTCCCCCCTCACACACACCTGTTTGTTTGCGTCCAAGACCACCATCCCATGCTGCTGTCCAGAGACGCCGATGCCCTTCACTTCATTATTCCTGACTTCATTATCCAAAGCCTGCAGCGCCTGCTGGGTTGCTTCAATGCCTCCCTTATAGCAATTCAAGTAAAGCCAGCATTGCAAGAATTAGAAGCTGAAGACAGTCAAAATCTGGTAGTAAACAAGTGCCTTGAACAATCTTTGTATGATTACGCGGGCAAAACTGCATATTCTGTGAAAACAAATTTGCTTTTGGGGTCATGGTGAGTCCATAATAGCGTAAACGTTACGAATGTATGTCTTATGGGTAGGGTTGGCCAGAGCCTTATATATACGGTATCTGATATTTTTGGTGTTGCCTCTTTTGTATCTAAGTGCCTAGCCCTGTTCCCTTGATTTTTCTAGCGTTTTCTTTGGTTTGGTTACAGGCTTTTTCCCAAGCTTCCGCTCAGATGCCCTCCAGAGGCATATATAGCGATGTAACCTTACCTTACCTTACCTTACCTTACCTTATATATACGGTATATAGGTATACGGTATTTTTGGCAGGAAATCACCGAATATAAGGTCATATACGGTGCATATATATACAATTCTGGCCAACCCTACGGGTTACCACGGGAGAATATATCAGGAAAAAGGTGTACAAACTCTTGTCAACAAGAGCTACAAGTGCAGGAGTGCCTACTTATTGCCAAGCAGAATAGGACAAGCAGGACAAGTGCGGTAAGAAATGAAATTCAAAGTTTGCGCCTGCAATGAGTTGCGCACACAGCTTGTTGCCCATTTGCTGAAGGTGCAAATTAAGAATGCATCAAATAGGTCACAAAGACTAGTTTTGGGCGTTTAGCCTAGAGCGTTTAGCCTAAGGCAACTTTGTACCAGCCAGAAATTGCAATTAAATAATGTATGCCAACAAGTTTTCTAACGTGCGATGCAAAGCAGTAACAAGTCACTTGTTTCTTCAGATTACCTTTATCCACCAAGAGGGTTCTTGCTCCGCTCGCCCCTTCACACTCGTTGGCAGCAAGCCAAAGGAGGAAACTCCTCTGCCGATGATTTCTTTCGTGTCCGAATTATACACCAACGCCTTCACGCCCTACGCGTGGCGGAGTTTCAGGGTACTGGTTTAGCTGGAAGAAGCGTTAGTTGAGATGTTTCGTGGTCCTACAAGAAAGCACCGTGAATTCCTTTATTGCTGATTAGCTACATTCTGTTCTCACACCACTGCGCAAAGTAATCTTGAGCATTTATGATAATCCTAAGCTGCCCTACTCCCTTACAATGCAAATGCAAGCGTTCACACGCATGCACTGATGTACAGAGAAAGAGACTTCCTGCGTGCAACATCCCACCTGCGTGCCCACATCCCATCCTATGTACAGAGGCATAAACCCAGGGTGTAATTAGGATTATCGAGACTCCAGAAAAATCGAGTTCAATTGACAGCTAACTAATAACAATATTTTTTATAAGTAAGGCACACGACGGTTCAACTTTGACAATACATAATGAGCAAACGAGCCAGGGAGCCACAAGCAGGCGGGAAGGCATCAGGCCCCAAGCAGCAAAAGGTACCTTTGATCATGGGGAACTGGTGTCACTCCACAACACTACTTAAGTGGTCAAAGAAAGTGCACAACAGACATTAAAAATCTGGTCTGCACCTGCCTGCCAATTTTTTGGGCCTTGCGCACCCAGTAGTTCGCAAAGCACCAGTTCCTCTCGTCTGCGACACATTCTGCAACGCGCAGCTCTTCCAGAGCTCCAAAAAAGAAGAGGAGCCAAAAAAAGAACAGTTCGTTGAGGTGGACTACGCACACGCAACCATCCCGGAGAAGATGTTCAGCACTTGCAGGTGTGGTAAACTGTGTTAGACTAGATGTGCTTGCAAGCGAGCATCTGACCAATTGTTACCCGTAACACTTTGAATCGCGGTATTGACTGAACTCTTTGCCCACTGAATAGCACATGGCCAGAAAACTTGTTTTGCCTCTAGGTTGCATCATTTTGTGTACCTTGAAACAAATCTCTGCTTTTATAGAAGCTTGCACGTACCTTGCAACGCACACCCTCACTTTTGCACGATGTATTCGTACTTCGAAAGAGCTGCTCTTCGGGTTAAAACCTGTCTACCAACCTTATTACTGTGTTCCCTTCAGACCTATGTACGAGAAGTACTGCAAACAGTCGGTGCTGATGCGAAGCACGACAGATGTCCAGCCCAAGTCCGGCAAGAGAGCCAGGTGCGCTTACAAAGGGCCAGCCTGTAATGTAGCGGGGAAGAACAGCAGCCGAAACGAGGACCACCTAGGGCAATCCGTTACATACGTTGAACGAATGGAAGCCTTTGCAAGGTCAACCTTGAAGTTTTAACATGGTTCTAGCCTAATGTAGGCATGCAGGTTTTAGGGGTAACCAAGCAAGCATCCAGTTGTAGCCTTTACCTACGGCCTAAAGTGATTTTAGCCAGAGAGTACCAGTTAAATAACGTATTTGTTCAAACTTGCCGTAAAGTGAACCGGTTAAGGTAACCAGACAAGTATCACTAGCCCTATATGCAGCACTAACTGCAACAGAGCAGCTGGTCGCTGATCAGGCAAGTACCTGCATAATTTGGAACTAATTGCTGCACGCATGTCCGTGGGGATGCAGACGTTTTTCATGCCTGCCTGATCCGTTTTTGAGTGCCTGCCAACAAGAGTCTCCCTCTCTGCCTAAAACACTCTATATTACTGCCATAAGCAACCAAGCATTTAACCCAAGCCAAGAACGTCCCACTGCACGTGGCGATGCTGGTGCCAAACGCAACCAAGATTTTAAATCCAAGCCAAAAATGTCCCACTGCACGCGGCGATGCTAGTGCCATAAGCAACCAAGCTTTTAACCCAAGCCAAGAACGTCCCACTGCACGTGGCGATGCTGGTGCCATAAGCAACCAAGCATTTAACCCAAGCCAAGAACGTCCCACTGCACGTGGCGATGCTAGTGCCATAAGCAACCAAGATTTTAACCCAAGCCAAGAACGTCCCACTGCACGTGGCGATGCTGATGCCATAAGCAACCAAGCATTTAACCCAAGCCAAGAACGTCCTTTTGCACGTGGCAATGTCGGCACAGGGCCACCAACCTGGGCTTTGATCCTGACACGGAAGACTCAGAGGAAGACATACCCTCAGACCCCTCTTGGGAAACATACGGTGCGCATTTGTACAAGTGTGCAGTGATCTTTTTCTAGGGCAACATTCCAGGTTTTCTGCTAGCATCATGGATTTTCCTAGCACCATGCATGCTCACACGCACTGGCGCGTTGCATTTCATGCCTGCACCTTACATCTGCGCTCATGTCTCGTGACGGCAGGCTGAGTGCATGTGTGTGTGTGTGCATGTGAGTGTGTGTGCATGTGCGTGTTCATGTGTGTGCGTGTAGGTATGTGCGTGTCTCATGCAGGCAGAGTGTTAGGGCTTTATCGCATTAAGGGTTGATTCTGGGTGCTTTGGGAATTGTATCATCTTGATTATTTTCATCTTTTCTACGGGTGGCGTTTTAGACTTAACGGAAGGATACAATATTCAGGCCTGCTGTATGATACCCTGTTGTATGTCACTACAGCCGAGCCTTGAGCATCTCACAGACATGGTTTGTCTGTGTACCTACACCACTGGCTTCCTCTCAAACATGCTTACCAAGGAGGCACGTGTAAAGGATGTGAATGCCCAATCCCTTGCAACATGGCCTAGGATCTTGTACCGTCCTGCACATCCAGGGCTGCATTTCGTGATGGCCTTGGAGCCCTTAGTTTCGCGCAGCTATGGCTTGCCGATTTATCTGCAAGAGTTTCTGATTCACCTGCTCCTCAACCACGAGCGACACACCACCAACCTTTCGTTACGTGCCCTGAGGTGCGTCAAACCTTTTGTCGCTAATCTGTCTTCTGACTTGTGATGATTAACAGTCTTGCTCACCGGCCACAAGCGCTGCACACTACCACGAGCGACATTAGCCACAAGTGACATACACACCATTTTTGTCTAGCAATGTTGAACGGTCTTGTTCGCCAGCCACAAGCGCCGCACACCACCATAAGCGGCACCAGTCGCAAGAGACACACACACACACACATCTCTGACTTGCAATGTTGAACGGTCTTGTTCGCCATCCACAAGCACACCACCACCAACAACAACACCAACCTGTAGTTGCATACTCTGAGGCTCGTCAGACTTCAGACAGTTTCTTGGGTCTGAAAACTTCGATCTGATCTGATGATTTTTCTATTGGGTTTTGGCTATCTGGAATTGTTTGGCAAGTGGAAAAGATGGGAGGTAACCCTGGGTCTCTGAGCACCTCGGTTTATCAAATTTAGTTTGCATCTCAAATTGCACCCCTTGCCCTCGCAATGCTACGACGCCTTTTTGCGGCTGTTCACTCTTAACATGTCCTTGTCCCCCACATTGACAATATATTGCTTGTACCGCCCTCAGGCAACTGCTGCTGCTGCTGCTGCTGCTTGACCTGAAGCAGCACCCCTGTCAAGAAGATGCTCATGATTTAGCTGGTCAACCTAGTTAACCGCTCAGCTAAACCGATCTGTTTGCACCACGCACAGGCTGCTGCTGCTGAACCTGAAGCTGCACCCGCCCTGCAGCGTCTCAGCAGACGGCCCACCTGGGCAGCTGCGCAAGAACACAGGACTGTGGCTTCCCAGCAAGAAGTGCGTGTGTGTGTGTGGCATGTGGCATGTGTATTGTTAGCAGCATTTGCCCACTCAGTTGTGGGTCCAGGTGCTCACAGGCCATTGTTACGTCCATCGTTGCCAGTGTTGTTACTATTGATGTCTGAGCCACCTGTGTGAAAATGGCCAAAACTGTGCAAAATTTGTAGCAAAAGACGCACCGGGTGTTAATAAGACCCCATTGTTACGTCCATCGTTGCCAGTGTTGCTCCTGATGTCTGAGCCACCTGTGTGAAAATGGCCAAAACTGTGCAAAATTGTAACAAAAGATGCACCGGGTGTTAATAAGACCCCATTGTTATGTCCATCGTTGCCAGTGTTGCTACTGGTGTCTGAGCCACCTGCGTAAAAATGGCCAAAACTGTGCAAAATTTGTGACAAAGATGCACCGGGTGTTTATAAGACCCCATTGCTATGTCCATCGTCGCCAGTGTTGCTCCTGATGTCTGAGCCACCTGTGTGAAAATGGCCAAAACTGTGCAAAATTGTAACAAAAGATGCACCGGGTGTTAATAAGACCCCATTGTTACGTCCATCGTTGCCAGTGTTGCTACTGGTGTCTGAGCCACCTGCGTAAAAATGGCCAAAACTGTGCAAAATTTGTAGCAAAAGACGCACCGGGTGTTAATAAGACCCCATTGTTATGTCCATTGTAGCCAGTGTTGCTACTACTGATGTCTGAGCCACCTGTGTGAAAATGGCAAAATTTGTGCAAAATTGTAGCAAGACAGGCACCGGTGCTAACGATGGCCTTTTTGGTAATTACTCCTCTGTTCACAAACCCTATCAATGTGATGAAGATGAGTATTTACTGTTAGGGTGCACATGTGTTTGTATATTATAAGTATGGTTATAAGTGCTGCTGACAGCTGGCAGTGCATGTGTCAAGGATATGAGTGTATACGACATCTCCTTACCTGCATTTGCTTTCACACTTCAGATTCACCTTTCAAGGCTCAACATGCCTCCCCATGCTGGCAGCAACGGAGCTGGACATTGTTTTGGACTTATGGCAAAACGCCCACGAGGTACTTTTGTTTCTATGATATATAATATAATTTGTTTGTTTCAGTATAACGACTGCAGCATTATATCTATGTGGCACGTCCAGTTCTCTTCTTTAATGTCACCTGAACCAGAGCAATAATGCTCTCGGCCCAAGGTTACCAGCGCGTAGATTCCTAATTATCTCACTAGCGCTAAACTTGTACTTCTATTAAATTATAAAGCCTACCCATTACTCAAATTGGTATCTGCTCTTTTTAAGCCAGTTTTATGTAAAATGTATAATGCCTGCTGCGCTGATCCAATTTGCGTGCATTGTTCCATTGTTCTCACTCTCACACACGGCCCTGCATTGTACGCCTAAAGATAGCTCACCAGCAACAAAAGGCACCAATCAAACTCAGCCCACACACGTGCTCCGTGCTTTGTGGCATTTCCCTCTGTTGCAGCAAAGCATGGCCGGCATACACGTAGGGTTGGCCAGAACCATATATATACGGTGTATAGGTATACGGTATTTTTGGCGGGGAAATCACCAAATATACGGTCATACACGGTGTATATGTACACTTCTGTCCAGTCCTACGTATACAGTCGTCAGGAAGATCAAACGTACTTTGATCTTATTTCAGCCCACACACGTGCCCCACACATGCATTGTGCCATTTCCCTTTTCTGTGCAGCAAAGCCTGGCTGGTATGACAGACGTGAAGGGCAGTGCTGCCAAGGGGGGCAAGAAGTTAAAGTTTTCTGCTGGGAAGCTGCTCCTCCTACAGGTATGAAAGAATGCAGGTATGGAAGAATGCAGGTATGGAAGTTGCTTCTCCTGCAGGTATAGAAGAATGCAGGTATGGAATGCAGGTATGCAAGTTGCTCCTCCTGCAGGTATGGAGTGGGCACACAGGCGGTTCAAAAAGCAGAGCATGGATAAAATCACAAGCTCTTTAGAGTCTTTGTCACCGTCAGATCCACTGCAGATCCACTTCACTTCAGATCCACTGCAGTGCTCACAAGCTCTTTAGTGTCTTTGTCACCGCCAGATCCACTGCAGATCCACTGCACTTCAGATCCACTGCACATCCACTTCACTTCAGATCCACTGCAGTGCTCACAAGCTCTTTAGTGTCTTTGTCACCGTCAGATCCACTGCAGATCCACTTCACTTCAAATCCACTGCAGACCACTTCACTTCAGATCCACTTCAGTCCACTTCACTTCAGATCCACTGCAGATCCATTTCACATTCAGATCCACTGCGGTGCTTCAGATCCACTGCAGATCCACTTCACTTCAGATCCACTGCAGATCCACTTCACTTTAGATCCACTTTAAATCCACTTCACTTCAGATCCACTGCAGTGCTTCACGCAAGCGATGAAAACGCTAATCATCCATTCAGGAAATGGAAACGTTGCTGCCAGGCAGCAACAGCAGTCACAACGCCAGGCAGATCATACTTTACGACCCTTGGAACTTTGGCTTGGACACAGACCATAAGGCGTGAAGTGCAGCTACAAAACAAGGAATGAAAAGAAAACGGATGCATGCCCGCTCCCCACATCAATCTAAGGAGAACCTGCGTGCTTCGTAATACCCACACACAAACTTTGCTTTCGCATTCAAGCCAGATCACTTGACGAAATGAGTTGAATAAGCATTGGTTATAGAAGTGCCAAAATGCTGAAAGTAGCCGATGGTAGGTCTGTACAAAGCGTTGTAGCACAATTCCCCTTGCTGGGCAAGAACTGTTTGCCATCTTCCTGTTTCTGCCGTGTGTATTTGCTGTGTCCCCTGTGTGCCTGTGTCCCTCTTCATAACTCTGTTTGTAACATAGAACGTACGAAAGCTGTGACCCGCGTAAGTCTGCACTTTCTGCCGTGTGTATTTGCTGTGTCCCCTGTGTGCCTGTGTCCCTCTTCATAACTATGTTTGTAACATAGAACGTACGAAAGCTGTGACCCCCCGCGTAAGTCTGCAGTTTGTGCCGGGTGGCCTTTGCGCTTGAGCACGCCTTTTCACAAGGCTCTGTCTCCCTTGTTTGTGTTGTCAACGCAGCATGTGACAGCCGTGACACACGGAAGCCTGCAGTTTGTGCCGGCTGGCCTTTGCGCTTGAGCACGCCTTTTTGCAAGGCTCTG
>Ga0307948_1000440_pt1 | contig 28321 bp, 16 predicted proteins | sample OrgLakmetagen280_FD_201824 | JGI IMG/M metagenome (GOLD analysis project Ga0307948, IMG submission 201824) | Saline water microbial communities from Organic Lake, Antarctica - #280 | ecosystem: Environmental > Aquatic > Non-marine Saline and Alkaline > Saline | place: Antarctica: Organic Lake...
AGGGGGCCCGTGAGGGGGGCAGGATACCTCTTATATAAGGGAGGGGGACCTACAATAAAGGGTGTGTGGAAGCTCCGGCCAAAAAAAGGTCTTCTCTTCGCAGAAAACTAGACGTCGTAGCCAAGAACACGTCCTTATCTATAGAGGATTACTTCAAAAGTAGTGGGTAGCTACTCCAAGGCGAGGTCGCTCAATTTAGTCGGATTTCCCCCCCCCCCCCCCCCCTTAAAAATAAAGGGGGCCGGAGGGAAAAGCAAATCCTAAAAATTACGACGGACGCTTAGCACTCGTGCTTAAGTGGGTCAGCTTTTTGTATATTTGTATATAGGGCCGTGCGGAGGATTAATACTTCCCCTATATTTTTAAGGGCCGTAGGGAAACAACTAATTATACACATTATGACGGATTACGCTACGGGATTTGCTCCCCCTTGAGGATTTATTTTAAGTGCTCGAAGCGCGCCCCTCACGGGGCGCTCTGCTTACACGCCACAATTTTTTTTTGAACCCAGTAGGAATTGAACCTACACTAGCGATTTCGAAGACCGCTGTCCTATCCTTTAGACGATGAGTTCGTATATCGTTTATCTATATATTCTATATCATATAAGTGACAGGTGCACCCTATTAAATAGAGTAGCGGGTAATCTTCATCCGCGTATTTCCATTCAAAGTCAGCTTCAGATGTAAATAAACCTTCTTTTAGAAGAGCTAGTAAAGCAGTCTATTCTACCGTTTCATCTAAAAATAGATCACCCCCATATACCATATATATGGGGGTGAGTGAACATTTATTAAATTCTTAATTTAATTTAATTTTAGACCCCCACTAATCAATTTTAATAGAAAGAATATCTTGTACCAAACGATCTTCTTCATCTAAATAATTAAAAATCCGTTGCGGCCCCCGTGAGGGGCCCCCCGCCTCCCCCCCCCAAAGTGGAGGGGGCCCCTCACGGGGGCCAATTGTAATGATTTAAATTAGGTGTAAATTTACTGACCCCGCGTGCAAAAGCACGTTTAATAGCAAAGAGAACTAACTTTTTAAGAGCTATAATAAAGTCAATGGGTCAAATGTGCCACAAGCCACCCGAAAGTTAAGATTATACCGCAGCATAAGGCCCTACATTAACAGGATATTGATTGTCCACCGTCTGATCACGAATATTCAGATACAACGTCCGACATGAAAGTACTATTTATATGGACCATAACTCAGTTAAAGACCATTTCGAACGTATATATAAAAAGTAGAATCGTCTGCTCGGACGATCCGAGCGGACGAGACTTGCCCCGTGAGGGGTCCGCTCGTAGTTTTAAATATCTTCTATATCCCCCCGCGGATATAAGCGGGTAAAATTAATAGGTCCGCGAGTACGAGTTTTTATCGTACTCGTTAATAGCCCCGGAGCGCTTGTGTCGGAATTGTCCGCCCCCCCCCTACGGGGGGAGGCGGACAATTCCGAGCGCTTCCCCGCCCCTGGCGGACACGGGTTGGGGTACGCCAATTAAGCGCTAGGAATTGTCCGCCCCCCCCCGTAGGGGGAGGGCGGACAATTCCTACGCAAGTAGCAGACTTCGAACCCCCTTTCTCAAAAGTCTTATTTTGCCCCCCCGTATATCCGCGGGGGGAAAATATTCGAGTTTTATCGTACGAGCGAACGATCCCCTTATATATATAGGGGATCGTCGCTCCCCCCCTTCGGGGGGGTAGGTTCGCGCGCACTCGAAGGGAGTTTCGCGTCAGGCGCGACCCTCACGGGTCCCTTCGACAAGCGCTGCGAGTCTATTAGCGAGTACGATAAAAAGATTACGTCCCCCTGACGGGATATTCGTTGCGTGCACTATCTCTTAATTGTTTAAAATCTGATTAAACAGACATATTAATGAATTTTATGCGTTAAAAGGTTTTCAATTAGAGCGGTTGAAAGTTGTTAACAAGTGGCCAATAAAGGGGTTTTAGAGCGATTATCTACCTTTTTAGAAGTTACATCCATTAAAACCTAAAAATAAGCGAGCGATATTCTGGCATAACTTTTCCAATTGCCTTGGGCGGATTTGTGCCAACCTTTCATTATACCCCTTTATTCCACCCTCCAGGGTGGAATAAAGGGGTATAATGAAAGGTTGGAATGAAAGGGTGCTATGAGAGTAGGAGGCCCCCCTGACGGGACGGGTTAACCCCCTTTTTGGGGGGGCTCTTCGCGTCAGGGGGGCCTCCTACTTCGGGTAGACAAATACCTCCCAATTCCACTGGAGGATTTCGGCTTAGCCGAAATCCTGAGGACGGCCCTATATATATATATATATAGGGCCGTCCTAGACAATTAAGATCCGGACGCCAACCTGTGAGGGAGGTTACCCCCTTTTCTTCTTTAATCGATTTTGTAATATTTACTTTTTAACAGGGTAAAATGTAAGAGAGGGTAAACAATTATAAAGAGTAAGTATTCACCCTCCCTTACATTTTGCCTTAAGGTATAAAAAACTAGCAAAACTAGCAAAACTAGCAAAACTAGCAAAACTAGCAAAACTAGCAAAACTAAAATGTTAGGTGGTTATACCCAAGGTCCGTTTAAAGGAAGTCTTGCTTCTGAAAGTCACTTTTAAAAATATGCGAGTTTATCGAATAAATTTTAAAATTCGAGAAACTCGTACTCGCGAATAGACTCGGGGCGCTTCGCACTATGCGCGAGTTTATGTTCGCATAAATTGCCCCGTGAGGGACGCAATTTATGCGACCTTCGTCGGATTTTTGTAGGTTCGCGAGGAGAGTCGGAATTGGGTAGGATTTCGCCTCCCTCACGGGTTAACCCGTGAGGGAGGCGCCCTCACGGGTTAACCCGTGAGGGAGGCGCCCTCACGGGTCCGTAGGTCCGCTCTCCCCCCGTAGGGGGGTCCCCGTGAGGGGGTCGCTTACCCGTGAGGGACGCTTTAGTGCGAAGGTCGCATCCCTCACGGGTCCGCTTCAGTGCGAAGGTCGCATCCCTCACGGGTCCGGAGCGCTTGCGCTTCTCCTGCCGCAGAGGTCGCTAAATTTGCGTCCCTCCCCCCTACGGGGGGGGGCAAACCCGTGAGGGAAGCGCTAGGAATTGTCCGCCCCCCCCCGCAGGGGGGAGGCGGACAATTCCGACGCAAGTCGCAGACTTCGAACCCCCTTTTCAGAAAGGGGGTTCGCCCGTGAGGGGATCTGCGAGTTGTAGGTCCGCTCTCCCCCCGTAGGGGGGTCCCCGTGAGGGGGTCGCTTACCCGTGAGGGACGCGCCGCCCCAGCGTCCCTCACGGGTAAGCGACCCCCTCACGGGGCGGGACCCGTGAGGGGGGCAGGAGACCCGTGAGGGGAACCTACAAAAATCCGACGGAGGACGCGTCCCCCGCCCCTGGCGGGACGGGGGACGCGCCGCCCCAGCGTCCCTCACGGGTAAGCGACCCCCTCACGGGGCGGGACCCGTGAGGGGGGCAGGAGACCCGTGAGGGGAACCTACAAAAATCCGACGGAGGACGCGTCCCCCGCCCCTGGCGGGACGGGTTTGCCCCGTGAGGGACGCAAACCCGTGAGGGACGCGCTCGGAATTGGGTCGGACCCGTCCCGCCAGGGGCGGGGGCCTCCCCCGCCCCTGGCGGGACGGGTCCGCCGGCGTCCCCCGCCAGGGGCGGGGGAGACGCATATGCCACCCTCACGGGTCCGACTCTACGAGCGAACCTACCCCCCCTATAGATATAAGGGGGGGAGCGACGATCCCCTATATATATAAGGGGATCGTTCGCTCGTACGAGAAAAGTCGAAGTTTAAATATCTTCGATATTTAAACTTCGACTTTTCCTTTTTGTTGTAGAGGTGTATTACCTGAACGATGCGCACGTTCTAATTTTTTCTTAAGAACTTTAGCATTATGCTTAGCATATAGATACTTTTTAGGTTGAACTTGCCATTCAACTAAAGTACGCTTTTTCTTACGTTTAGTTTTTCGTTTAGGTAACGTGTCCACATTTTGATTGGATTCAGATGTATTACGTAATTTATTTTGTGGCGTAAGATCTGAGATATTAGATTGTAAGTTATCTGAACTTATTTTTGTGGATTTTAGTTTAGGTGCTTGCGTAAGTTCTAACTTAAGATAATCACCTGGCCATACGAAACCACCGGCTCGTGGACGATAACGCCATACAGCTCTAATAACTTGTCTTTGAACACGTCGTTTTAATTGTTTTACACGAAGGGAAGGTTGATCCATTGGACTCACTCCGGCAAGACGTTGTTGACGTTTAGCCCTTAAAGTTTTTTGTTCATTCATTAATTCAGAGAATGATTTATTGATTTTTTTAGATGATAAAGGTCTCCAACGTATTAAAGAATTAATATCTTGTTGTGATGAAAATTGGAATTTATCGTCTGTTAATGGGTTTTGTTGAATCCAATTTAAGAACTTAAGACGACGTGGAATAACAATGGAAGAATCATGTTTTAAATGATATTTACGTTTTGGTTTTAAACGTTTTCTTAAAGTAAAATCATAATTATAAAGAGAAGGATTAGAAGAAATTAGAGCATTAAAAGTTTCACTATTCTTAATATTATTTACGCTTAATAAACGTCGACTTAAGTAACGATTTCGAGGTAATCTAGTACGTTTATAAAAAACATAAATATAATGAACTGGTAAAACTTGATTTAATAAAGGTCCTGACGGAAACCAAACAGGAGTACGCGGATGCTTTTTAACACGAAGTAAACGTTTTTTCAAGCGACGTGATGTATTGAACCCATCTTGACGATTACTGTTATCACGATTATTAATTAAATACGAACCTTTTTTAGTCTTTTGAAGTGTACTAAGTAAATCCTGATGGTTAATACTATTTTTTATTCCAATAGTAGATTCTCCGCTAAATGTGGTAGGAGACACTGAATCTTTCTTTTTGTTACGCATTGTTTTATCGCCTAACCATGTTTTTAAGATACTATGACGGAAAAGCATTTTGCGCCAACCAAGAGGAGAAAAACCATCCATACCTAATGCAAAGAATTGATCAGGATCGTAAGTTGTAAACGGAATTTGCCAATATAAAGTAGTAGCAGCATTCATTCCTTTTAGAGGTGCTTCTGTAAATTTCTCTTTTGGAGGCCTTATACTATTACTATAAGAATCACTTTCAAAAGAATTATTAGCTCGGAGCTGGCGGAGCTCCGCATTTTCGGTATTACTGGCGCGCGAAGTCCCCTTATATATATCAGGCTTCGCGACACTATTGTTAGGAGAAACAAAAGTCGAATTTTTTTCCCCTTCGGGGAGAAAATATTCGAGTTTTCTCGAAGAAAATTCAATAGAATTTTCTTCGATAAAAGATTTATCTACTTCATAACCAGCATCTTGACGAGATAATAAACGATTAGTTACTACAAATTTTCTTAAAGATTCATCCCAACCAGCATAAAAAGGCAACGAAGTATTAGGTAAAAGTCCAACGGGTCCGCGGTGAACCCCTGAGCTACCCACAAGATTATTAGTATTATTAGTATTATTATTATTAGACTCGCCAGTTAAATTTTTATTAACTAATAAATTTTCATATAATTGATTAACAATTTGAATTTGTGGGGTTTCTTTATTTTGTGGAATTTCTTTATTTTGTGGCGTAGCTTGTATACTAGATAAATTATTATTTGGAGTTGAAATTTGAATATTATTTTCCCTCGATAAGTTAGTATCCGATTTCAAAGTAGATTGAATACGCATTGCTTCAGGTAACGCTAAAGGTTTAAAATCTTTATTACCTATTTGTAATTGATTATTAATTGTTACCGAATCACGTTGCATGATTTCTTGAGGTGATAATTCCGCAAGTTTTTGTTGAATAAGTCTATCTTTTTCAATTTGCCATAGTGCATCCGTCGATGCCTGGATAGAAGGTAAATATTGTTTCCACCACCAATTATGAATTTCAAGTTTACTTTTTACACGTTTAAATTGTTTGCTTAAGACACGTATTTTACTAATTGAATAACGACGTCTTTTTAAATACTTACGACGTTTTTGAGAAGCACGAAGTGTCATACGTTTTTGTTTCCAAGAACGTAGTTTACGTTGTTTATTTTTACGTTGTTTTACACGTGCTTGTTTAAATTGAAGCACATTTGCATTTGTAGGCCCTTGTGTAGGTAAAATACGTTCATCTTTTAGAAAATTTCCTTTATATGTCGTAGCGCCGCCTTTAAGAGAATGCATTTTAGCATAGAAACGATTACGGTCTACAATATCTGCAGGTGTTAAAGATGCATCAGATAAATTCTCACGAGTATCGTCCGCTCGAATAGCGGCGCTGACGGGTCTAGCACGATCTTCTGCCGTACCTAAGCGAGCTATATTTTTATTAAAGAAATTTTTAATATCTTTTTTCATTAAATCTCCTAGATTACGTTTTCTAAAAACACCACGATTTCTACGTACGCGATAACGACGTTGAGGCGAACGTTCACGTTTAAAATTGAAAAAACTTGCAATATAATTATTATTAAAGAACGAGTTTTTTTCAGTTGTATCGTTGGCTAAAATATTGTGTAAGTCAAGTGATGTATAAGTTGATGGTAAATTTACTGTACCTTGCTTATATATAGGTGTATCAATACGTTTTTTGCGATTTGGTAGGCTTAAAGCCGTTTGCTGCGCTGTTTGTTTTTTAGTTAATAAAAGTTTAAATTCTTTGCGTAAACGTTTTTGTTTACCTATAGCACGTTGTTTTTTCCGCCAATTATTTAAACTTTTTAGTTTAATGGGTTTAACTAGTTTAGTAATTTTATGGGAATTAAATAAAGATAATCCACCATAAGTATTGCTAAAAGTTTGGTATATTGTAGATATTTTGTTTTTAAGATAGTTGATCGTTCTAATAGATGTTGGTTTTTTCTCTAATTGAGTTGTTATTGTGTGAAGCTTATGGGTAGCTACTTGGATTTCACGATTAAGCTTCTGTTTTTGAGACAAACGTAATGTGTCTAATTTTTTAACATCTCCGTACGAAGAACGTTTTTCATTTTCTGCATTAGCAGTATTGATACCATCCGCAATTGCTTTTTGTAAACCAGAGGTAATATATTGAGAATCCTGTGCTCCCTCCCCCCCTAAATAAGGGGGGGACGTATATATAGGGCCCCCCCTAAAGGCGAGGGCACCCGGCTGGTCCCCTATATATGGGACCGGCCGCTGTTGTTTATCATAAGTGGGAGAAGATACATCTCTATCTATTGTTTTTACAGGTTTAGAGTTAGAAATCCAATCATTTAATGTTTTTAATTTTTGCTGTAAAGTTTTTTCTTTATTAATTTTACGTTTTTCACGTTTATCTATACGTCGTGTAAGATAATTTTTTAACGATTCCTGATTATTAACACGACGTTTCCAATTTTTAAGAAAAGTGGTATATAAATTTTCTAAAGATGCATTTGCTTGTAATGGTTTAGTTGTTTCTCCTTTTATCGAAGAAAATTCTATTGAATTTTCTTCGAGAAAACTCGAATCTTTTCCCCCCGAAGGGGGGGAAAATTCGACTTTTGAAGGAGAAGGTGCTGCGACTATTTCATTAAGATTTTGACGTAGAATATTTTGTATTGCAGGAGAATTATATTGTTTTTCAATGTTTTCTTTTTCGACAGAAGTTAATAAATAATCTTTTTCTTGATAGCTTAATTTGGTTTCATTAGTGGTGGGCTTATTACCACGTAATTTCTGACCATTATAAAGAAAAGATGTTAAGGAAGCATAATTTTTGTTATCTACTAATTGTTTAATATAATTTTTGCGCAGTTGAGAAGAATTGTTTAAATATTCACGAACAACTTTTTGAGATTGTGTTAATAAATCTTCACTAGGCACAAATTTATAAGGACTTAATAATTCTTCATGTATAACTAAAGGATTTAGTAGAGGATTTTTAGAATTATTAGGGTACTCATTGTATAATGGTTGGTCAAATTTTAATACAGTAGTATCTTTTTGAGGTTCTAATATATTGATATTAGAATTGTTCGAATTAACCCCTAATGACTTGACATTTGATGCGTTTGACCCTTTATCTAATACAATATTAGATAGATTACTATCAAAAGGAAACGCACTATTAATTGTAGGTGTTATTGCAAATAAGTGTCGTATTTTTTTAAAGGTTCCTGCAAATTGCTGATTATAAGCACGAGAAGAAAAACTTTTAGAACCACCAATTTTTGTTTTCATTGTTCTATAATGCTCCATATTGGTATACCAACGTAGTGTATTGTAATGTTCTGATAAGAAAAAACGTCGTAAATGTAATAAATTTTCTTCTTTAGAAGTTAAAAAATGTGTTTTAGGTTGACGTCTAATAAAACTATCAACATCAAATTTTAATAAAAGTCTATTAAAAGGACTATAATACCAATGTTGCATTACATCTTTATAAATTTGATAACGATAGCGACTAGCTTTTTTACTGACAACAGAATAATTAAAAGTCGGCTTTTGAGTTCTTTGCGCTAAATCAGATGTTTGTTGTATACCACTATCTGATAGTAGATTTTTCCCGTTAGTTTGTTTATAGGGAGACCCATTAGAAGTTAATGAAGTGGGCGCCGCCCTCCCCTTTAGGGGGGGACTCCCCCCGTAGGGGGGGGACCCGTGAGGGCCCCCTGCACTCAATAAAGACGCGGGATCCCTTATATATGGGCCAACGCCACCTTCCGTAGAAAGATATTGTGGAGCTAAGTTAGCGGCCGGGCTTACCGTCCCCCCCATATTTATGGGGGGGGGCGACAATTCTGCACTCGGATTAGTCCCCCCAAAAGGGGAACTAATCCGATCCTCGCGGGATTCGCTCGCGAGTAAACGTAATTTTCGTGGAGTTCTTGTTGTTTTTCTACGTGCTTTTCGTAAACTACCTACTTTCATAGTACGTTCCCAACGATTTGTTGGTTTATAATTATAAAAATAACGTCTCATCATTACACGGAAATAAGGAGCATTATTTTCGACAGAAAATTTTCTAAAAATATTTGGAGTATAATAACGTAATTTACGTTGCAGCGCCGCTTCTTGTTGAAGGTAAAATTTTAGTGGATGTAACAACACAAAAGGTTGTTGCGATTTAATGTCATATTTGGAATCATCCGTCTTATTGAGAGAATTCCTATCCGTCGACGTTTTCCTATATATATTGGAAAACGTCGATTCCCCCGTTAACAAAGAATTTGGTAACGGGGAAGGTGACTCGCGAGTGTCATTAGCGCGTATATCAGCGCTTGCGCTTAGCGCTGGTCCACCAAGGCTATCGTCCGTGCTCCCCCCCTTCGGGGGGGGGGAGCGGACGATAGGTGTATTTTTTGTAAGTTCTTTTCCATAATTAGGTAAACCAGGAGCCCATTTATATGGGGCCGGAGTTGCTTCTTTTTCTTGTAATGAAAGAGTTGAGCGATAACGTAATATTTGTAAATCTTTATTTGATAATGTATTCATACGTGAACTTTGTTTTTTAATAGATTCTTTATTTCTTTTTAATATTTGCTTGGCTTGTTTTTGGTCTAAAGAATCTAAAACACTGATATTCATTTTATTAGGCAATGCTAAAGAACTATTATAAAAATTGCGGTGCACATTTTTGAAAAAAAGATTAGAGGTTGGAATTTGTGTTTTAGGTTCATGATAAATCTTTGAAAATATTTCTTTCCAACGTTTTGAATAGATAGTATTTTTCTTAAAAGAGTTAGATTGTTTTAACTCTAAATTATTAGACGTTGCAGTTTTTGGCGGAATATTATTTGTGCTATATTCCAGATTGTGGGCAATTTCGGCAGTTTTTAATCTACTATCTAATTTACGTACAAATTTTCTTAACATAGAATTTTCATGTATAAGGTTATCCTTGATACCATACATTCCTTTAGCAGATGTGGTAATGGTAGAAAGTGAAGTGTTTTGATTTAGTTGATTATTATTGGAGATAACACCTGAAGGGCCCTTATATTTTAGTACGCCACTAGTTTCTTTATTAGAAATACCCATTAGATTTAAATTACGTGTGTCTCCACCTATATATAAGGAGGAAGGTTGGCCTGCTAATGATTTAGTATTAGAACCTTGTGTTGAAGCAGACGTATAAAGAGGTGACGTTATGTTAGTACTTTGACTTCGTGTCGGTATTTGCGGAGGCAAATTACTAGCGCGCACTTGGCCTGCGCCAATTTCCCGACCATGAAATGAAGGATGATATACTTGTTCAAATAAAATTCTAAAAAACTCAATACGTGGACCTGTATATGACTCTAAACGAGGTTTTGCTAGTTGTTTTTTGAACGAACGCATCCAAGGACCAGGAAAGAATCGGAATCTTACTCGATGATTTCTTAATTTTCTACGTAACCAAAAACGATCAAAACCATAATTTAAATCTTCAATAGTAAATAAATCATAAATACCTTGGTCATATAAAGAAGCATCGAAAGTTCTATATTTGCGAATTCTACGTTTCCAACGTTCTCGACGACCATGTCTACCACGATTACGACGTGTATTACGATCTGAGGCTTTATTACCTAAAAAGGACGTTTCTAATATACTTTTATCTTGGATAAGTCTATCATCATTAACAAATCCTAAAGGATTTGTTATAGTGTAATCTAATCCATAGTAAGGAATACTAGAAATTGCGGATAACATTGTTAAGTATAAAAACATAAAGTTTAATGCTTTATAATAAAAACTTGTGGATACTTTAAAAGAGGAAATAACCCACATATATAATTGAAAGGCTGGGTTTTCCCAAAACCAACAAGTAAACTGTAATAAACAAAAACTTCCCACCGCTATACCTAATAAATAACTAACATGAATAAAAAGAAATTGTATATAATTATCTGAAGGGAAAGTTTCTAAAATAGAGGCTTCTGGACTAATTGATATATTACTAATAAAAGGGTAAATACTTGTTTGTTCTGTTAAAGCTAGTAAAAAATTTAGTAAGAAAATTTTTCTTTTAGATATATCTTCTAATACCATTTTTCGTTCATTATAACTATCCCACATATATTTAACTAATAATGCAAAACCTAGTACATATCTTAAAATATCTAAAGATAACCAAGGAATTACAAAAAAGCGCCAACCTAAAATTACACTTGCTAACCAAAAAACATTACCTGCTATAGTACCTAAACCTGCAATATATCCAGCTTCAAGTCCTTGCATAACAAAACGTCTTAAAGTAATAATATGGGCTGTGCTTGTGGGTAGAAATAAAAAACAGCTATTTAATAGACCTATAGTAAATTTCTCTATACCAGTTATCAGGCCTATAGTTTTTTCATTAGGAGTTAAAGCGGGCGTTTCCAAAAATTGAAATGCATTATGAAAATAACCATCTAAAACTGAAATTTCAGAAATCATAGCTGAACTTATATCTGGTATAAGTATAGGTAAACTCCAAATGTTTTTAAGCCATGACAAACTAATAAAATCCATTAAAAAGCTTTTTAATGAAAGAACAATATAAGTTACTAAAGGACCTAATTCTGTATATTTTGAATATGATTCCGAATCATATTCAATTAATTTATGAACCACTTCTAAATAATCTTTAACGGATGTAACTACTGAAAGAGTAGGAATCATATAAATAATCCTTCTTTTATAATTTTTTGTTCGCTTTGCGATTGCATTACTACATATTAATACGTCCTAAGCTCCTTTTATAGAATAAAATTCGATACCGTAACAAAATTCCTATATATAGGAATTTTGTTACGGTATCGAATTTTATTTAGGTCCGCTCTCCCCCCGTAGGGGGGTCCCCGTGAGGGGGTCGCTTACCCGTGAGGGACGCGCCGCCCCAGCGTCCCTCACGGGTAAGGTCGCTTCCCCCGCCCCTGGCGGGACGGGTACGGAGCGCTTGTCGAAGGGATTTACGCGCCCCCCCTCACGGGGAGGGAGGCGCGACCCTCACGGGTCCCTTCGAGTGCGAGCGAACGATCCCCTTATATATATAGGGGATCGTCGCTCCCCCCCTATATATATAAGGGGATCGTTCGCTCGTACGATAAAACTCGAATAATTTCTCCCCCGAAGGGGGGAAAAATTCGACTTTTACTTAGTGCTCTACATTAGCACCTAAAAAGAAGATAGGGGTCTGCTCTTAGCAGAGGTGCGCTTTAAAATTCGATACACGCGTAGGACCCGTCAGGGAGGCGTACACCCCCTAACGGGTCCTAGTAGGTTTTGTGTCGGATTTGTCCAGGACGGCCCCCCTCCCCCCGTAGGGGGGGGGGGGGGGGGGGGGGGGGGGGGTAAAGACCCGTGAGGGGGGCCGTCCTGAGGATTTTGCATATCGCAGACAATATTAATCCTTTTAAGGATTAATATTGTCTGCGATATGGAGAAAAACCGCGGACATAATATATTAGGCGAAATTCGTGCGTCCCCCTCACGGGTCTCCTGCCCCCGTAGGTCGCTTCTTAAGGAGCGCCCCTCACGGGGTCGAAGGGACCCGTGAGGGTCCCTTTAATCGCGAACCTAGACTCGCTATTCGCGAGTCTAGGTTCGCTCCCCCTTTGGGGGGAGTCGTAATTCTGGATCGCCTCCCTGACGGGTTTGCTCCCCCCCCTACGGGGGGAGGGACGGCAAACCCGTCAGGGAGGCGATCCAGAATTCCGAGCGCTTCCCTCACGGGTTGCCCCCCCCCGCAGGGGGGGGAGGCACGCAATTTTTGCGACCTTCGCTCCCATATATATGGGAGCGAACCTACAAAAATCCGACGGAGGTCGCCTCCCTCACGGGTTCGCCCCAATTCTGAGGCGAACGCCAATTACGTGGGATTCGACAAATCCGAGCGCCTCTGTGATATGCTACCTTCGCACTTTATCTGCGGCCTAAGCGGCCCTCGCACGTAATGAATTTACGCCAACCCGTTAGGGTTGGCTACCTCCGAGCTTAATCGACAGCCCGGACAAAAATTTTTTTCCTTTACTGTAGGATAACCCTATACAGCTGGCTGAGCTTCGAACCACTAGAAGACTGAGCGAAGCCCTGGCGGGCCCATATATAGGGGCCCGCCAGCTTGTGCCGCCCGGCTAGTATCGTATGTACATCACTATTTAACCCACCCTTATAGTACTATCAACCACAATTTTGATGCATCTGGTCTTTGTGCGAAGCCCGGCCCCCGTGAGGGGCCCCTATATATATATAAGGGGGACGGCCGCTTTATTAATTAATATTTTATTAATTCAAATAAATATTAAACTTTAGTGGTCAAATGCTAGGCACTCTATGAGGACAGTTAATATTTATTTTTATATTAAATCAATAGTTCTATTACTATTTTAGGTGCGTTCTTAATATCACACCAAACTCGAATATTTTCAATATCGAAGATATTGAAAATATTCGAGTTTTCTCGAAGAAAATTATATATAATTTTCTTCGATAAAAGAAGCTGGATAGTTGAATATCACTACAACAAAGTCGAAGATTTCCCCCCCCTTCGGGGGGAAAATCTTCGAGTTTCTCGAATAAATTTCGATACCGTAACAAAATTCCTATATATAGGAATTTTGTTACGGTATCGACGATGTTTTCGTGTACTCGCGACTAGCCTCGCTAGTCGCGAGTATAGGTTCGCGAGTAGAGTCGTAATTGGCCCCGTGAGGGGCGCCAACCCGTGAGGGAAGCCGGCGGACCCGTCCCGCCAGGGGCGGGGGAGGCCCCCGTCCCGCCAGGGGCGGGGGAGGCCTCCCCCGCCCCTGGCGGGACGGGTCCGACCCAATTCCGAGCGCAGAAATTGCGTACGCAATTTCTCCGAGCGAAGGTCGGAGAGCTTCGCTCGCTGAGCGAACCTACAAAAATCCGAGCGCTTACCCGTGAGGGACGCTGGGGCGGCGCGTCCCTCCCCGAAGGGGGGGTAAGCGACCTTACCCGTGAGGGACGCTGGGGCGGCGCGTCCCTCCCCGAAGGGGGGGTAAGCGACCCCCTCACGGGGACCCCCCGTAGGGGGCCCGTGAGGGGGGCAGGAGACCCGTGAGGGGGACCTATAAAACATCGTCAATAGAAATTTATTCGATAAAGTTCCTTAATTTTCTAACGCTTTTATAGTATACTACTTCAAACTTTAAAGTCTATATACTATCGTTTTATATACAGATAGAATAGGTATTTCTCATTTTTTTTTATGATTAAAAATCAATTTATTTGATATATAATATCTATTGTTACTATGATATAATATATCATAGATTGATATAAATATATCATGTCAGTTAAATGACACTATTATTTTTTTTAATATTAAGTTTATTTTAATAATAATTAAATTAAAGAAGTTGCCAATAAACCCTATACTTTAGAGAAAGTTATTGATTTATCCCCGAAATCACTGTACATTTTTAAAGTGAAAAAACTTGTGGAGAGTTAACACAATACAGCAATTTTATAATGCTGTGAAAAGACAAGTTTACGCGCGCGAGCGGTATCCCCCCTCGGATAACTATTTAGCATACCCAATTAAATAGTAAATACTAAAAAACTAAAGTTCCACTACCCGCTTTTTATAGAATAAAATTCTATTGACGATGTTTTTATATATATAAAAGAAACCATAGTCGATCCCGTCCCCTGCGGATATAAGGGGGTAAATTTACTATTTATAGCAATTTTTACACGGTATATAATTTTATTCGAAAAAAATTGACTTTATAGAAATGTTTATGTAACATTTCTATTGTCAAGTACATAAACTTAAGCTATGCAAATGATGCATATTAAAGCTTAATAGAAGCAAAGTCGAAGTTTTCCCCCCCGAAGGGGGGAAAATCTTCGAGTTTCTCGAATAAAATTCTATCGACGATGTTTTCGTGTACTCGCGACGATCCCCTTAGGGGCCCCCCTCCCCGTGAGGGGGGCCCGTGAGGGGAGCGACGATCCCCTATATATATAAGGGGATCGTTCGCTCGTACGAGAAAAGGGGGGTCCTGTCCCGAAGGGACCCGTCCCGCCAGGGGCGGGGGACGCGCCTCCCCCGCCCCTGGCGGGACGGGTCCCTTCGGGACAGGACCCCGTGAGGGGCGCTCCGAGTTTATTAGCGAGTAAGATAAATTTAAAATCTTAGAGTTTATCGTATAAAATTAATAATAAATTTATTCGATAAATTATAAAAAGAATTTATTTGGTATAAGATACATATTACATTCAATTTATAAAATTGTTAAAAAGCGTATTTATAAATAGTAAAGTTTAAAAATTTATTTATATTTTAGATGTTTAACACCTAAAAATTGGAACTGGGCCCATATATATGGGCCCACCAGCTATGACGCGAAGATTGGATTTATTCAAATCCTCTAAGCACTTAACACTATATATAAATATTTTTAAAGAGGTAGGCGCGCCCCTCACGGGGCGTCTAATTTTTGTACGAGCGGACCCCTCACGGGGCGAGTCCCGTCCGCGAGTCTCGTCCGAGCGGACTCGCGGGTCTCGTCCGAGCGGACGATAGGTTCGCTTTTAATTGGCGAAAGACAATTGACACTCTATTAGCGAAGCTAGCGAAGCTAGCATAGCTTATAGCTATGATGCTTAATTGTCCAGGGCAGCCCTATCCCCCCTCAGGGGGATAGGTTAATAATTTAAATATAGGGCCGTCCTTAGGATTTGTTCGTAGGACAAATCCTACAAATACCGACCGAGCGTTTGAATTGTTCCAAGCTAGAATTCCACTCTACGGTGGAATTCTAGCTTGGAACAATTCCTAGCAAATATTACGGAAGCGCTCCGTAGGAATTGGCAGAAGCCAATTCTTAAAGTCAGAGCGAACCTAGCCTCGCTACCAGCGGTGTCGCGTCCCTCACGGGTTGGGTCGGATTTGTCCTACGGACAAATCCGACCCAACCCGTGAGGGACGCAGGCGGATTTGTTCTACGGACAAATCCGACTCAATTAAGGTGTAAAGACCAACCCCCCCCCGTAGGGGGGAGGGACGCGCTAGGAGTTGGCCGCACGCGGCCAACTCCTACTATTAGCTCGGACTGCGCAAAAATACGAAGCGCTCCTAGACCAGTTTGGGCTGCCCAGCGCTTCCCTCACGGGTAACAAATCCTACCCACTTAAGGGGCCTCTACGAAGCGCTGACCTTTGGTTCTGCTTCGCACTTTAAAAAAGATAAAACAGGGTGTAGGGCGTAATAATACGATAACCTAAAAGTCGAAGCTGTCCCCCCTTATATCCGCGGCGGTCACACAAAGAGTCGCCTTCTCCATCAAGCCCCTGCAATTTATCTTTTTCAAAAAAAAAAAAAAAAAAATGTTAAGTCCAAAAAGAACAAAATTTCGTAAACAACATCGTGGTAGATTAACAGGAAAAGCGTATCGTGGTAATACAATAGCTTTTGGTGATTTTGCCTTACAAGCTTTAGAGCCTTGTTGGATTACCTCACGTCAAATTGAATCCGGAAGACGTGTACTTACACGTTATGTACGTCGTGGTGGTAAACTTTGGATTCGTATTTTCCCAGATAAACCCATTACAATGCGTCCTGCCGGTACACGTATGGGTTCAGGTAAAGGTGCTCCAGAATATTGGGTTGCCGTAGTAAAACCGGGAAAAATAATTTATGAAATTCGCGGCGTATCTGAAATTATAGCTCGTCAAGCTTTAAGAATTGCTTCGTACAAAATGCCTATTAAAACTAAATTCTTAGGACGTGGTTCTATATAATATATATATATATCTATAGAACTTGTTAATTAATGTAAAAAACGAAAAATACATTAATGCATTATATTTGGATAAATTCAAATTTGATAAACGCCGGGGTCGCGTTAGTCCCCAACTACGAGAGATATAACCTGACGCAGCTAGGAACTCGTCAATCCTTGAGGACACGACTCGCAAACCAAAACTTATTTGGACCTAATTTACCAAACAAGTTAAAACTCGAAGTTTTAAATATCCACGAGCGGACCCCTCACGGGGCGAGTTGCGTCCGTGAAATTTTTTTAGGTCCGCTATCAGAGGTCACTTATTACGCTTTAGCGTCCCTCACGGGTAAGCGACCTCTGATACCAGGATAGTCGTCCCCCTGCTGCCCCGCCCGGGCTTCGCACGGGGGTACTAACGATTCGATATTAAAAATATACGAGTTTACCCCCACCCCCCTTATATGTATCTATGGGGGGGGTAATAAAATTTCATAGAATTTTATTCGATAAAAGTTTATACACATCTAGTGTATATTTATATAATAAATAAGATTATTTATGTCTTATAAAACTGAAGAATGAAAAATTGAGAAAGATAAAAACTAAATTTGTGACGGATTGCTTTTTAGCGTACTCGGGAGTAGACTTGCTACTCGCGAGTAAACTCGCTCTTCGCTCCCCCCCGAAGGGGGGGGGGGGGGGTAGGTTCGCTCCCCCTTTGGGGGGAGTTGGAATTGGCGTATGCAGCGTCCCTGACGGGTTGTCCTGGACGACCCTATTTGTATAGGGGGTCCAGGACAACCCGTCAGGGACGCTGGTACTCGCGACGATCCCCTTGTAGAAGAAATTTCGTATACTCGCTTATTACGCTAAAGCGTAATAAGGTCGCTTATTACGCTAAAGCGTAATAAGGTCGCTTATTACGCTAAAGCGTAATAAGCGCTAGGATTTTTGCGTCCGTCCGAGCGAATCGCCCCGCTATTCGCGAGGCTAGGTTCGCTCGGAGAGTCGGAATTGGCGTATGCAGCGTCCCTCACGGGTTGCCTGCACGACCCTATACAAATAGGGTCGTGCAGGACAACCCGTGAGGGACGCTGGTACTCGCGAATAGCGGGGCTATTTGCTCGGACGTCCGTCCTCGCGACTAGCCCCGCTATTCGCGAGGCTAGGTTCGCGAGGAGAGCTCCGCTCTGCGAGCGGACCTACAAAAATCCGAGCGCTTATTACGCTAAAGCGTCCCTCACGGGTAAGCGACCCCCTCACGGGGACCCCCCTACGGGGGGAGAGCGGACCTACGGATTTCGCCTCCCTCACGGGTTAACCCGTGAGGGAGGCGAAATCCGACCCAATTCCGAGCGCGTCCCCCGCCAGGGGCGGGGGACGCGTCCTCCGTCGGATTTTTGTAGGTCCCCCTCACGGGTCTCCTGCCCCCCTCACGGGCCCCCTACGGGGGGGGAGAGCGGACCTACAAAAATACGAGCGCTTATTACGCTAAAGCGTCCCTCCCCGAAGGGGGGGTAAGCGACCCCCTCACGGGGACCCCCCGTAGGGGGCCCGTGAGGGGGGCAGGAGACCCGTGAGGGGGACCTACAAAAATCCGAGTGCTTACCCGTGAGGGACGCTAAAGCGTCCCTCACGGGTAAGCGACCTTATTACGCTTTAGCGTAATAAGCGACCTATGGGGCAGGAGAGCGAACCTAAAGATAATTATATACCGTGACAAAATACCTCTATAGAGGTATTTCCCCCCTTATATCCGCGGGGGGACAAACTCGAAGATTTTAAATATCGAATCGTGCGTCCCTTCGCAGGGGGGGGCCACGATCCTGTTAGGTCGCCTCCCCCGCCCCTGGCGGGACGGGTTTGCTTCCCTCCCCCCTACGGGGGGGGGCACACCCGTCCCGCCAGGGGCGGGGGAGGCGCTAGGAATTCGCGATCGCGACCCTCCCCCCTTAGGGGGGGGGGGCGAATTACGACAGAGCGGACGAGACTCTTGAGTCTCGTCCGCTCGTAGATATTTAAAAATTCGACTTTTTAATGCAAATGAGCGGACGCCTAGATAGTATTTAGTATTTGTTCGTAGCGCAAGCGTAGAAATTGGCGTGCGCCCTCCTCACGGGTCATTTTCGGATTTTTCAAATGACGCGTCCCTCACGGGTTGGTTCGGTTTTCAACGTAGCACAAATCCGACCCAATTAGACGAAGTCAGGACCAACAAAAAACCCTCCGCAAGCGCTCCGGCGTGCGTTTAGCGTCTGCTATAATCGCCTAGGCGCGACCTTAGCTCCGCGCAACTGTGCAACCTTAAGGTGGAGTAAGACATTACCCTCGATGAACCCTATACACTTTATAAAAAATTATAAGTTGTCAACTTACCTGCTTTGTTTTTATCTTTCTCCTTAGTATTTGGTAATTACATAATTACATAGTTACATACTGTAAATTATTACAATAAATTTATTTTTAACGTAAGTATAACCCCCTAAGGGCAAATAGCTACGGTCTGTTTTACAGCCTCCTGTAGGGATATTCTTTATTTGATTACGTTAAAGTGGAGCATTTGTGCATCATCCTAAATAAGTTAACCTAAGCACACATATCTTAAGCCCTTTTGTCAACAAAAGGGCTCAACTAAGGAAGCATAAAACCCCTCGCTAAAAAGTCGAATCGTCCACTCTGCTACCAGCACGATCCTGGTAGGTCGCCTCCCCCGCCCCTGGCGGGACGGGGCAAACCCGTCAGGGAGGCGCTAGGAATTCGCGATTGCGATCGCGAATTCCGACAGAGGTCGCTTACCCGTGAGGGACGCTTTAGCGTCCCTCACGGGTAAGCGACCTGAAGTCCGATTTGTCCGCGGACAAATCCGACTTCAGCGGAGTGGACCTACAAAAATCCGACACTCTTCTTTTTGCGCCGTCACCTCTATTCGCGAATACGAGTTTTATCGTACTCGCTAATAGACTCGGAGCGCCCCGTGAGGGGCGCTCCGTAATAAGCGACCTGACGCTTCGCACTTTTCGCTCGGACGGACGCAAAAATCCGACGGAGGACGCGTCCCTGACGGGTTTGCCCCGTGAGGGACGCAAATTACGCGCTCGGAATTGGGTCGGACCCGTGAGGGAGGCCCCCTCACGGGGGCCTCCCTCACGGGTCCGACCCAATTCCGACTCCCCCCAAAGGGGGTGCGAACCTACCCCCCTGAAGGGGGGGAGCGCCGCCCTCACGGGCCCCTAAGGGGATCGTCGCGAGTACACGAAAACATCGTCGAACCCGTCCCCCCGCGGATATAAGAGGGGGGAAATTCCTATATAGGAATTTTGTCACGATATAGAATTTTATTGAAAAAAAAAAGGGTGTCAATAACCAAATACTATTAAATATATATATAATATCAATTATGATCAAACCTCAATCGTATTTAAATGTAGCAGATAATAGCGGTGCACGCAAATTAATGTGTATTCGTGTTTTAGGATCTGGTTCGGGTAATATAGGTGACACGATAATTGCAGTTGTAAAAGATGCAATTCCTAATATGCCAACGAAAAGATCCGATGTAGTACGAGCAGTTATAGTGCGTACTAAAAAAGGTATTCGTAGACCTAACGGTATGAATATTAAATTTGATGATAACGCTGCCGTTATTATTAATAAAGAAGGAAATTTACGAGGTACTCGTGTTTTCGGACCAATTGCTCGTGAATTAAGAGATCGTAATTTTACAAAAATTATATCTTTAGCCCCTGAAGTATTATAATACTAATTTCTAGTTTTAATAATAAAAACTGTTATTATAAATTCCATTTATAATTTTTTTACAAACTAACAATGTAGGTTAATTACCTAATAAAGATGAGTCAAAAAAAATAAAGTGAAAAGCTCACAATTATCAATTTTAGTAGTTGATTTTGTGTTTAATCAATAGTTAAGTATAATTGAAATAGTTTATATTTTTATCGTACTCGCGAATAGACTCGCGATTCGCTCCCCCCAAAAAGGGGGGGGGGGTAGTTTTGCTCCCCCTTTGGGGGGAGTCGTAATGGGGTCGGATTTCGCCCCATATATAAATGGGACGGTGCATACGTGTCGTAATTGGCGTCTGCATCGTAATTGGCCAGCACGACCCTATTTGTATAGGGTCGTGCTGGCCAATTACGCGGGTACTCGCGAATAGCGGGGCTATTCGCTCAGACGCAGCAAAAATCCGACGGAGGACGCCTCCCTAACGGGTTTGCGTCCCTCACGGGGCAAACCCGTTAGGGAGGCGCTCCATAATTACGACTCTACTCGCGAACCTACCTAAAACCAACGGACGAGACTCCGTCCGCCGGTACCGGCGGGTCCCGTGAGGGGTCCGCTCGTAGATATTTAAAACTTCGACTTTTATATAGTTTATATAGTTTATATAGTTTATATAGTTTATATAGTTTATATAATATATTTTTCTATTTCTAAATATAGTGCAAAGTTCCCTGCTATGGGGGAAAACTTTGCATTAAAACTAAAATTGATTCGCTTCACTTTCAGATTTAAAAAATTTAATATGACACAAACACAAAGATTGAAAAAGCAATATGTTGAAACAGTTGTTCCAACACTTATGAAAAAATTCCAATACAAAAATATTCATCAAGTTCCTAAAATTGAAAAAATTGTAATTAATCGTGGTATAGGTAGTGCTTCACAAAACCAAAAAATGGTGGATTCAGCTTTAAAAGAATTAGGTATGATTGCTGGTCAAAAAGGAGTTATTACACGCTCTAAAAAAGCAATTGCTAGTTTTAAATTAAGAGAACAAATGCCTGTTGGTGTAGCTGTTACTTTACGTGGTAATCGTATGTATGGTTTTTTAGACCGATTAATACATTTAGCATTACCTCGTGTACGCGATTTTCAAGGTATTAATCCAAGAAGTTTTGATAAAAAAGGTAATTATAGTTTAGGGTTAGAAGAACAATTAATGTTCCCTGAAATTGAATATGATAAAATTGATCAAATACGTGGTATGGATATTTCGATCGTAACAACAGCAACAAAACAAGAAGAAGGTTTAAGTCTTTTACAAGAATTTGGTCTACCTTTTAAATAAATTTTCGTTGCAAGTTCCCCTTACCACGAAAAGTCGAATCGTCCGTCCCGCCCGCAGGGGGGACGGACGATCCTGGTAGGTCGCCTCCCCCGCCCCTGGCGGGGGAGGCGCTAGGAATTCGCGATCGCGACCCTCCCCCCGTAGGGGGGGGGGCAAATTACGACAGAGGTCGGTTATAAAGGAGCGCTAGGATTTTTGTAGGTCCCCCTCACGGGTCCCATATATAAGGGAGCGGAGGTCGCATAAATTGCCCCCCCCGCAGGGGGGAGGCACGCAATTTATGCGCTCGGAATTGGCGTATGCGTCTCCCTCACGGGTTGGCGTCCGCCAACCCGTGAGGGACGCCGGCGGACCCGTCCCGCCAGGGGCGGGGGAGGCCTCCCCCGCCCCTGGCGGGGGAGGCCTCCCCCGCCCCTGGCGGGACGGGTCCGCCCCAATTACGACTCTCCTCGCGAACCTAGCATCGCTAATAGCGGGGCTTTTCGCGAGGACGGACGCAAAAATCCTAGTGTCGGATTTTTGTAGGTTCGCTCCCTTATATAAGGGAGCGAAGGTCGCATAAATTGCGTCCCTCCCCCCTGCGGGGGGGGGCAATTTATGCGCTCGGAATTGGGTCGGATATAGCCTCCCTCACGGGTTGACCCGTGAGGGAGGCTATATCCGACCCAATTCCGACGCCCCGTGAGGGACGCCAATTAAGACTTTACGAGCGAACCTAGCCGAGCGAATAGCGGGGCTATTCGCTCAGACTACGCAAAAATACCACAGAGGTCGCAGAGCGGAGGTCCCTTAATTTGGTCGGATTTTTCCCTCTTCCGAGGGGATAAATAAGCACCAAATTAGACCCAATTAAGCTACCGAGGCAAATTGCTAGTAGGTCCCATTTATATGGGAGCGGAGGTACCTCCCTGTCGGGGGGTACCTCGTAAGCGAAAAAAATCCGACTCCCCGTGAGGGGCGCTCCAGAATATGCCATCTGCTTACCTACTCGGAATTAGCGCACACCTCTTACAAAGGAAGCTTATCACTTACTATGTAGAGTTTTCTAGTTAGTTACTAACTTATATAGAACGAATAATAAAAAAATTTACCGGCGAAGCCGACAATATAAAATGATTACATCATTAACGCGAGGTTTTATTCATGATAGTATAAGTGATATGCTTACACGCATTAGAAATGCTTGCTTAGCTAAAAAATCTAATGTTGTTGTACCACACACTAAACTAAATCTAGAAATAGCACATATTTTAGAAAAAGAAGGATTTATTCAAGGTTTTCAAATGTCATTAGAATCCAATGACATTATTATACGTTTAAAATACCGTTCGAAACAAGTGTATCGTGGTAAAACAAAAGAATCTTGTATCACTAATCTTAAACGTATTAGTAAACCGGGTCTACGTATTTATGCAAATACGAAAGAAATTCCACGTATTTTAGGAGGTACTGGCATTGTAATTGTTTCAACACCAACGGGTATTATGACGGATCGAGAAGCCCGTTTTAAAAAAATGGGTGGAGAATTAATTTGTTCGGTTTGGTAACTTTTTTGCGTACTCGCTTATTAAGGAGCGCTTGTTCCCCGCCCCCGGCGGGGAACAAGCGCTCCTTAATAAGCGACCTTATTACGCTTTAGTGCGAAGGTCGCATCCCTGACGGGTCCGGAGCGCTTGCTCGAAGTCTGCGACTTGCGTCGGAATTGTCCCCCTCCCCCTGGGGGGGGCGGACAATTCCTAGCGCTTCCCTCACGGGTTTGCCCCCCCCCGTAGGGGGAAGGGACGCAAACCCGTGAGGGAAGCGACCCCCTCACGGGGACCCCCCGTAGGGGGGAGGGCAAGATAAGCGCTCAGTCGTAATTCGCCCCCCCCCCTACGGGGGGAGGGTCGCGATCGCGAATTCCTAGCGCATCCCTCACGGGTTGGCGTCCCTCACGGGGCAAATTATGCGACCTACGTCGGATTTTTGTAGGTTCGCTCCCATATATATGGGAGCGAAGGTCGCATAAATTGCGTCCCTCCCCCCTGCGGGGGGGGGCAATTTATGCGCTCGGAATTGGGTCCGACCCAATTACGAGCGCGTAATTTGCCCCGTGAGGGACGCAAACCCGTCCCGCCAGGGGCGGGGGACGCGTCCTCCGTCGGATTTTTGTAGGTTCGCTCTGCGAGCGGACCTACAAAAATCCGAGCGCTTACCCGTGAGGGACGCTGGGGCGGCGCGTCCCTCCCCGAAGGGGGGGTAAGCGACCCCCTCACGGGGACCCCCCTACGGGGGGAGAGCGGACCTACAAAAATCCGAGCGCTTACCCGTGAGGGACGCTGGGGCGGCGCGTCCCTCCCCGAAGGGGGGGTAAGCGACCCCCTCACGGGGACCCCCCTACGGGGGGAGGGAAGGAGGGCAGGAGACCCTTGAGGGGGACCTAAAGAAAATTATATACCGTGACAAAATCCCTATAGTAGAAATGTCCCCCCCTTATATCCGAGGGGGGACGGGATCGACGATGTTTTCCTACATATAGGAAAACATCGTCAATAAAATTTTTCTTCCCCTTTTCTATAATAATATATATTATATATATATATAAGGGGAGAGAAAAACCCGAATAATATCCCCCCATATATATATATAGGGGATATCGAAGATATTTTAAACTTCGAGTTTTTGTTAGGATCGCCCTGAAGTTATTCCGTAGGGGGGTATTTCAATTAAGCGAATTACGCATACTAACTAATAATAGGTAATTTGTCGGATTTGTCCCATATATATATATATGGGACAAATCCGACAAATTACCTATTATTAGCTAGAAGGTTACCTCTACTTCACACTCGTAATTCATTTTAACTATATCGTTTAACAACGAGAGGTAGTCACCAACGTACAGGTCTAACCTAATGGAGCGTTAAAAAAACTTAATTATGGGGTTTCACCCCAATAGAAAGGTTAATAATAACAAAAAAGAAAATTTTAGTATACTAACTATATATATATATAAATTTTATTTGTATACTATTAATAATATATTTGTATTAATTTATCTAAATACAAAAATAACAAAATTTATATGTTATAGAGGCATTTTATAATGTTGTAAAAAGTTTTTGTTTGATTTTTAAATGATGTTTTAATGAGTTGAAAAATAAAAAGCGCGTCAAAACAGTCGTTAACTTTTAGTATTGTAACTAGAACGTACTGTTTAGTGCAGTAATTCAACTTCCCCTTTAACAACTAAGGTTTTACCGGGGAACTTGACGTTTTTACACCCTTTGATGCCACCCCGCGGGATGGAATGAAAGGGTGTAAAAACGTCGACGGAATTCAAACAGAGTAAATTACTTGTTTACTTTGAGGCCTGCAAATATAAAATTTGCAAAAAAAATAGGCCACTTTATATTTTATTAAAGTCGAAGATTATCTCGTCTTATATATCCTATATAAGGGGGTTAATAGAAGATATTAAAAACTTTAGGTCCGCTCCCTTATATATGGGAGGTCGCTTCCCCCGCCCCTGGCGGGACGGGTACGGAGCGCCCCTCACGGGGTGTCGGAATTGGCGTATGCAGCGTCCCTCCCCCCTGCGGGGGGGGGGTACGCGACCTCGACCCCCCGTAGGGGGGAGGGAAGGACCCGTGAGGGCAGCGCTCAGTCGGAATACGCGACCCTCACGGGGCTAATTCCGACTAAGCGCTTCGCAGAGGTCGCTTCCCTGACGGGTTTGCGTGCCTCCCCCCTACGGGGGGGGGGGCAAACCCGTCAGGGAAGCGCTAGGAATTGTCCGCCCCCCCGCAGGGGGGAGGGGGACAATTCCGACGCAAGTCGCAGACTTCGAACCCCCTTTTCTAAAAAGGGGGGTCGAAGATCTGCGAGTTACTCGAAGGGATTTGCGCGCCTGACGCAAAAATCTCAGGACGGCCTCCCCCGCCCCTGGCGGGACGGGTATCCGCGGCCGTCCTGTAACAAGCGCTCTGAGTCTATTTTCGAGTACGACTTTTAAAAACTAAAGGAAAACATTTAAAAATTGTTAATTGTTATTTTTTGGAGTAATCCCATGACAATTAGTTCACCAGAACGTGAAGCAAAAAAAGTTAAGATTGCGGTTGACCGTAATCCTGTTGAAACAAATTTTGAAAAATGGGCGTGCGACCTGAAAAAGGAATGTGACAAATCAATTAGTTATAGTGCTTAAATTTTAAATGAAAAGTCGAAGTGTTCCCCCCTATTTATATAGGGGGGAACACTTCGACTTTTTCCCCCCTTTTCTATATAGGGTGGAAAAAAAATTATATATAATTTATCTTCGATAAAAGAAAAGAGAGGATAGCTTGACAACATAAAGCGATCTTCCTCTTTCCTACAAAACCGTTCATTATAATTTCTAAGTAGAAAAATACTCTATGAAAATTTTTAGGCTTAAAAAGAAATATAAGGCGCGTTACCCCTAAAAATTAAAAAGTGGAATCGTCTGTCCCCCGTGCGAAGCCCGCCCGCAGGGGAGAGACGATCCTGGTAAAAGAGGTCGCTTATTACGCAGCGCCCCTCACGGGGTCGAAGGGACCCGTGAGGGACGCGCCCCCCTCACGGGGAGGGAGGCGCGATCCTCACGGGTCCCTTCGAGTGCGAGCGAACGATCCCCTTATATATATAGGGGATCGTCGCTCCCCCCCTTCGGGGGGGTAGGTTCGCTCGCAGAGTCGGAATTGGGTCGGATTTGGCCTCCCTCATGGGGGCCAAATCCGCCGGCGTCCCTCACGGGTTGGCGCCCCTCACGGGGCCAATTACGACGCCCCGTGAGGGACGCCAATTCCGAGCGCGTCCCCCGCCCCTGGCGGGACGGGTTTGCGTCCCTGACGGGGCAAACCCGTCAGGGATGCGCTAGGAATACGCGATCCCGACCCTCCCCCCGTAGGGGGGGGGTCGAATTACGACTGAGCGCTTCTCCTGCCCTCCTTCCCTCCCCCCTACGGGGGGTCGAGGACGCTTACCCCCCCCCGCAGGGGGGAGGTAGGCGTCCCTCACGGGGCCAACCCGTTAGAGAAGCGCTCGGAATTGTCCGCCCCCCCCCGCAGGGGGGAGGCGGACAATTCCGACACAAGCGCTCCGTAATAAGTTACCTTATTACGCTTTAGCTTAATAATCGACCTCGACCCCCCGTAGGGGGCCCGTGAGGGGGGCAGGAGACCCCCTATATATGGGAGGGGGACCTACGGACCCGTGAGGGCGCCTCGCTCACGGGTTGACCCCCCCCCCGTAGGGGGGAGGGAGGCGAAATCCGACCCAATTCCGAGCGCATAAATTGCCCCCCCCGCAGGGGGGAGGCACGCAATTTATGCTACCTACAAAAATCCGACAATAGGATTTTTGTGTGTCCGGTCTCCGCGCGAACCTAGCCTCGCGAATAGCGGTGGCGCTTCCCTCACGGGTTGGTCTTCGCCAATTACGCACCCTTATTTGTCCGAACGCGGACAAATCCGACTATTCGCTCGGACTGCGGAAAAATCCGACAGACCTACAAAAATCCGAGGGACCTACAAAAATCCGACAGACGAGACTCGCGAGTCCGTCCCCCTGCGTCCGTGAGAAGCCCGGTAAGGCGGAGCACGGACGCAGGGGGAGTATTTTAAAATATAGAAGATATTGAAAATCTGCGACTTTTTATCTAATAAAATTAGATAGAATTTTATTAGATAAAAAGGTATTTAATTTCCTTTAGATTTTTTTAACAAAAACCAAATAGCCGTTTTTTTTTATACCATCCATTGTAATTGAAATTACACCCCAAAAGGGATTTCAAATAAAAGGAAGTCGGGTAATTGGGGTTTATTTATTACGCCGTTGTAATTGCAGTACGCCAATTACAACGGATGCTTCGCACTTTATAATTTCGACGTTGATAACGTCGAGTTCCCCAGTATAAAATTTAGGTTACCAACCAAAAAGTCGTACTCGCTACTAGACTCGGAGCGCCCCTCACGGGGTCGAAGGGACCCGTGAGGGGAACTCGCAGATCTTCGACCCCCCTTTTCTCGTACGAGCGAACGATCCCCTTAGGGGATCGTCGCTCCCCCCCTTCGGGGGGGTAGGTTCGCTCGTAGAGTCGGAATTGGGTCGGATTTGGCCTCCCCCGCCCCTGGCGGGACGGGGGCCAAATCCGCCGGCGTAATTGGCGTACGCCAATTACGACGCATACGCCAATTCCGAGCGCGTAATTTGCGTACGCAAACCCGTGAGGGACGCGTCCTCCGTCGGATTTTTGTAGGTTCGCTCTCCTGCCCATATCCCGCGAGGTCGCTTCCCTCACGGGTACGGAGCGCTTGTCGAAGGGATTTACGCGCCCCCCCTCACGGGGAGGGAGGCGCGTAAATCCCTTCGAGCAACTCGCAGATCTTCGAACCCCCTTTCTCAAAAGGGGGTTCGAAGTCTGCGACTTGCGTCGGAATTGTCCCCCTCCCCCCTGCGGGGGGGCGGACAATTCCTAGCGCTTCCCTCACGGGTTTGTCCCCCCCCGTAGGGGGGAGGGCAAACCCGT
>Ga0307948_1000455_pt1 | contig 28021 bp, 23 predicted proteins | sample OrgLakmetagen280_FD_201824 | JGI IMG/M metagenome (GOLD analysis project Ga0307948, IMG submission 201824) | Saline water microbial communities from Organic Lake, Antarctica - #280 | ecosystem: Environmental > Aquatic > Non-marine Saline and Alkaline > Saline | place: Antarctica: Organic Lake...
CGCAGTCTCTTCCGTCTTCAATCGCAACTGCCCGCAGGCCGCATTGATATCGTGCCCCTTTTCCCGGCGGATGGTGACCGATACCTTGGCTTTTTTAAGGACATCGACAAAGGCATCCTGCCTCGGAATAGAGGGGCGCTTCCAGGCCAACCCCTCCACGGTGTTGTAGGGGATGCAATTCACGTGGGCGTGAAGATCGCGCGCAATTTTGGCTAATTCCCGGGCCTGGTCGAGCGAGTCGTTCACCCCTTCGATCAGGATAAACTCAAGGGTAAGCATGCGGCCATGCTTCTGCTGAAAAACCTTCACCGCGGGCAACAGTTTCTCCAGAGGGTAGCGCTTGTTGATCGGCATGATTAGATCGCGCACTTCATTGGTCGCCCCGTGCAGAGAAATCGCGAGACGCACGGCCACCCCCTCGTTGGCGAGCTGCTCAATCTGCGGTGCCAGGCCTGAAGTCGAGACGGTGATCCGGCGCGCCCCGAAGTTCAGGCCCCACTCCGCGTTAAGAATCCGAATCGTGCGGACCAGCGTGTCGTAGTTAGCCAGCGGCTCCCCCATCCCCATAAAGACGATGTTATCGAAAGCCGGTCTCTCCTGAGCTTCCTTCGATCTTCGATCTTCGGCCTTCAACTTTCGCCCGGACTCATTCGATGTTGAATGTTCAATGTTGGATGTTCGACGTTCCTCCCCCTCCTCCCGACGGCAGATATGCATCAACTGGGCCACCACTTCGGCGGTCATCAAATTGCGCCGAAAACCGGCCAGCCCGGAGGCGCAGAACTTACAGCCATAGGCACAACCGACCTGAATGGAAACGCAAACCGTCTTGCGCGAATCCTCCTGCCCCACCCCCTTTTGTGGCGCGCGGATAAGAACGGTCTCGATCAACGACTTGTCCTCCAGCTCCATCAGGAGCTTCTGCGTGACGTCGCCGGAACGCTTATCCAGGATCGGCCGGGTCGGATAGAGAATGAAGTTGTCCGCCAGCCAGGCACGAAAGTCCTTGGGCAGATTACTCATCGCATCCCAATCTTCCACCCGTTTTTTGTAGAGCCAGTCCATGACCTGCCTGGCGCGAAAGGCTTTGTATCCGGCAGCAGTCACGCGTTCGATCAAGGACTCGAGGGTCTCGCCAAAGAGGCTGGGTTTTGTAGGTTCAAATTTCAAAATCTAAGTAGTTTTTTTTTACAATAGCTTGCAGCTTAGTCGTTCCGTTTAACTAAGTTCGGAAGATCAACATACGCGACATCCGCGCACGGAGTCCCGACTGAATGGATGCTCGTAGGGACTCCGTGCGCGGATGTCCAGTTTAAGCTGAGTAAGAATAGACTTGCACCCATAAGAGTCGTGACCTAAAGTTCACTACATGATAAATCTGACTTACCCCATCCACCGTCGCATGTCCGATATGGTGGCAAGCGAACGCCCGCAGGAGCGGCTCGAGCGTTTGGGGGCAAGTGCGCTAAGTGACCGCGAGTTGCTGGCCATGATTCTGCGCAGCGGGCCGAGAGGGGTCGATGTGGTTACCATGTCTGGGCAGTTGATCGAAGCGGCAGGCTCGCTGGCCGGGCTCCTACGCTGGTCGGCGGAAGACTTCATGGAGATTCGAGGCATCGGTAAGGTAAAATCCCTGCAACTGCTGGCCGTGATGGCCTTAGCCAAGCGTATCCTCCAGGAACAGGATGGGGGGGCTGCGAAATTCGACACGGCAGAGATTGTGGCCCGCCACTTCCGCCCGCTCATTGTCGGATTGGAAGTCGAGCACTTCTGGGTGCTGTGCCTCGACCGTAAAAATCGTCTGCTCCGCCGGGTTGAAGTCACGAAAGGCACCGCCACCAATTGCCTCGTCCACGCGCGCGAAGTGTTTCGCGACGCGATTAAGCTCAGCTCCTCTGCCATTATCGCAGTGCACAACCACCCCAGCGGCGATCCGGCCCCCAGTCGTGCCGACATCCATGTCACCCGTCAACTCCGCGAAGCCGCCAAAATCATCGGCATCGACCTAATCGACCACATCGTCGTGGGCGAGGCCGCCAAAGACCCGAATCGACTCGGCTACTATAGCTTTAATGACGCCGGGCTGGTGTGACTCATCACTCCGGCTTACGCACCACCCAGAAGCGGCAGTCATCGGAAAAGTCCTGCACCTCCGGCGGCTCGTCGCAGAGTTCGGAGCGCATCACGCTGACTTCCAAATTAAAGCCGGTCTCTTTCAGCAGTGCTTCGACTTCCACCCGCGTCGGCACATGCATAAAATGCAAACCATCACTGTATTTTTCGGCGCGGTCGCCGAAGATTTCGAGTTCCGGCGACTGCTGGCCTTCGGCCCAGCGGATTTGCTCCGCTTGCCAAAAATCCTGATGGGCCGAACGCTCCCGATCATGTGTGGTGAAAGTGAACCACGCCCTGGGGCGGAGCACGCGGTGTATTTCACCAAGTGCTTGAATCCGCTTCTCCGCTTCAGGGATTTGCATGAGCCCGTTGAACCCAAAGATCGCTCCGTCAAAGACCCCGTCCTCAAACTTCAACTCAGTGGCATCCGCCACCTGAGAGGGAATCGAATATTCGAGAAGCTTGGCCAGGCTTCGCGTCCGCTGGATCATGGCTCTGGAAAAATCGGTCGCGAGCACGTTGCGATAACCCAGCTCATGTAGCCCGATAGCGATACGCCCGACCCCGCTGCCCAGCTCCAGGATGGAATCCTCCGGTTTAAATAGACGTGAAAAGATCTTTTCTTCGGACACCCATAGCCCCAGGCTGGAGGCGGCATTGGCATAGTGCGCGACCACGCTGTCCGACTCAAAATAATGTTTAACGGCCTCAGAATCCATAATCAAAATCCTATTCATGTATGACCTGCAGCAGGCTTGGCAACTGCATTTCCCCAGCTTCCCTATTGCATGCGGAACAATTCTACTCAAGGTGCACTCCTATCTGATTTCTCCGTGTCTTTATTGAAGACCATAATTTTGCTCGTTTTCGCGGCTGCGCTCACACTCGGCGGTCTGCTTGTGCCTGCCCATCTGCGCACGATCGACGCCGTGACACTCGAAGCGGCAGGCGCGGAGGGTCCCTCCAACGCGGAAAAAATTACCGAGAGCCTGAATGCCGCCCATACCGGACCAGCGCAAGTCATGGCCGAAGCAACTACGGGCAAAGAGGAAGTAGCCGCCAAAATTGCGCAACTCCTCGAAGGCCGGCCCGCTCTTGCCCGGATCGGCGGCCCGGACCCCGGCTTCGGGCTCTTCATCGACCTGCTGCCCAAGAACAGGCTCGAGGGCAACACATGGACGCCAGTGATTTCACTCCTGCTGCCCCGCAACGAACGAATCACCCTGATGGAACAACTGTCCAACTCCAGCAACGCCAACATCGCGGCCCTGCTCAATATTCGTGAGCTGAAAGGCATGCTCAAGCTCCACCCGGCCAGCCATGCCGCGGGGGCCCCCTATGATGCCGGCCTACTCACCATTGCGCAGTTGATCGAGAGCGGGCATATCGACCCTACTTGGGCCGATCAAATCGGCGGCCTCGCGAACCAGGCCGCACTCGGCGACTGGCAGGCGATCGGGGCGATCGAAGGATTGGTCATGGCCACCCTTTCGATGGGCCGCCAGTTGGACTTCCGCTCACTGGCCAATCTGGCCGACTTTAACGAATCCCTGAGCAATTGGAGCGATATGGCCACGCTCTTTCGCGCCCGCCCCGAAAAGATCCCCCTACTCTTTACCATCCTGCACTACGAGAAGGAGGGGCGACCGCTTTTCGACTATCTGGCTGAAAATCCGGAGTCGGGCATCACCGATCTGGAGCTGGCTCTGAGCTATGGCCCACGCGCGGTCGACCTCCTACTGGAAGAGGCGCTACCGGTGCACAAGCCGACAGCATTGAGCGAACAAATTCTCGGGACGGTCGAGATGTATCGCCCGAAATGGTTTGTCGATCTTTCGATTGTCAACCGTATCACTGCACTCTGGCTCAAGCTCGGGCTGCTGCTCGTCGCCGGGCTGGCGTTCGCCCTTGCCATGGGTGCCGCCTGGCGCGGCTCCTCCAAAACATCCCTCGAAATCAGCTACTTCACCCCGTCGGTTCTCGCCCGCGATCTCTTTCTCAGCCTGGTCTTCACCTTAACCGTCTGGTCGATCTTTGAACCGGACATTCTCAAATCCACCAACAAGGAAGTGGACTCCGCTCCACGGATCGAATTCGTGGCTGCAAGTGCACTCGAATCCATCAAATCTCCCGTCAAAACTATGCAAGAACTCAATTATGTCACCCTCCTCGTGCTCGCACTCTTCTTTGTCATCCAGCTCGTGATCTACTGTTTCGGCTTGATCAAGTTGAAAGAAATTTCCCGGCAAAGCCTGAGCCCGCTCACTAAGATTCAACTGCTGGATAATGAAGAGAACCTCTTTGATTTCGGCCTCTATGTGGGCCTAGGTGGCACCGTCCTCGCTTTGATTCTCGTGGCGATCGGTATCGTCGAAGCCAGCTTGATGGCCGCCTACGCCTCGACACTTTTCGGCATCCTCTTCGTCGCCATGCTCAAGGTCATGCATTTACGCCCCTACCGGCGCAAGCTCATCCTTGAACAAGGCCGGCTCGGGGGCAACGACTCGGGCAACCTGATGAATAATATTAAACTTTAATCCCCAGCGGAACACTCTGCCATGAACAAAACATTGATGCTCGTGATCTGCGACTTTCTGTTGCTGAGCATGCTCGCCCTCGCACGCTTCGATCCGCCGGAAGAAAACTCGCAGCCCGCACTCGATGCCACCGCCTCGTCGGCAACGGCTGAAGCCGAACTGATCGAACTGCTCGAAGAGTCGCTTCAGGCAGAGCAGGGATCACGCGAGAACCTCAGCTCCGACTTGCAGGAAACCCGAGAAACTCTACAGGAAAAAGCGCGTCAACTTGAGGAACGCGAAGCCGCCCTAACAGAAACCCTGGCCACCCTCGAAAAAACCTCCGCCGAGGCGGAAGCCCTCACCCAGGCCAAAGCCGAAGCCGAGGCCATCCGCGCCGAGCTGGCCGCAGAGCGCGAACAGCTCGCACAGCGCTTCGAAGCCACCCGTCAAGAGCTGCAAAACGCCAGCGAAGAACGTATCCGACTCGCCAATACCCTCGGATCGGCCAAAGAGGAACGCTCCGTCTCCGAAGAACGCCTCAAGCAGACTGAAGAAGCGCTCCGCCGACGGGAAGCCGAACTTGTCCAGCGCGAGGCGGAGCTGCAGGCCGAAAAAGCGGATAAGGCCCGCATGGCCACCGAGCAGGCCGAACTCAACAAAGCACTCGAAGTCGCACAAACTGAGCGCCGGTTGCTCTCCGAAAATCTTAACAAAGAGCAGCAGGAGAAGCTGGAAGCCTTCGCCCGCGCCGACCGTTTGACCGACAACGTCGGGGTGCTGGGCCAGGGCGTGAGTGAACTCGGACAAGGCGTCAATCAGCTCGGGCAAGGAGTCAGCCAGATTGGACAGGGTGTCAACCAGCTGGGCCGAGAGGTCACGACCCTGAGCCAATCCTCGGAGGCGATAAAAAAAGAAATCGAAGCCGCCCGCCCGCAAACCATGAGCGAGATTTTTACCCGCTTCCAAAAAAACCGGGCCACCATACGCTTTAACTCCCGCGAGCAGGGCCTCTTCGGCGGCACCGTCGAACGCAGCTACGAGAGCCGCAGCATTCTGGTCAATGGCCCGGACGACACCGTCTATCTCGTCACCCACTCCAGTAACTCGCCATTCTCCCTCTCAAAATCCAGCAGCTTGGAGAGTGTATCGCTCACCGTCACTACCGGGGCAGGTAGCCTATCCGTCAACCAGATTGGTTTTCTGGCCGCAGATCCACGCCTCATCTTCATTCCGCTGCCCAAAATCTACGTCGAAAACAGCGGGCTCGAAACCTTCCCGCTCGCCCTTCAACCCGAGCGCTGGGAGGAAGCCGTGCTCATTAAAAATGACGAGAGCAACTTCGGTCGCACCGAATTCCGGCGCCTGACCAGCAGCGCCCGCTTCCTCAGGATGGAACGCCCTGCCCTGGGCGAGCTGTTCTCTGATTTTGCCGCTTCGCGCGGCGATCTCGCTTTTACCAAAAACAGCCAGTTCATCGGCCTGCTGACCGATACCCGCTACGCCGTGGTCATCGAGGACTTCGTCGCCAGCGCTATCCTTAACCTCGGGAACCGCTTCGAACCCGATGCCGCGCGCAGCACCGTGGATAAAATGAAGGACCGCGTCCGGCAACTGCCGGAAGACGTGCGTTGATCTCGAGGAAAACTCCCATTTTCCGGTCTTGCAGTCTTCCCACTCAGGCCTAATCTCCGCGTCTTTTTTGAAAATCCGGCAAGAACGCTGGTTTTGATAAAAGACATCTATCCATCTGAAAATCAGACTTTAATATAACAACTAAACGACCATGAAAGACCTGTCAAAATACAGAAATATCGGCATCTTCGCTCACGTGGATGCGGGTAAAACCACCACGACCGAGCGTATCCTAAAGCTCACAGGCAAGATCCACAAGCTGGGCGAAGTGCATGATGGTGCCGCCACCACCGACTTCATGGAGCAGGAACAAGAGCGTGGCATCACCATTCAGTCCGCAGCTACGACCTGTTTTTGGCCGGGCAGTGAGCAGCAGCACGCCAATGCGCCCTACCGCTTCAACATCATCGACACTCCAGGACACGTTGACTTCACTGTTGAAGTTTACCGCTCGCTTAAGGTGCTCGATGGTGGTATCGGAGTTTTCTGTGGTTCCGGGGGCGTCGAACCTCAGTCCGAGACCAACTGGCGTTACGCCAATGACTCCGAAGTCGCCCGTTTGATCTACGTCAACAAGCTCGACCGTATCGGTGCCGATTTCTACAAGGTCGTTAAACAAGTTAAAGATATCCTAGGCGCGAACCCTCTAATCATGGTGCTGCCAATCGGCACAGAGAATGATCTCAAAGGTGTCGTTGACCTCATCACACGTATTGCATGGGTCTGGGACGAGACTGGTGACCCCCTCAACTACAGTAAGCAAGAAGTGCCTGCCGACATGGTGGACAAGGTAGAGGAATACCGCGCCCTCCTCGTCGAGACTGCTGTTGAGCAAGACGACGACGTAATGGAAGCTTACCTCGAAGGTAACGAGCCTGATATCGAGACACTTAAGATGTGCATCCGTAAGGGCACCATCAGCCTCGAATTCTTCCCCACTTTCTGTGGCTCCTCCTTCAAGAATAAGGGCGTGCAAAATCTGCTCGACGGCGTCGTCGACTACCTACCCTGCCCCACTGAAGTGAAACCACAACCTGAAGTGAATGCCGAAGGTGAAGAAACCGGTGAGCTCGCCATCGTTGATGTCAACAGGCCACTCCGTGCCCTTGCTTTCAAGATCATGGATGACAAATACGGCGCACTGACTTTCACCCGTATTTACTCTGGAAAAATCGCCAAGGGCACCAACGTGCTCAACACCTTTACAGGTAAGACCGAGCGCATCGGCCGTATCATCGAGATGCACGCAAACGAGCGCAACGAAGTGGATTCGGCTCAAGCAGGTGACATCGTTGCCCTCCTCGGCATGAAGTCCGTGCAAACAGGCCACACCCTGTGCGACCCCGCGCACCCGGCCACACTCGAGCCGATGGTATTCCCAGAGCCCGTCATCTCCATCGCAATTAAACCAAAGGATCAGGCGAACTCCGAAAAGATGAGCACTGCGATCGGTAAGATGGTTGCGGAAGATCCGACTTTCATCGTCGAAACCGACGAAGATTCCGGCGAGACCATCCTCAAGGGCATGGGTGAGCTTCACCTCGACATTAAGGTCGATATACTCAAGCGCACCTACGGGGTTGAAGCAATCATCGGTAAGCCACAGGTTGCTTACCGCGAAAGCATCACGAAGACCCTCGAAGACTCTTACACCCACAAGAAGCAATCCGGTGGTTCTGGTCAGTTCGCTAAGATCCAATACACACTCGAACCACTCGAGCCAGGCGAAGGCTTCCAATTCGAGTCCAAAGTGGTCGGCGGTAACGTTCCTCGTGAATTCTGGCCAGCAGTCGAAAAGGGCTTCAAGTCCTCCAAAGAGCGCGGCGTTCTCGCAGGCTACCCCTGCTTAGACTTCAAGGTCACACTCACAGATGGCGCGTTCCACGCAGTCGACTCCTCGGCAGTGGCTTTCGAAACCGCGGCTCGGGCAGCTTATCGCCAATCCCTTCCAAATGCCGGCCCACAGATCCTTGAGCCTATCATGAAACTCGATGTTTTCTGCACAGACGACAAAATGGGCGACGTGATCGGTGACTTGAATCGCCGCCGTGGTATGATCAAAACACAAGTGCCGACCAACAACGGAGGCGTCCGCATTAAAGCCGACGCACCGCTTTCCGAAATGTTTGGTTACATCGGCACTCTCCGCACCATGACATCTGGTCGTGGTCAGTTCTCCATGGAATTCTCTCACTACGCAGCGACTCCAAAGAACGTCGCCGAGATCGTGATCAAGGAAACTCTGGAGCGCGAAGAAGCAAAGAAGAAATAAAGCTTCCTGCCCCAATAAGACAGAAGGCAATCGCCAGAAGTCAAATTTCACAAAGTCCCCCCTCTTTTGAGACGGGGGCTTTTTTTTATGCAGTTAGCTCGCAGAAAATCGCTCGGGGGATTTCTCGGCACCGCGCTAAAGCGCCTCGAAGCCTTCGGTGCCTGTGTTGTCGATTAGTTCTTTTTCGTATCCTTGATATTCAATGTTCGACGTTCGACGTTCGATGTTCGAAGTTCCCCCAATGCCAATCACCACTATCGTAACGCACCCCGGCGGTGCCCATAAAGACGACTTTCTTGCCTGCTGCGTATTGCTCGCGAAAAACCCGATCCGGATCGAACGCCGGGATCCGACTGAAGACGACCTGAGTTCGGCCGAGATCGCCGTAGTTGATATCGGCCATCGGCACGAGCCGGCAAAGCTCAATTTTGATCACCACCAGTTCCCCCGTGAGCAAACGCCGACCTGCGCGCTCTCCCTCGTGCTGCAACATCTCAGGGTCTATGACGATGCCAAGCAATTTTGCGACTGGCTGGAGACCTCGGAATGGCTCGACTGTCGCGGGCCGGGGAATACAGCTGAATGGCTCGGCACCGGGCGCGACATCCTTGCCAAGCTCAACTCCCCGATCGACGTGACCTTGCTGCGTCGTTTCGCTGCAAAAGAACTCCACCAACCCGGCGAGCCCATCTGGGAGATCATGCGCATGATCGGGCAAGACTTGATCGGCTTCATTACTGGTTTACGCGAACGTATCAACTACATCGCAGAGCACGCCGAAATTTGGAAGTTCGACGGGTTCTCGGCACTCTTCATGCCCCGCACCGAGCCGCTGTCCGAAGAACCTTCTGCCAGAATGGGACGCTATATTGAGCAAGCAGGCCTGGGGGATGAAGTGCTCGCCACCATCTACCCCGACCGGCGTGGCGAAGGCTACGGCATGCGGCGCTATAACGACGATCCTCGACTTAACTTTACCCGTATCGACGAGGAACCAGATGTGCACTTCACCCACAAACAAGGTTTCATCGCCAAGACGTCGGCGATCACACCGGAACGGCTAAAGAGCTTGGTCGTGCAAAGTTTTACAGTTTAGAAGTAGCTGTATGCATAGTGGCTCTTTACCAGAAATGCTACGCAAAACCAGTCGTTCGACAACATCGACGCTGAACCGCGTCACCCGAAGAAAGCCCGACCCGTAGAACAGGCGTCCCGCCTGTTTCCTTGTGCAGAGGTTAACGTCCACACTGCAAAGCCACTACAGCCTTTTTATCTGAACGAGGCCGGATGGCGGAACATCGAAGGCGTATGCACCAATTTCCATATCCTGAACCTTCCTCGAGATCACTTCACCGAGCATGTCGTAGACGGTAATTTCGGATTTGCCGAAAGATTGTTCCAGGCGCAGAACGGCACCCGGGGTTGACTTCCCGTTAACGATATCGATCCGATTCAGTGGATCTGTCCCGGAGGGAACAAACATATCCTGATAGATGGCAGCGATGAGCTTCCCATTCTGGCACCCCATCACCATCGGATAGTTTAGAGCGGGACCGACGGCGCGAAAATCTCCGTCGAGCAGGACGCCGCGATTTTCGGTCCAGTAGCCGATCCAGAAATTAAGCATCTCTCGGTGATCCGGTGAAATCTCAGCGAGACGCACCGAGATCTGCGGCACACTGAAGAGGACATTCAAAAGCTGTAGAGCGGCACTCTCAACGGATTCGTCCGGATGCCACATAATCATGTCGCTATGCACGGCAGTCGTGTCGGCGATCAAACGTAGATCGACGATGAGTCGGCGATTGTAGATGGCGACATTCGCACAATCCACGGCTCGAAACATGTTTCCGTATTTACGCATGAGCGGGCCGTTGTAAGGCTGACGAAATTCGATCGCGATGTCAGGGTTGAGCGCACGCAGCCTTGCCATCACGTCGCTCATCAGGCGGTCCACCCCCTGGTCCACCGATGCGTAGTCCCGACCGTCCTCTGCGGTGAGGTCATCGGCACCTTTTTCCGAGAACATGCCAATGAAGTCGAGCTTGAGGCCGTCGATGCCCCAATCACGCACGGCGGCTTCATAAACACCAATAAGATATTCCCGAACTTCAGGATAGCGGGGGTCGAGCACGTAGGCACCGAAACCCTCGTGGAAATACAGCGTCTTGTCCCTGAAGTCGGCGATCATGGCCGACTTTTCCCCTGCCATCGGGACGGAATACCAAAGAATAAATTTCTGGCCCAGGGCATGCACGCGATCCACCAAGCCCTTCATATCAGGAATGCGCTCGGGCTTCCAGTCGCCGGTGTAGGCGTAACCGCGGTTCCCGTCCAAAGTCTGCCATCCGTCGTCAACGATCACTCCCTTGAGGCCGAGTTCGCCACCAATGCGGCATTCTTCAACGATCCCATCGGCGGTAATGTTCTGATGATAGCTATACCATGTCGAATAGAGCGGTAGCCGCGCCGCATCGGGCACACGTGCCGGCGTGTGGTCTTCCATGGAGGCCCACCAGCGGACAGAATCGCGTATCGCCGTTTCATACATGACGGGTCGCGTATCAAAACGCAGCGTGAGCTCGTAGCGTGTCGTCGGCGGGCTCTTCTTTTCGAAGAGACTCACGTCCATGTAGATAAACGCATCCTCTTCGCGGATCACGCCCCGAAGAAAGCTCGGGTTCATGGCATCGGAAAGAGCGACAGTGAATCGATTGCGGTCACCTTGGTTCAGGTAGGTCAGGAGTGGCGCATGCTGGACCGCCCGCGAACGGACGCGGGCCCGATAGTGGTCATGCTTCCGGGCCAGGGAATCAGATACCCAGTGACCGGCAATATCAATGGCCGGAACCCGCCATTTGAGCTTAAAATTGGGGAGCACCGCAGGCTCGGGGGACTCAAGCACCAAAGTGACGTGCTGGAGGTGCGGCGAGGACTGGGTGGTGCTCCAGGTGGGCTCGAACGAACCGAGATCGCCTTCAATTTCGATCTGTTTTGTGTCAAAAGTAATCGGTGAGCTCACAGCGACTCCAGAAAGAATGGTGCTGAGGAGTGCGAGCGTGAGAAGGAGTCGAAGAGATGAGAAGTGCATCGAATTTTATCTAGTCATCATCATTTAAAGGGGGAAGCTTTTTCGGAAAAATTCCCCCAGCGATGACGTCTGGGAGGGAACTGATGGCAGATCCTATCAACTGATCTGCATCCAATAAAAAAGGGCCTCCGAAATGGAGGCCCTTGAAAAGTGAAGCTGTCGATTCAGCCTAGTAACGACCTTCCGACTCGCCACGACGACCGCGATCGGGTCCACCGCGACCACTGCCGCGGTTATTGCCGCCACGGCCACCACCACCGCCGCCGCCGCCGCGGTTGAATCCGCCACGGCCACCACCACCGCCGCCGCCGAAATCACGGCCACCGCCGCCACCGCCACCACCGCCGCCACCGCCTTGAGGGCGATCTTCGCGTGGACGGGCTTCGTTAATAGTCAAAGCACGTTCGAGATACTCAACACCGTTGAGGCCCTCGACCGCTGCGTTCATTTCTTCAGGAGTTTCCATCGAGACGAAAGCGAAGCCGCGGGCGCGGCCGGATTCTCGGTCTTTGACGATGAAAACGTCGGTTACATTTCCATGGGCTTCGAAAAGCTCGCGGAGATCACTATCGGTTGCGTCGTAGGACAAGTTGCCTACATACATCTTTGTATTCATTATTCTCTTTTACTTTAAACTATCGCACATGCTTCTTCGCCCTGAGTCCCGCCAGCATGACGGAAGTCACCTGAATGAATACAATTTCTCTTTCCAACGGATGCATACCCACGCTCTGAATCTTAACAGATGTAATAGTAACGCGGTTTATTCACTATTTTTCAGAAAAAGCAAGCAGCATTCTTTACGTCACGAAGAGTATCTGGGCCGCACCTGAACGGCGCGGTGTCATGCGCAACAGGATCCCCGACTAGACTATGCCCGTCAAGAGCGCAGACGCTCTCTGCGGGACCACAAGCGAAGGCTATTGGTCACCCGTAGCGGATCGCCCAAAGTGCCAGCGATGAACGAAAAAGACCAGCACCACCGTCAGTGCGAAGTAGGGAGCAAACCAGCTCAGGGACTCGACGAACACCGACTGTTGGAAGGCTTCTTCGCTGGCGTAGGCACCGGCATCTTCAGCGAGTTTGATCGAGGCAATCAGCCCGGAAAAAAGCATCGAAACGAGGCCGTAGCTGAAATTAGTCGAGAGCCCGCGAAAGCTCAGCACGGTGGCCCGATGCTCGGAGGCCGCAACCTCATTCAAGTAGCGGCTGACAAAAAAACCAGTCAGTTGAATGGAGGCGTATAAAAAGACCGCCGGCAGAATCCCCCAATAAGGGATGGCCAACCCGAGCCCAACCAGTCCGACCAACACAGCCGAAGAGGTGTAAAGAAAGTTCCTCACCGGAGAATTCCGTTCCGCCATCAACCGGGCAATACGTGGCACAAAAAGTCCCATCAGCGCCATACCGGAGCCAATTAATCCATAGCTGGCAATAGGAAGCTTGATCACATTCCAGTATTCACTGGCGAGAGTCAGGAACTGACGGACCACGCTATCGATGACCATCGCGGCGAGAATAATCCCGAAAGGCAGCGGCGTCTTCAAAATCCAGCACCCGGCGGCCATGGTCTTGCGCCCGCTCTCCTTTATTGTTTCACGAAGTGCGGTTTTTGGGGGTGTGTTCGTCTCGCACATCCGCAGAGCCATTATCAGCACCATCAACCCGGAAAAAAACGTCAGCAGGATCGGCATCTTCACCAGCTGCGATTGTTCCACAGAGAAGCCAGCCCCGAAGAAGGACAGCACCGCATTCACCATGCGCGGATCGTACACGGCGGCGCCAATCATCATGGCAAAAAAGAACGCCAATGAGGTATCCCGCTGCACCCGTTCGAGCACATGGCCCCAGCGACCCTCCATCCCCGCGGCCTTGAGCGAGTCAAAAGTGAGGGCCTCATCCGCACCACTGGCCGCCGCTTCGGCTAAACCACTGATCACCCGGTTGGCCAGAAAAAGAAAAAAGAGCAGACTGCCCCCTCCGATGGGCGCGGCCAGTAGCACCGCCATTTCCAGCACCATCAGGATGCCGGTAACGATCAGCAAAGTCCGCCGCCCAATCGTGTCGGCCAGCGCCCCGGACGGCACTTCCGCCAGCACGATCGTGGCCGCCCAGACGGCATTGAGAATACCGAACTGCCCCAACGTCAGCCCATAGTCAAGAAAGAGCAGCGCATAGACGGGATAGTAGAACCGCGCCGTGAAAAAGACGCGAAAAAAGGTGAAGCTGCGCACGTTGCGCAGGGCGATGGTTTCCAGGTCCGTATGCGACATGGCAGGGACGGTGTCAAACTACTCCGTGAGCGCAAGATCAGTGAAGGCTTGTCAACCGAACAGTTGATCTGCTAATCTTACAAAATGAGCGAAATCGAAATACTCTTGGACATGGGCTATCTCTCACAGGAAAATGGCGTCAGCGATGAAACCCGAAAAATTCTGGCCAATGAGGAATTCGCGGAAATCGTTTTCTTTTCACAAGATACGGTCATCATCAATCAGGCGCAGAAACCAGATGCCCTTTATTTCACATTGGACGGGATTTTCCATGCGATCAGTCATGCCAATCCCAGCGCGCCCCATCGCCTACTCGGCCGGATCGAGCCAGGACAATTCATCGGCGAAGTTTGCCTGGTCGACAGCAAGAGTAAGGCAAGTGCGACCGTTAAAGCGATGCGCAACGCGAGCGCTTTAAAAATGAAGCCGGATGCTTTCGGAGCGCTCAGCGAAGCGCACCCGTCCGCTGCGGTTCAATTTCTTTTCGCCGTAGCAAGCCAGCTCGCCGCCCGACTGCGGGTCGCCAACGAGAAACTGCTTTAAAGCTCTTTTTCGGGTCGAACTCAAAATGGCGGACATGGACGCCGCCCACATCGCCCAGATCCAGTTCTGTTCCCTCACCCAAACACCTGTTTCCTGAGACCTCGTATTGTCGCAAGTCCCTGCCAATCCGCTCCGCGCAGTGAATTTACCTTCGGCGGGTATTTCCGCCCCTTCTCCAGTTGCCAAGTCTCCACGAAGCCCCGCACAAACTCTTTGCTGCCCAAAATAGCTCCATCCGTAAAGTAGCGCACCCGGCAGCGCAGCACCGTCGCTTTCGGCAGGATCGCATCCTCTTCCTCCAGCACCTTGAGGGCCTTCTTTCGATCCATCTCAGAAAGCCCTGCCTCCCCGGCTCGCTTCCCGAAAATTAGCTCGCGATGGGCCTGCAAAGCCATCTCAGCCGAAAACCCCTCGCGCGCCGCACCACCCGCATAGGTGCTCCAAATGCGGCGAATTCCATTTCGCGCTGCCTGACCTGCTTGCCCGCTGGAGCCTTGCCGAAAGTGGGAGCCCCCCAAATAGGCCACCGCCTCGGCGTAGCCGCAAAAACGGTAGTCCTTCGGATCCTCCACCAGACCTGCCCGCACCGGGTTCAGGTCGATATAGGCCGCCATTGTCTGGAGCGGATTTCCCCGCCCTTCAACCAAAACACTCTTGAAGCGCTCCGCCCAGAGCGTGCCGAACCGGTCATGCGAGCGGTTGAACCAGACCGAAAAACGCTGTTTTACCGCCTTCATGTATTCCGAAACGTCCCCCATCCGCGCCAGCAGTTTCTTTCGAAGCACTTCGGCCTCCTCGCCACCCTGGGCCAATTCTTTTTCCATCACTGCGATTGAGGCTGTTTGATGTTCCGTCGGCTTCGGGTAAAGCACCCGATAGCGTCGAAGCAGCTCTTTGTCCGACACTTCACCCGCAGGTGGAACACGCACCAGCACATGGAAGTGGTTCGACATCACACAATAGGTCAGCACCTCCACCCCACTGAAATCCGCCACCTGCCAGATCATCTTCCGCAGGATCTCCTTCTCGCGATCACCAAACAGGCGCTCACCATTCACCGTCCGCGTCATGCAGTGATAGACCGCACCAGGCACCTTCAATCGTCGAACTCCCATACCCCAAAGCAAACCTATCAAATATGCTTTGTCAACGAAAATATTATGCCTGGCAAAAAAATTATGTCCCGAATCAAGATTCGGGTTTGCCAGCCGGCGCGAAAATCCCAAAAAGCTTCTGCTCTCGATCTTTAATTCGAAATAAAAAACATTATGTCCGAAACGAAACCTGTTCAAAAAGTTGCCCTTCTCACCGCCGGCGGTCTCGCCCCCTGCCTCTCTTCTGCGGTCGGTGGGCTGATCGAGCGTTATACCGAGCTGTATCCTGACATCGAAATCATCTGCTATCGCAGCGGCTATAAGGGTCTGCTCCTGGGCGACAGCATTCCAGTAACCGAGGAAATCCGCGCTAATGCGGGCACCCTCCACAAGCACGGCGGCAGTCCCATCGGCAACAGCCGAGTCAAGCTCACCAACGTCAAGGACTGCATGAAGCGCGGCCTTGTCAAAGAAGGTGACGACCCGCTGAAGGTTGCCGCCGATCAGTTGACTAAAGACGGCGTCGATGTGCTTCACACCATCGGCGGAGATGACACCAATACAACCGCTGCCGACCTCGCCGCCTACCTCGCGGAAAACGATTACGATCTGACGGTTGTCGGTCTTCCCAAGACCATCGACAACGACGTTTTCCCGATTTCCCAGAGCCTTGGGGCTTGGACAGCGGCCGAGGAAAGTGCCAAATATTTCGAGAATGTGGTGGCCGAGCATAATGCCAACCCCCGCATGCTTATCATCCACGAAGTGATGGGGCGCAACTGCGGTTGGCTCACCGCCGCAACGGCGGATGCCTATCGCAAACGCCTCGATAACCTTGACTGGGCCGAGGCCATCGGTCTCACCCCGGAGCGCAAGGACGTGCATGCCATCTTCATCCCAGAAATGGAAATCGACATTAAGGCCGAGGCTGCCCGCCTGAAGGCAGTCATGGATACGCACGACAACGTCAACATCTTCATCTCGGAAGGTGCCGGCGTAGAAAACATTATTAAAGAAATGGAAGCGGCCGGCGAGGAAGTGCCCCGCGATGCCTTTAGGCACGTCAAACTCGACGCGATCAATCCGGGCAAGTGGTTCGGTGAGCAATTCGCCGAAATGCTCGGAGCGGAAAAGGTGCTCGTTCAAAAGAGCGGCTACTTCGCCCGTGCGGCACCAGCTAATCCCGACGACCTACGCCTGATCAAGAGCTGCACCGACCTGGCTGTGGACTGCGCCGTGGTTCGTGAGAGCGGGGTGATCGGCCACGACGAGGACGACCGCAACATCCTCCGCGCCATCGAATTCCCCCGCATCGCGGGCGGCAAGCCCTTCAATATCGACACGCCATGGTTCGAAGAACTCCTCGAATCTATCGGCCAGCCAAAGGGGGCGGGAGTGGACGTGGAACATTGAACATCGAACATCGAACTGGCTGCTAGACGATATTGAATGTTCAATGTTCGACGTTCACTAGCCCGGCACGACGTCGAGATTGGTGGCGAGGGCGACTTGCGCCTTGGCATGCAGGTCTGTGCGGGTAGCTTCGAGCTTCTTCCTGAAGCGGCGAACTTGACCGTCCGAGAGGGCTGCAATATGGCAGATCGGCTCACCGGGCTTGACAGCGGGCATCGTCGTCATGCCGAGGACGATGCCGTGCCCTTCGCTGGTCAGAACTGATTGCTCGACCCCCATGATGCTGTAATTGGTGGCGACCGCCTGGCCCGCCTCGACGAAGTCGCCCGGGCTGACGTGAAATTTCAAAATCCCGCCGACCGCTGCCCGGACCCACGAGGTCTTCCGTATCTTCACTTGAAAGGGCGGCTTCTTGATCGAGTCGGCGATCATTTCGAACTCAGAGAGAATATTAAGAATCCCCCGAAGCCCAATTTGCAGCACAGTGGATTCGACTTTCCAGGGCTCTCCCGCTTCGAGAATAATGGTCGGGCATCCGCTCTTGCTAGCCTCACGCCGGAAGGAGCCGACGGGGCCCTTGCCATCCACCGTCAACATGCAGCCGAAGGCAGTGGCCAGTCGCCGAGCCCCCGAATTGCCCAAATCGGCCCGGATGTTTGGAAAGTTTGTCCGCTGGACCGCCGCCGTGTGCAGATCCACGCCATAGTCACACTGGCTGACCAACTCCTGCATCAATATGTTCGCAATCCGGCTGGCCAGGCTGCCGTTGGGGCTGCCGGGAAAACTCCGGTTCAAGTCCCGGCGGTCCGGAAGGTAACGCTCGTGCGCCTCGAAACCAAAAACATTAATGACCGGTGCAAGAATCAATGTCCCCCGCCGCAGTGTGACTGATCGGTTGAACAATAAGTCATGAATGATCCCGGTTCCGTTAATCTCGTCACCATGAATGGCAGCGGTAACGAACAATTTCGGACCCGGCTCCTCCGCCCGTATGACGCGCAGCGGGATATTGATCGTATCGCCAGTATAGGTCTGCGAAATCGGGAGGCGCACATCCACAGACGTGCCGGGTAGAATGGTTTGCCCTGCGAGAATAAAAGCGTCGTTCTCGCTCATGACTCGTCCTTTTTCTCCTCAGACGACAGAGCCTTCCGCTTACGCCGCCGTTTTCGGTTGACGCGCTCCGGCATGAAGCTACTCAGCGCAATTTGACTGCCATAGCAAAGGAGGGTGTCGCCGACCATAAGCTCCCGATTCTTGTCGGGGTTGGCGATCTGCTCGCCGCCCCGAGAAATGCGCAGGACCATGATGTCTCGCTCGCGGAGCCCGCTGCTGATAATGGTTTCTCCGGCCAGCGAAGCGCCCGGCACAATACTGAACTCGGTCACGGTGTAGCCGCGCGTCAGCGTCAGCCGCTCGCGGACGTTCATGTTGCCGAATTTCAGCTGCTCCTCAGTGAACCCGATGATCTCGCCCGCGACATCCACGCCTGTCGCGCCCTCGATCCCCTCCAGTCCGGGAGAGGAATTCACCTCCATAATCACAGGGCCGTCCTTCCCTTCCAGCATATCCACGCCGGCGACTTTCAAACCAAGGATGTGGGCAGCGCGCACGGCCGTGCGCTCGTAGGCCTCGTCGAGTTCGACAGTTTCCGTTCGGCCACCCCGGTGCACGTTGCTCCGAAACTCCTGGCCAACTGCGGTGCGGCGCATGGCCGCCACGACCCGATCCCCCACCACGAAAGCACGAATATCCCGCCCCTTCGATTCGGAGACAAATTTTTGCACAAGCACGTTTTGCCGCACACTGGAGAGCGTCTCGATAATCGCCTCGGCCACCTTATTCGTTTCCGCCAGAATCACACCGACGCCCTGAGTGCCGGAAAGTAATTTGATCACGACCGGCGCACCGCCCATTTCCTGAATGGCGTGCAGGACGTCGTTCTGGTTCCGAACAAAGGCGGTCTCCGCAATACCGATATCGTGCCGACTGAGCGCCTGCATGGAAGAAAGTTTATCCCGGGAAGCAAGAATCGAGTCGGCGGTATTCAAGCAGAAGACACCCATCTGCTCGAATTGTCGGACCACGGCGGTGCCGAAAAATGTCACTGAAGTTCCAATACGTGGGATGATCGCATCGTAATCACTGATGTGCTTACCCCGGTAGGTCAGATCCGGCTCCCCCTGGCGGAGGTAAAGACCGAACCTGAGCGTGTCGAAAATCTTGACGTTGTGCCCACGTTCGAGCGCAGCTTCACGCAGGCGGCGTGTGCTGTAAAGTCTGGGTCCTCTGGATAGTATGGCGAGTTTCATAAGTTATTAAATTTCGAAGTTTTCAACCATCCGCACCTTACGGCGCACCCGGCTGACGTGTTTAACAGAAGCATCGATAAGAAAGTCATCTTCAAGTGCCTTACGCCCGAGCAGTATACGACAGACCATACTCGCGCGTGAAACGAGGCTAAATTCAACCTCCTTGACCACACCTGCGATGGCCACACGCGTGCACACAAAGTAGCGCTCGTGCCGCTGCCCGTTACTGGAGCGCACATGAGTCTGGTGGGCAATGTCAGCCACAACCGTCCGTGTGGTGGAACGGTCTTTGCGATCAAAAACAATATCAAACTGCACCCGGTTACCGGGCAGTTCCACCACGTGGGATACATCGAGGGCGGAGCGCCGCGCGCCCGTATCACTCTTGGAGACGATGTGCTCAATGCCCCAGTCTGGGAGGTCGACCGTTTCTTTCCAACCGATAATTTTTTTTGCCGAGCTGCGAAGAGTCATAGCTTACATTTACCAAATGCCACGCTCGCCCTTTTTCATTGACCGGGCGACAGCGACCAGGAGCTGAACGGTATGCTCGATGTCTTCGAGGTCGACCATCTCGCTGGGTGTGTGCATGTAACGCAGCGGAATAGAGAGCAAGCCAGTCGCGATCCCGGCCTGCGCTACTTGAATGGCACGGGCATCGGTGCCAGTCGGACGGGGGTCGGCTTCCAACTGGAAGGGGATTTTGTTCTTTTCCGCACACTCAACGATGCGCTCGAAAATAACCGGGTTGATATTCGGCCCACGGCAGACAATCGGACCGCCGCCCTGCTTCGTGCTGCCGTATTTGCGCAGGTCACAATCCGGAGAATCCGTAGCGTGCCCCACATCGACCGCGATGGCAAAATCCGGGTTCTCCGAGTAGGCGGCGGTCATGGCCCCGCGGGTGCCAATCTCCTCCTGCGTGGTGGCCGCAGCCGTCACCCGGGCGTTGAGCTTACCCTTGGTCAGTCGGCGCACCGCCTCAAGCACAGCATAAGCCCCTGCTTTATCATCGAAGGCACGGGCCACTCCTACGCTGCCGCGAATAAGTTCGAAGCTCTGATTGTAAATCGCCGGATCACCGATGCGGACAAGCTTCTCCGCCTCTTCGCGGCTGCTCACTCCGATGTCTATCCAGATCTCGTGGGTCTCAGGAACCTTCTTTCGATCCTCCGCATTCATTAAGTGAATCGCACGCTTACCAGTCACCCCTTTGATTTCGCCATCCTTGGTCAGTATGGAGACACGGCGACCGGAGATCATCGTTTTGTCGTGCCCACCAAGGGTATCGAAATAGATAAAGCCCTGATCATTGATATAGGTGATAATGAGGCCGAGTTCGTCAATATGCCCGGCAAACAAGATACTGGGATCTCCTTCCGGATTCACCGTCGCGAAGCGGTTGCCCATGGTATCCCGGCGGTAAACATCAACCTTTGACTCCACATAGCGATCGACCACGGCCTGCGCCTCATACTCGTGCCCCGTGGGCGAACGTGCGTCGAGCAGATCGACGAGGAATGCGGGCACCTGATCACTTTTCAGTGTTTTTTGAGGCGGTGTTTTTTTGGCGTTTTTCTTTTTAGGCATAGAAGCATTGTTAAGAAAAGTTCTGCGGGAGCAAGAAGAACGACCAATTGAATTTAGAGGTCTGGTAGATTGCAGGGCGGGATCAATGCAAACAGTCTACAATATAATCCCTCGACTGCCGCACCTGATCTGTGGTCAAGGCGGGGCTCAACTCCAGAGTCAGGTTGTGCTCCGGGCGGACAAACCCAGCAATCATTTTAAAATCGATCACTCCGGTTCCGGGGACTTGGTGATCTTTGCCCCCCTCGCTGACGTCGTGAAGATGGAAGCCAAGCAAACGCGGCGCGAGCTTCTCCAGTTGAGCGGCGTGATCGATGATGCCAAACTGGTGCTTTAACTGAGCATGCCCGCAGTCGTGCCAATAGCCCACCGGCGCCTCATCTCCGAAGGCATCCAAAAAAGCTTCAAAGTCGACATCCATGGGCAGCTCTTCCATGCCTTCCCTAATTTCAATACCGAGCTGGAGCCCTCGCTCACTCACTTCCGGCAGCAGCTTATTATAGCTTTCATGAATGCGCTCGATACAAGGACTCGCAGAACGCCTGATCCCTTTCAAAACCCGATCGCAGCGCTTGCGAAAAGCCTTGTGCTCACGCAGCTCATTTGCGCCGAGGCCCGCTTTTTCAACCCAACGCTCCAGGCGCGACTCTGGTGACCAGAAAAAGTAGTGCACACTCCCGGAGTGCATGACGACGCGAGGTGCGCCGACCTTCACCGCAAAGTTCAGAGTTTGCATCGAGTAGCGGTGCCATAGGTCGCGCTCCCGAGAATCGGACGACGAGGGCTGGTAAAGATTCGGTGCCGCATATTGCACCATATTCGGGAGCGGGCAGAAGTTATGTACCGAAGAGACTTCAATCATTCCTTCTTCCACGGCTTTAAGAATCCCAGGAACTAGGGAAATACGAATGCCATGACTGAGCTCGACGCGCTTAAAACCTAACTCACGCACCTCTTCAATCATTTCGTAGCCATCGCTATGGCGGGCAGAGCACCAGCAGGACGACAGAGAAAGACGGTCTAAAATATCAGCCATGATAAAAAAAATCCCGGCGCACTCGTATGCAGGCCGGGACTTATAAAAAGTGCCAACGCACTACTTTGAAAATAAGGCTACATGTTCGAATAGCGAACGCGGAGCATGTTATTAAAATCAAGTTCCTTCCTTTTGCGACGCTTCGCCTGTGACGGCTTTTCAAAATAGCGCTTCATGCGCACATCGTTGATCACACCTTCGCGGTCGAGACGCTTTTTCAGACGGCGGAGCGCACGTTCCATGGGCTCACCTTTACGGACTTTTACTTCAAGAGACATAAGATACAGGTTTAATAATAGAAAAAAAGTCAAGATGCTCCACCGTCAGGCGTCGTCAACCCTTATTTTTCCAACTTTTTCGTGCGGATTAAACTTCGCGCACACCATAGAGTGCGGTGCCGACGCGAATCTGAGTCGAACCGGCTGCAATCGCCTGCTCCAAATCCCCCGTCATGCCCATAGAGAGTTCCGAAAGCGGACATCCGAACCGTTCCGACAGAGTATCGCGCAAATCCCGCAAAGTCTCGAAAGTCTTTTTCGCCACATCCGGATCATCGTCCAGCGGCGCAATCGTCATCAAACCATCCAGCTCCAGAGACTCGGCCTCAAGTGCGGTTTCAACCGCCTCGGCCATCGACTCCACCATAAAACCAAATTTATTCGGATCCTCCCCCGCATTACACTGAATCAAAATCGGCAAAGTCTTGCCGGCCTCAGCGGCGAAGCGATCCAAACGCCGCAACAACTTCAAAGAATCGACCGTCTGGACCCGGTCAAATAGCTCGACGGCCTGCTTGGCCTTATTGGACTGTAAATGCCCGATAAGTTCCCATCGCATCTCACCAGAGTATGAGTCCTTCTTATAGTGGGCCTCCTGGACGCGATTTTCGCCGACGGCAAGCAGGCCCGCCCTCGCGGCAAACTGCACTGCGTCCACAGGATGATTTTTCGTAACAGGCAGTAGAACAACGTCCCCAGAACTGCGCCCTGAAGAGCAACAAGCAGCACTGATGCGCTCACGAACTGCGGCGATGTTGGCTTCAAATTCCTTAAAAGTAATCATGCTAATGAAGCATAACTATTCGCTAAAAAAGCGCAAGATAAGATTTCCTTTAAAAAGTATTGAACTCCAATAAGAAATAGTTATACCATGTTATTTAGATGCACATAGAAAACTTCAAAATATTCTCAGACCTAGTTGAAAGCGAGAGCTTTTCCCGCGCCGCAAAGCTAAACAAAATCACCCAATCGGCCGTCAGCCAGCAGCTGCGCGCCATGGAGAAACACTTCAGCATCCTCATCGTCGATCGGAGCCAAAAGCAGTTCCGGCTCACGCGAGAAGGGCAGAAATTATACTCATCCGCCAAAGAGATCCTCTACCTCTACGATAAGCTCAACAGCGAGCTTCAGGAAATGAAGAAGGTAATTAGTGGCACGATTCATATTTCCACGGTCTATAGCATCGGCCTCCATGAGCTGCCGCCTTACGTCAAAGCCTTCCTGACGAAGTATCCCGAGGTCAACATCCGCATAGAATATCGACGCGCGAATAATGTCTATGAAGACATCTTAACCAACTCCATCGACCTAGGCCTCGTCGCCTACCCTCAGAAGCACAAGCAACTCGAAATCCTTCCTTTCCACGACGACATCCTTGTACTTGTTGTCTCTCCGGAGCACCCCTTGGCCAAGAAAACGAGTGTCGACCTCAAGGAAATCGCCGGCCAGAAGTTTGTCGGTTTCGAGCCGGACATCCCAACCCGCAAAGCAACGGATGCGCTTTTTAAAGAAGCGGGCATTGAAATCGAACCCGTCATGGAATTTGACAACGTCGAGACCGTGAAGCGAGCAGTTGAGATTAATGCCGGCATCGCGATCCTACCTCAAACCACCGTGATCCGCGAAGAAGCGCAAGGGCTCCTGAAAATCCTAAAATTCAAGAACAAGACCTACAAGCGACCACTGGCTCTCATTCACCGCAAGGGCCGTGTGCTGACACCTGCCATCAAGAAGCTGATCGACTTACTGACCTCAAAAGATCTAAACAGCTTCCAAAACGAAAAACTGGAAAAATAAACTTTTCTTTGAGCGGCACTTGCAGTGCAGTCCGGCGGAACATTTACTACCGTTCGATTGACAGCTAACCCATGCAAGCCATACGCCTATTTTACTGCCTCCTTTCCACCAGCCTGTGTGCACTCACGCTCAGCGCGAGCAACGCGCTCGAGCCGATCCAAACCCTGGAGGGATTTGAAGAGTATGAGTTAAGTTCCAACGGCCTCAGAATATTACTCATGCCTAACGAGGGCTTGCCCGTAGCTACCGTAATGGTGACTTACAAGGTTGGCTCACGCCACGAAGTCCCCGGCACGACCGGAGCCACGCACATTCTGGAACACATGATGTTTAAGGGCACTCCGCGTCACAATGCGGAGGAGCAAAACGATTACTCCAATACGATGGAGCGCATCGGTGCCCGCTCGAATGCCACCACATGGTTCGACCGCACAAACTATTATTCGACGCTGCCCAGCGAATACGTCCCTCTGGCGATTGAACTGGAAGCCGACCGGATGCGAAACCTGCTCATTCGCGAAGAGGATCTCGCCTCTGAGATGACGGTCGTTCGTAATGAGTATGAACGAGGCGAAAACAACCCGGTCCGGACTTTGATCAAGGAGCTGTTTGCCGCCGCCTTCACCGCTCACACTTACAGCCACCCTACTATCGGCTGGAAATCCGACATCGAGAACACTTCGCCTGCGAAGCTGCGGAAATTCTATGATACTTTCTACTGGCCGGAAAACGCAGTTTTAACAATCATTGGCGGCTATGACCGGGAAGAAACCTTAAAAGCTATCGTCGAGCACTACGGAGCGATTAAGCGGGCGCCCCACCCCATCCCCAAAGTCGAAACCGTAGAGCCCGAGCAGATCGGCCCACGCCGCGTCACAATCAATCGCGCCGGTCAGGTCGGCGTCGTGATGGTTGGCTATAAAGTCCCCGAAGCCACACATCAGGACTGGCCCGCGCTCTTACTCATCGACCAAATCGTTGGAGCCGATAAGACTGGTCGTCTCTACCGGGCCCTAGAGGATAAAGGCAACGCGAGCGCCACCTTCACCTTTGCACCTGAATTATACGACCCCGGACTTTTCGTCTTTGGTGCCTACCTCACCGCGAATGCCACCCACGAAGAAGTCGAGACCATCCTACAAGAAGAAATTGAGGCCCTGATCGGCGGCGGTGTAACGGAAGAAGAGCTCGCCCGCGCCAAGTCCGTAATTCAGGCCAATATCATCTACGGTAGAGATGGCCCCTACTCCATCGCCGACCAGATAAATGAAGCCATCGCGATGGGCGACTGGACCAGCTACGTCAACCGTCCGAAAGCCATCGAAGCTGTGACTGCGGAGGAGATTAAAGCCGTCGCCAAGCGCTACTTTATTATAAAAAACAGCACCACCGGATGGTTTGTCCCAGAGCTTAAAAACAGTCTCACGATGCAAGGTGGCCGAGCTTGGGGCCCAAATTTTTATCGAGAGCCCGAGCCCATCGGACCTGAGCACAACCGAGGGCAGGCCGACAACAACGGAGGGCTTCCGTCCGTCGTCGATTTCTCTTCCAGAATGCGCCGCGAGACCGTCGCCGGGATTGATCTCATTACCATCGATATGCCTATCGAAGGAGTGGTCTCCTTTGTGGGCAGTTTTGCTGCTGGTGAAGCCCTCAGTCCCATTGATCGCCCGATGCTGGCCGGATTAACGGCCGCCATGCTGGACAAGGGGAGTACCGGAAAAGACCGCTTTGCCATCGCCGAACTCCTCAACACCCTCGGAGCGAATATCGACTTCACTGCCGACGATTACAATCTCAGCTTTTCCGGGCGCTTCCTAAGACCCGACGCGGGAGCGGTGCTGGAACTCCTCGCCAAACAATTACGCGAGCCCGCCTTTAATCCAGACGTCTTTGAAACCGTCCGAAGCAGGCAAGAGGCCAATATACTCCAAGCCGTGGACAACACTGATTACCGCGCGAGCTCGCAGATCAGTCGCATGCTCTACCCCATGGCTCATCCGAATCGGAGCGAAGAATTGAATGCACTGCTGGCCGATCTCAAACGCACAAGCATCGAAGACCTGCGCAACTTCCACCGGGAATTTTACGGCTCCGAGTCCATGCGCCTAGTGTTTGCGGGAGACATTGACTTCGAGCAAATCAAAGCCGCCGTGGCCAATGGCTTTGACGGTTGGGCGGGAGGTGTGCCCTACCCGGATAATTTTCCAGCTCAGCTCGAGAACGCAAGCGAGCAGGAACGCATCTACATCTCCGATAAGACAAGTGTCTCCGTCCACTACGGTTACAATACCGGACTCAAGCGTAGCCAGGATAAATATCTCCCCTTCATGCTCGGCAACTACATCCTTGGAGGCAGTTTCAATTCTCGACTAATGAGCGAAGTCCGGAAAAAACTTGGGCTGACTTATGCGATCCGCTCTTACCATGAGGGCGATCTATTGAGCCCGGGCAATTGGGCGCTCACAGCTTCGTTCTCACCTGACATGCTCGACAAGGGCCTAGAGGCCACAGAAAAGGTGCTTCAACACTGGCATGCCAATGGGGTGAGCGAGCAAGAAACCGAGGCGGCGATCGAGACGCTTACAGGTGCTTACCTCGTCGGCCTCTCGACCACCAATCGGGTAGCGGCGCAAGTCCACAGCTTTCTTCTGCGGGGCATGGAGCCTGAATACATTGATGAGTATCCTGTTAAATTGAGGCAACTCACCTCCGAGCAGGTAAATCAGGCGATCAAGAAATACCTCGACCCTTCGAGTGTGAAACTAGTTATTGCAGGATCGCTCCACAAGGTTGCATCTCCGATGAACTCACCACAAAATACGGTCAGCGTGCGCCTGGATACTCCCAACCCCGGCTGGCGGATCCAGATCGAAAAGATCTACCGTAGTGGGGAAAACCTCATGGTTATCTCCCGGCTGAGCCAGAGCGAGAAAATTGCTGCGCAGGTCATCACCGCTGTTGCTGACAGCGCCGAGATTCCGAACGATCTCGACCTACCGATTCGCCACTACATCGTCGGCAAAACATGGAACTGGGGCGACACGAGCAACTACACTTTTATTGACTCGATGGATGCTTTCGGCACCGCTCTAGAAGAGTCTGAACTCATCTACTCGAACTAACCCACCCGCACTCAAACCAAACCATCTCCCTTTATGGCAAAAATCGACATCGATACTCTCAAATTCATCCTTCAGCGCAACGAAACCGATATTCGCAAGATTAATGAAATCATGCATGATATCGAAATGGAGCTCAAGGCCGAGGAAGAGGAACGAGCCAACCGTCCTCCTTCGATTAAGAAGCAGTTTTCCATCGTGCTGGCCGACAATGAGGGTGTGCTCGCAGGCAAAGATCTCACTGGCTGGGTCGTCCAGATTCCTGAGGGTGACAGCGTCACTGCAGCCCCCGAGCGCATTATTCGCGCTGCCTACGAATACAACACCACACCGAAGGGCCGCCGCATGCCCGTACAAAGCATAGGCGAAGCCTGCGAAGCCGTCACCGCAAAGCTCTTCAAAGAGCAGAACATCTGGGTAAAGACCAAGGTCCCCGTCCTCGCCGTCGCCACTCAGAACCAGATTCCGATGGAAAAGGTTGAGTAGGTGCCGGAGGCCGGAAGTCGGAGGTCGGAGGTCGGATGCCAGGATAACGCAGTCTGAGTTTGTGCCACATCCAAATGCGAAGGCATTCAACCGAGTCGCTGTGACTTTGATTATCCTAAAATTACTTCATTTTAATTTGCGTAAATTAACGTAAATTAACGGTTGAATTCATTTTGTGTCCGTCGATCGCAGATATTGCCAATCCTCACCAAACCCCCATGAGCAATAGGGCTAGAGCCGAAATAACCCGCCTGACAGTGGACCGCCTCAAAAAACTCAAGTTTTAGGGTAATAAATTTTGCATCAATTACTGACCACATCGTGCTTACCTCATTAAATCTCTAACGATTTATGGATATAATACACTGATGGACAGAAAATAGAACTTGAGATTTTGGATCACATGAGCACTCTAAAGACCAATGAGCACAGCGGATCAGATTATCCA
>Ga0307948_1000458_pt1 | contig 27874 bp, 22 predicted proteins | sample OrgLakmetagen280_FD_201824 | JGI IMG/M metagenome (GOLD analysis project Ga0307948, IMG submission 201824) | Saline water microbial communities from Organic Lake, Antarctica - #280 | ecosystem: Environmental > Aquatic > Non-marine Saline and Alkaline > Saline | place: Antarctica: Organic Lake...
TGGGTGTGGGTGGGTGTGGATGTGGGTGTGGGTGTGGGTGTGGGTGTGGGTGTGGGTGTGGGTGTGGGTGTGGGTGTGGGTGTGGGTGTGGGTGTGGGTGTGGGTGTGGGTTGTGGTTCAGGTGCGCTTGCAATGCTGTGGGTGGTAGGCAATGGTTATAATCTTACCAAAGGTAAATTTTTTATAAGCCATGCATTGAATTGACACTTGAACATTTGTGTGTATGCCAGATCTCACTCTTTAACCCCTTCAGCCAGACACTCTCAACCGTTTTCCTTTGGAAGCAGGGCTTTGGTGGGGGCATTGCAGAGCAGCTTGAGCAGCAAAAGAAATTAAAGACCATATTAAAGATGCCTCTGTGCTTGTGCACTTCTTGATCTGCCGATCTGTTAAACTTTACAAGTGCGATGATGCAATGGTGGAGTGACAATGTTGCTGCTCCTGCATACTAAATCACCAAGCACCCAGTACAAAACATCCAACATCGTACGTCCCCTGTCTCTTGTTTGTTCTTGTGAGTGTGATTGGCACTGCACATTGGCACGAGGTACAGCTCTGCCCCTTCAGCTTTCTAAACTTCCTTTACCTATGCATGCATCTCTATCTCAATCGCTTTTTAATTTTCTCTCCGCCTTATAAACCCCTCTCAAAATTATTTGGACCTTGGACACCAGAAAGATCATGCACACCCATACACACACATTCAAATATAGGCGCGTAGGCCAGCTGCACGTTGAACTTGGCCGCGGCAATACTGTACACACATGCACGCACACACATGCACGCACATACATACACATACACGCACACACACATGCACACACACATACACTCGCATTCACGCACACACACGCATACACACACATGCACACACACACAAACACACATACACACACCTACACGCGCATAGGCCAGCTGCACGTTGGGCAAAATTTTGTACGCACACATATGTACACACATACTGACACGCACGCACAGGCCAGCTGCACGTTGGGCCTGGCACTGGCAATGGTGTACGCACACATAAGTACACTCACACTTACACGCATGCACAGGCCAGCTGCACGTTGGGCCTGGCACTGGCAAGATTGTGTACCTGGCTCCTCTGAGGGCTCTTGTGCAAGAAAAGGTTAAAGACTGGGAGGAAAGGTACGGGCGGGTGTGCATGGGGAGTGTGTATTTTGAAGTTTTTGTAGATATGTGTGTGTATGTTTTGGCAGTCTTCTTAAGGCTATTGGTACAACCTGGTGCAATTGCTGATGAAGGGGAAATGTTTGAGCTTAGCCTTTGTACAAAGTAAGTAAAGGACTGATGCTCATGTGTTGGTGTGTGCAGGATCAATCTTGATATAGGGAAGACAAGGGTGTCCTGGATTTGGGACAGCATTAAAACGATTTTTGACCATTGTTGACTACAACACTTGTCTTTGCTTTAGTCGGGCTGGCTATAACCATACATGTCCTCATGAGTATTCTGCATGGACACTAATTTTAGTTTTGGTGTTTAGCATTGCCATGCTCACGGTCATACTCGGTTCGTGTAAATAAGGTTGGCCAGAACCCGTATGCGGTGTATATACGCACGGTATTTTTGGCATGGAAATCACCAAATATACGGTCATATACGGTGTATTTATAAACGGTTTTGGCCAAACCTACGAATGAACGATTCTGGCCAACACTGTGCTCAAGCCTTCAGGTATAGCAGGAGTCAGCATGCATCCATGAAAGCCAGCAATCAGTGTTAGCATTATTCAGAGATCTGCCAAAATCAAGGAAGTATGCATTATTCTGGGCGTGCAAAATGCCGCGTGCATCCAAGAAAGGCTGCAAACTGATGCTCACACTAGCTGGGGACCTGCCAAAAGCGAGGAAGTATGCAATAATTTGGGCGCGCAAAGTGCTGCTTGCATGCTGCTCTCAAGGAGCCCTATTATGATATTTCTATTACGTTTGCATCGTGAGATGGCGGTGGATTATTGACAAGGGTAGGTCAAAACTGCCAGGAAATTAGGTCCTCACAACTGCCGAGAATAAGGGGGAAAAGGCAGAAATTTTAAACAAGAAAACTTGAGTACGGTAAGGTACGGTAGCAGTTGTGAGGACCAGTAAATAAAAAGACGGAGAAACTGGAGAGGAACACAGATAAAAAGCAAGAGAGTGATGTGAGTGATATCACTTTGCTTCACACCAAGAACCGGAGTTCGAGTGTTACACACTGAACTCAGCAGGTTTGCACCTGAACCAGCCTGTGCGCATTGTAGCACGTTTGCGCAGTTTGCTGGGCAATTGTGTAACTCGCCACTGCACGTTCCAAGCTGGCACACTGGACGACACATGCTTATTTATGTAGTTTCGATCGAAGTGGAATTTCGATTTGACTTCCCAGTAATACCCCAGTGACGCTCTGCAGATGAAAGGCAGGCTGGGCATCATCAAATGCGTGGGGGTTGTCAACACAAATCACCATCTGAACCAAGCCAGCTTGCATACTCAGATCATCAACTGTTTAGCACACTGGCTCACCCAGCTTATTGCACCAAGACAACGGCAACGATCAACAAGTAGGTAACCATCCCACGCTTGGTCACTGACTCTCATTACGCGTGGCCTGGGTGCTTAAATTGCACAGTGGGAAAGATATATCAACATCTTTTTTCTCGTTCTCCTTGATGCTTTCTTTTCGCGCTTCTTCAAAACAAACGTTCTCTTTCTCTATACACTTTTCTTTTCTACATACATCTGTTTCATGTTTCCTCTAGCTTCTGTTTCTTTTGTTTAGCCAGGTGTAGTTTCAGGCTTTTTCCAAACTTCCGCTGAGATGCCCTTTGAGGCATATATAGTGATGTAACCTTACCTTACCTTAAGTTGCGCACGTGGGAAAAATCAGTTAAGAGTTAGTTGTGGTGCTGCTGTTTCAGAATCTCATTACACTACCTGCCACGATTGCGCTCTGCAGGTCCAGAAGACCAGGCATCAGATGAACTTACAACCACAGGTTTTATGCATACAGTTCCATACATATTCAACGCGCTCTGCAGGTCCAGAAGGCCGGGCATCAGATGCTTGAAGGCTGCTAAGGTCGCAACCACAGGTTTTATGCGTACAGTTCCGTATGGAATCTGTACCACCATTGCGCTGTGCAGGTCCAGCAGGCTGGGCATCAGATGCTTGCAGGTTGCTGAAGTCGCAACCACAAGTTTCATAGCACAAAACATCCTTTCCTAATCCATTTTGGTAGTGTTACACTATCTGCGTTCTTTTTCTTTTCTTTTCCTGACAGTTTCATTTAAATCTGTGCCACCATTGCGTTCTGTCGGTTTGGCAGGCTGGGCATCAAGTGCTTGGAGGTCACTGAAGTCACAACCAGAGGTTATATGTGTAAAGTTCCATATATAATTGAATGCATTGCTTCTGCAGGTTTGGTAGGCTGGGCATCAAATGCTTGGAGGTCACTGGGGACCACGACCAGGATGCCAGAGATATGGACCAAGCTGACATCGTGTGCACCACGCCAGAAAAGTTTGGTGAGTGAAGAGAGCTTTTGGGCCAAACTTCCAACCTCAAACAATGCTTAAATTTCTGTGCGCCAGAGCCGAAGAGCTTGGTGAGTAAGTGGGAGCACTTGGGACACGCACATGTACCATTGCAATGAATGATCAGGCACACATACACACACATGCACACTCAATTGTGCACCATAATGAGTACGTCGGCAATGGAAGATGCGGGGAATAACAAGGAGTTGATGAGCCGGGCCAAGCAGAGACGGGCATGCATGAATATATGACAAATGGTTGTGAGTTCTTTACACAAATCCAGATACTCTTAGGTGCTTATTAATCTTTGTAACACCTGCTGGATTAAGAGCATATGTTTGATCATCCTTTTTGCTGTCTGGTATTGCTCGCTTCCCTCCTAAAATGGCTTTGCCCTTGCTATTTTAGCCAGAACATTCATGAAAGTTGTCGTGACACTTCCTCTGTTTTGGGGCAGCACAGTCAGGTGCTGTCACTGACACGCTGTACCAGGAGGAGGCTCACATATTTCTATTCCGTTTCTATCATTACTTGCTCTTGCTGTTGTACCATGTCTGTCAAGTTGCTGCCCAAATCTAGCTTCCTTGAAATCAATGAATGGTGCTTCCTGACTTGTCTAGGTGAATCCTTGCCCAATCCTAGCTTCTGCGAAATGAATAGGTCCTTCCAGCTCACTGAACCAGATCTGCAAAAATAATCTAAACTGAATAGCAACTGACCACACAACTTTCCGTCTGCACCCAATATGTTTGACATATTTGTTGCACATGCAGATGCAGTCACGCGCAAGCTGAACCAAGGGGGCGGCGCGCAGTTCTTCAGTGAGATAGGCCTAGTGATGATTGACGAGGTAGGAGGAATCCAACGCTGCAGTTTGCTTGTGTTGATGGTGTGTGTATGTGTATATATGTTTGTGTGGGGGTGGGTGGGGATGGGGATGGGCTGGGGTGTGTGTGTAGGTGCGTGTGTGTGTGTGTGTAGGGAGGGGGGTGTGATCGATAAATGTATTTGCCCAGTTGTTCTTACTAACAGGGAGAAATCAAGGCGTTGTCCAGGCACACTCTTTCGGCCATGTACAATTAATTTTTGATGATCAATGATCCCTACAGGACCCAGAAACATTGTACACAAGAAAACTCCACAGCATCAAATCAATTTGGTTGACAATGCTCAGATAAAGTAGGGCATTTAGGATTAAATGCGCTTTTCCTGCACAGGTGGGGAATTTCCTAACAGGTGCACCTGGGTGCACACTAATCTCTATCAGCAAACTGACTTTTCCTTCTAGAGATAAGAAAAAGAATGCAGATAGTGTTAAACACTACCGGCATGGATCCTTCTACTTTCCTGCTCGGATGTGCACCTCCTGCATTTAGGTCCACCTCCTGGGAGAGCCTGGCAGGGGTCCTGCTTTAGAGGCAGGAGTGGTGTCACGCGTCAAAATGGTTTCAAAGAGGCCTGGGATGAAAGAGGTACGAGGTGTTGTGCTGTTCTCAATATTTTCTGTGGGGAGTGATTTTTTACTGCCTCCTTAGTTAGTAATTATTTAGGTGGCGTTGCGTGTTTTATGCACAAAAGTCTCCTACACAAAGACCGAATTGTCCCAATTTTCATAGAAAGCCTAAATGTACTGCAATATTACAGTTTAGATGAAGAAAGTCAGATCTCAGGACTTTTGCTCAGTTGACCACCTCTGCAAAAGTCTGGTGCTGTAGATGAATGATGCCATTAAGATTGCAACGCAGCACAACCCAACCTAGATCACTGGAGCAACTATCCCACTGTGTTGCAGCTGCCTAAGACGTAAGACAGAGTCAGAAGAAAAGGTAATGAACGCAGATAGTGTAAACGCTATCGGCATGTATCATGATGATTAAGAACAGGTATCGTTTTGTGTCCTGCACTGCCCAATGGATGCAGAGCCACACAACATCCCACCTAGAGAGAACAAATAAGAGAAGTTTTCAGTGGGGATCATGGTTGGGAGGCATGGACCTGCACACAAAGTAATTGACACAGTGGAGGGTGTCCATTCATTTTCACTGGTCTGGATGCACAGCACTTAACACTGAAGCTATAGCCACCGTCAGATTGAAATGAAACGTTTAAACTAGAGCATCCGCATAACAAGCCCCAGAAGCGTGATTGAAGCAGTGCTCGTAGTGGCACGGAAAACCTGCATTGATCCTTGTCGAGGTGAAAACTTGCCTGCGAGCGCTTGCGCAGCTCCGTCCTCCCTCAATCATGCTATCATGCTGGCTGTGTAATGTGTTTGCGTCTGCATCTGACATGTTTTATGGACATGTTTGGCAGCGTAGTCGACAGGATGCAAATGAATGTGTACGCGTCTGCATCTGACATGTTTATGGACTGTTTTATGGACATGTTTTGCAGCGTAGTCGACAGGATGTAAATGAAGCAAGTGTTGTTGCTCTTTGAGAGTCAAGACCCAGCTCCAAGGTTAAACCGCTGTCACAGCAAAGCTTAAGACTCAGAGAACTCTACTAATAGAGACTACAAAAGTAATTGATGGAGGAAATATTGTGGTGCCAGGGTTGAGTCTCTCGCTCAAGAGCAAAGGCAACGAACTGCACTTCTGGCTAGCAATTTGTTTCCTCTCTTTTTATTTCTCTGCTTCTCTATTCCAGCTTTTGTTGCTGTAAACATGCTGACACACTCTAACACACACACGCACACACACACACACACACACGCACACACACGCGCACACACGCACACACACATACATATGCATGTTGGCTGCCGTGCCTTTCCTACCCAAGGCTAAAAATGTTGCCATTTGGCTGAGCCAAGTACTGCCGTTTCAAAACCAGAAAATACAATCTGCAATCCTTTAGCTCAATAGAGCAAGCCTAGTCAAAATAACCTCAACGATCTTGACTGCTTGCCACACGATACATCGTTGCCAACAATTGGGCATAAAATAATCTGGATGTTCCTGGTGGAGTTGCAGCCAGCAGGGAAAGAAAGCCGCTTTTCCTTTAGCATGACGGCTTGTTGGTCTGTTGGAAAATCAAGTGGCAGTTTTTAAAACAAGCTCCGGTTTTACCACCCATATTAACTAAACTTTCTGTCCTTTGCATATTTAACATGACAAAAATACAAGGGAGTCCCAAACATGCAGTTTGATTCACAAGAAACATTCAATTCAGACTTATGCATACTACAATGCTAAAGCTTTGTCAGCTCAAATCACCGTCAAGACCAAGCAGCATATTCAGATCATAAGCTAAATATTCGACGGCGCCTTTTTTGGACCAGAAAAGGCCGTTAAGGTTAAAAAGACATCTAGCAGAGGAGTGGGTTTGCATCGCTCCGGTCCCTTATGCATCTCTCTCTCTCTCTCTCTCTTTATAAATATGCCTGTGCGTTCTCTGCGAGACGTGTGTGTGTCTATCGCTACTAGTGCTACTCATCTTTAATAGACTGCCAAACTGCAGCTTTTTTCTTAAAGCAAGGATGTTTAAGACATTCTCGGTTTCATAGTGATACAAGTTAATGACTAGCTAGGCAAATAGACAAAATCACTCAAATCTGAACTTTAAAGGCCTAAAATGGTACAGGGTTCCTTAAAGATCCCCAATGGCATTTCTGAGAATGCAATAATATTACCAAAAAACAAGTACAGAAATTACAGTCAATTATAAGGCTGGTACATCCAGCTAATCAAACAGAAACTTTTCTATTGTCAACCAACCAACTGCTTGCCACACAACATGTCTCTGCCATCAATTTGACGTGACAGCTTATTTACTAGTTCTTTACATCGCTCATTCAAAAGGAATACAGAGATAAGTCTGCCCTGAAGAGGAACAGCATGCGTGAGAAGAGCACTTTAAATAAGTGCTTGCAAAAAAACATTCCAAACCAGTGCTTGTACCTCTTGCCTGAGTCCCATCTGTCCCGACCTTTATTTTGCGCAGCCTTATCTACCTGCGTCCCACCTACATCTCTCTGCAGGGCAGAGACGGCAGACTGATCAGTCTGTCATGCTATATGGCCCATACTTGCAATCCATGCTGAAGCTGGTACCATTATTCGTCGTGACGAGTCATTTTTACCGTCCAGATACCACCTACATCCTACCTACATCTCTCTGCAGGGCAGAGACAGCAGACCGATCAGTACTTTTTACCGTCCAAATACCAAAAGACCCTCACGACTGTCGACATTCACAATGTGACCCTCGCGCATTATTTGCACAGCCCTATCCAGCCATACCTAAATATTGCGTACAGATGGCAGATCGATCAATAACTTCCACTGTCCTAACACCAACAGTCCTCTGAACTATTCTCTTGGCATTGTTCACATAGCATCTCACGCTCAAACTCTTCCACCTCAATCAAGTAATCTTTTGGACATCCGCCAGAATATGGTGGGACCACGCCGCAAGAGGTGCACAACATCCCGGCCTTTCCGCAGCGTGGGCAAGGCTCTGCCTGCGCGTCCAAAAGCATGGGCAAGGCTTGAAGGCAAAAGCAACTTTTAAGGTTCAAAGGCGTGGGCAAAGTGTGAGTCTCGGGCAATGCAAATATCTATGGTTGGCCAGGAACATGGGAACATACATGGTACACCGTATACAACCGTACATACAGAAAGTTTTATTTTGCTTGCATCGTGAGATGCACAGGGCTTTGTCATTATTACCAAGGGGGAACACAACAACTCAGGGAGAAAACTAAATATTAAAATATAGAAAATAGGTGAGGGAGGGGGGGAAGTAAGCTAAAGAGAGTGTTGTGTTCTCCAAGGAATAAGAAGAAAGGAGAATGGAAGCAGAAACCGGAGAAAACCAGAAAGTGAGAACATCTCGCTTTATGCTACACTTCAAGAACCTGAGTTCAGGTGTTTCACACTGAACTCATAAGTTTCCAGCTTTATCCACTGATTATACACCGTTAAATATTCAAGTACTAATTCTGGCCTACCCTCCAACAACCAAGGTTCAACAGCATGGGCAAAGTACAAGGTCCAAAAGCACAGCAAGGTCCTGCCTGCAGCGTTGCATGATTTAGGGAGCTTGATTTCTAAGGCTTGGGCTGCTGAGTCTGCTGAATGCAGACACACACAAGGATTGAAGAAACTTTAGCGCTGCAGGCATCATATCCGATAACCATTAGGCGATAATCATACGTATGACTGTGCCCGTATGGGATTTTTCTACTACAAATGCGATTCATGCGTATACAGTTGGCCAACCCTGAGTGCATGCTCGCTGTAAGAAGTGAGCGTCGCTGGACATATGCCTACCAGATACGGCCTCGTGTAGCATCTGTCACAGTGTGCATCAGTCATCTTCATGACGTCCTCCTCTTCCTCTTCCTCTGAAGACACTGCTTCTTCCTCCTCTTCAGAAGTTGGGTGAGAGCCCTGCCATAGGTCATCGGCAGTCCAGAGTTCATCTGGCCTGTCTACAAAGTAGTGGTCCTGGGTACAAATGTGTCATGGGTAAACACATGACAGGTCGTGGGTACAAATGTGTCATGGGCAAACAAATGACAGGTCGTGGGTACAAATGTGTCATGTGCAAATACATGACAGGTCGTGGGTAGATTAATAATCAGAGCACGAGCTCATCTCGTTCTGAAGCCTCACGTTACATATTTGCAGGAAAGGCACGCACGCAAGCACGTGCCTTTCCTGGTCTACAAAGTATACGCAGCTCCTGCAATGTTCCTTACTTTGGTTTGGTAGCAGCACTAATGCTACAGCAGTTGAATGTAGCGTGAGACTCACATCAACCTCGCGGACAAAACGGAGCCGGGCAGCAGACCGCTCCATGCCGTCTTGGTCCTGGTTGGCAAGAACTCGTTCCTCGCACGTGTCCCGTCCAGCCGAGCACCACACCCACCTCACGTCCACGCTAAACTGGCGTGCTACGGCACGAGCCCTGCATGATGAGAGCTCGAAAAGTTGGATGTGTAGAAAAGCGCGTGTAATAAGACATACATGCGTGCACACACACACGCGCGCGTGCGTGGGTTTGTAGAACATGTGTCGTGTGTGCGTACAGTGCGTTTGTGCCTGCATATATGTGTGTGTGTGTGTGTGTAAATGCGAACCTGTGGTTGACCACAAGTGCACAGAAGGCCTGCCTCATGTGCTGGGCAAGCATGCTGCGTGCTATGTGCTACCTGCTGCGCTGGTTGCTTGAAAAGAAGGCCTCAAGGACAATGCTCTCGCCCTTGTGTGCTACTAGAAGAGCCTCTGCCTTGTCAAAGAAGGCATCCGCTGCCTCTCTCCAGTCACGAGCCCCCTCTGCGTAGCAGTCAGCTATGTCTGCGTGCCTGAGCGGGCGCAGTACTGGGCTGTTTGTGCGCAGCCACGTCTTGCCTGAACCACTCACCCCCCCAAGCAATACATAATGGGCCTGCCTACAACACGAGAAGCAAACAACGCCATTTACGGATGTGGATACAGGATGATTTATATGCCTAACAAAGGAAATATATGGCTAGAGACCAAAACCCAGACTAGGGTTTCGATTCTTTCCCAAACAAAAATGAAATGGTGTGAGGTTGATGATGACCTCGACTCCTCGCGTGAAAATTTAAGGAAAGTGACGCCTTGGATAATTGAATGTGCAAGCCTTCCTTTTCTCTTTTGATAAATCCACCAGCTCATTCCTTAGAAGGGGATTTTTAAGTGGTCGCTAAATGATCATAATCGCCCGCAACAGTGTTTCTGCTGGCATCAACACTTCAAGCGCAATCAGTCCGAAACGCGTCTTCTTGCGACGAAGTAGTTCCTGCTCCGTTGGTTTTCTTTTGAAGCGATCAAATCCAGGTCCAATTATATTGGCTTGTGTGAGTACAGTGGTCAGAATCATTGCAAGGATATGACAAACCAGTATGATGAGAATAATGCTTTCACCCCCCCCTGTTTGGAATTCCTTCGAAGAGTATTGTCCCGTTTGGAGAAATTTTTGAGGTAAAAAGGGAAAACTGGGCAGGCAGTGCGCCGCTTTGGTACCGCGTAACGTTGCACTCCTTCACCAAAGAAATTCAATGAAGATATGGGATCAAGAGGGTTATTGCAGGCTTTATGGCCTAAGCCCAGCTCCTGAGTTGATTATGGTTTTGGTAACGGGGCACCTGGTATGGACAAGTTTGATAGTTAACGGAAAACAAAATGCATAAGATGGAGCTGATGAAGGATGGAAGATGTCTATAAGCGATAACGTCTTGATAAGCTCATGCAAGTGTAGCTCATGCAGGCGTTTAGCTTTGGGTGGCGTGGCAGAGTTGTTGACTTAGGTTGTTGTTCATATATACACCAGCGACTCTAGGAATAGCAAGCAGGGATGCTCTTGCTACCCATAACAACATGTATGCTTTCCAGTCGTCCACAGATCTCAGATCTCAGATCACAATTTGCATCAATTAGCATACCAACACGTGCGCCAATTGACCAGATCCTTCTGCACTGCATCAGGAGTCCAGTTTGTGTCCGCCAGCGCAGATACTCCAACTATCTTCCATTTCAAGCAACCCACTGCTTCCATTCGACCCTTGGTGTTAAGCGTAGTCAAACAAAGCACCTTTCTTCTTATTACGCAGCAACCCATTGCCTCCGTGCGGTTTCTGGCGGTCAGCGCAACTATTCCCAACATCCGAGACGTCGTGCGTTGGCTTGAGGCCCCACCCAATGGGCTGCGTGTGTACGGAGAAGAGATGCGGCCATGCAAGCTCAAGACACATGTCAGGTGCGTAGGGTTGGCCAGAACCGTATACCTTCACTGCATATGACCGTATGTATGTATGGTGGTTTCCCTGCCAAAAATGCCGTAAAAACACCATATATGTATCCATAAATGTATGGTTCTGCCAACCATACAGGTGCGTAATAACAAGGCAGTGCGTCTAGAACCTATCAGGGGTACTTACACTTGTAGGCATATGAGGTAAACAAGGAAAAACGAGGGACGTGCAATGTGTAACACATGTCACTCGCCTACACAGAGGCTTATCATGTTAGTGATAAGATTTATGCGGGTACGAAAGAGGCTCTTTTTCACTCTTGATCACTGTGGAGTGGCCTGTGAAGTGGTCTCTACTTCCTGCACAGGTTCCGTTCTCCTCTACGCTGGAGAATTTGAGTGCATCACTACACACATTGCATCACTACACACATTGCATCACACGCCCACAGGCTCACTGGCGTTGTACCGCATGCAACCTGAAAATTACCATCAAAGTCCCAGTGGCTCAAATTACCATTATTGCCAACTCTCATCAGGAACCAGTCACAAGCCTGCAACGCTCCCAATCCCCGTACATCAATTTGTTTTTTCATGTGGTGAGGAGTTTTACGGTACCAAGTACCGAAGTAGCCTCTTCTCCTTACTGGTGTGGGGAGTGGCTTTCACTGTCTCCGCATCTTCCTGTTTCTATTTAACCCTCGGGACTAGTAAAAGCAATACTGCGCCTGGATTTTGGTATCAAAAACCCCAAGTAGTCTTTGCCCTGGCTGGTGCCCAAATGCCCAAACCCACATTGACAATATCGACACCTAAAGCTGATGATTTCAAACAAGCAAATGCTTGATGGAAAAACACCTGTGCATTTTGCTAATGGGCTCAATCCGCCCTCTCGTGGTTCAGGCAAGCCCAAAGGGGAAAGACCTTCTGGAGCTTCCTCTCAAATTATTTCTCCCAGTAGTCCACCTTCACAGAGTTTTTGCAGGGTCAGGGTTCACAACAAACCTATGAAACCAAGTATTCCCTCCCAAACTGAGCCGCCTTGTAACACACTTCCTAGGTCATTCCCCCCCTCCAAGAACGACTTCCTGTTTGAGCGGCGGCTGAGCGAGCATGTGGGTGAAATCGTGCTGGAGTACAGCGCCCAGAAGCCCACCCTAGTGTTCTGTAGGTGAGAGGTGTAGAACATGTACGGTGGTGTATTTGTGTGTGTGTGTGTGTGTGTGTTTGTATAAGTGTGTGTGTGTTTGTGTGTGTGTGTGTGCGTGTGTGTGTGTGTGTGTGTAAGAATAACAGAAGGGTTAGAGCTATGAACCTACAAGTAACTCAAACGTTGCAGCTTTTAGGGAGGGGCCACACAAGAAAAAACTACAAATTGTGTTTAATGTGTGAGGCAAACTAGCTTTCTTGAAGGCTTGCAGCAATAGGATGAACAATGTAAAAATCCTTCTCCACAGGTAATACAATATGTACCACACTTGCTTTTAAACTATATCCCTGAGAATATATTCCATATTTGTGAATGCAGATCCTGGAAGGGCACACCGAAATGACATTCACTTTTAATAACTTACTCATGAATGCAGCTCCTGAAAGGAACACCATTACAAACGGTGCACCTTTTGAGCAAGCGTGGCTGAAAAAAGGGGAACATCCCAATCAGAAGCAGCACTCTGCGTCGTTCATAATCACACGTTTGATTTTGAACTACCTTGCTCGTAAATGCAGTTCAAGAAAAGGCACCACTGAGACAGCGCACCATGTGGCTACGCACGGCAGCCAGAGGGCACGCAACCGATGGGGGAGCTGCTACGTCAGAGATCAGGTGCTCTTGGTTGAACGATGATGCAACTTAGAGATCAGGTGCTCTTGGTTGAACGATGGAGCAACTTAGAGATCAGGTTGTCTATGCATTCCTGTCATATGTTTTACGTTAATGCTCCATGAAAGGTCGTGTGCCACCTTTGTATTTCAAGGTATTGTGACTGGAGTGCAATTTTTTTGACAAGATCGAGCAAGATGTGTGGTCACTGGTGCTCCATGAAGGGTCGTGACTGGAGTGCGATTCCTTAGATAGGAGCAAGCAATGTTGATGACCATTGGTGCTATATGAAAGAATGTGCCAATTTGAGGTAATGTGACTGGAGTGCGATTCCTTAGATAGGAGCAAGCAATGTTTATGAACATTGGTGCTCCATGATGGAATGTGCCAATTTGAGGTAATGTGACTGGAGTGCGATTCCCTAGATAGGAGCAAGCAATGTTGATGACCATTGGTGCTCCATGATAGATTGTGCCAATTTGAGGTATTGAGACTGAAGTGCCATTCCTTAGATAGGAGCAAGAAAGGTGTATGACCAGTGGTGCTCCATGATAGAATGTGCCAATTTCAGGTATTGTGACTGGAGTGTGGTTCCCTAGATAGGAAGGAGCAAGCAATGTTTATGACCATTGGTGCTCCATGATAGAATGTGCCAATTTGAGGTATTGTGACTGAAGTGCGTTTCCTTAGATAGGAGCAAGCAAGGTGTATGACCGAAGCAACATGCAGTTCATTTTACACAGGACAAGCGCCTTACCGATGCATGATCAGGCTGACTGCACAGATTGTTTGTAAGCTGGTGTGTACAGTGAAGCGTTGATTGGTTGTGAGATGCTGTTTAAAGCCCTGCAGATCCTGCATGCACGTTGGCTGTATGATGGTATTTGACCTTAACAAGTCTGACTATGGCGACAACTATTTTGGTTGCAGTGATTTGATCTGCGCATCACATCTTTGACACGGCATGTTTTTAGGTCTTACATATGATTGGCCATGCAGATCACATGCATGCAACATGTGCGCTTTAGGCCCATTAGTGCGCTCTTAACGCAGCAAACAATAATCCAGCATGGACAGGGCCATGCCAATTGCATGCGTGTTGCAGCTATGCAGGCCCTTAATGCAGCACACTTAAATAACTTCCACATGCAGGGCCACGCCGATCGCATGCGTGTTGCAGCTATGCAGACCCGCAACAAGCAGCTGGCAGCCGTGTTAGTCCTGGGGGTGGGATTTCATAATGGTGGGTCTTTTCATTGGGAAGTGGTACCTGTCTTTGCAACAATCGATTTTCTGTCAGATTGCGTCTATTTTTTGTATCGGGAGGCGCAGTGAGCTGGGGGGTTAGTACCAAGAAAATAAGAAAATGAAGGAGCAGGAAAGAAAAAACAAAGAGCAAGAGAGTGGCACATGACTTCTTGCTGCGCTGCAAGAGCTGGAGTTCTCACTGAACCCAACAGGTATTTTCTTACTTAAGCATGCTCTCTTTATGCTCGAGCTCTGAGTGCAAAGAAACACCGCGATGAAAGTTAAAGGATGGTGCAAACGGCAAAGTAAGTTCCTGCTTTAAACCAGTGTAACTATTTGGCCCTAGGCTTCTAAGACTTATTGCCCGGTTACGGCTCTGTTGTATTTACTGACAGTAGCTTGATAGTCCAGCGCAGCTGCCAAAATGAAAATGCTGCAGCGATCAGCGCACACTCCAGTGGCCTTGAGAATGGTTGAAAATAATGTGCTTCAGTAATTTGAGCAGCCTGAAATCTAAAATGTATTGCCCTGTTCATATTTGTCTCTACGCAGCTGCCATTATGGAAGACGTTTAACAGCTGCAGCATTCTTAGTGTGTAGACCTCTTTGCATCTTTTTGGTTTGCCTCTACACAGCTGCCATGGAAGGAGAAGACCGCAAGCTAGTAGAGCAGCTATTCCTTAACCATGACCTACTGGTGAGTGCCTTGTTGAAGCCATTTTTGTAAGTGGGAGCATTTAGGCATATAACAGGTAGCAAACTCTAGTTCTTTTCTGTTTGCATCGTGAGATGCAATAGGCGGGTGATATTACCAAGATTACGAGAAACACAGATATAAAGCAAGAGTGATAACGTGACATATCACTTTTGCTGCACTGCAAGAACTGGAGCTCATGTTTTACACACTGAACTGAGCAGATCTCAACATTTCTTACACCCGGTACAGGAGGCAGAAATTTGTGTAGCTTTTGGACGGTACGTGTCAAATCGATTAAGAATAGGATAATCGGATCCTGACGTCGAGATTTTTCGATTGGTAAATGTATGGGTCCGATCCGCGGAGGTGTGTGGGGGGGGGGTCCCCCAGGGGGGGTCCGAGTTTTTGGGGGTGGGTCTCCACAATTTTTCTGGGCCACATCAATTTAAATATACTATCAGAGCCCAGTTAATTGGCACCCTTTTTGAGGAAATTGGGTATAAGGGGGGTCTGTGGACATGTCCACAAGTCAGAGGCACACGCGCTCGGGTGCAGACCGCGGGGTGAGTCAAGCCAATGGAGCAGGGATTCACTCCAAACTTCTAGCATAGTGCCAGCATAAGAATCTCAGCAGAATGATTTTGAAATGGGAGCAATTTGGGGCCGTGCAAGCCATTTATGGGTGCCTAATATGTCATTTGTACATCGGCGTCCGTATCTCAGGTTTTGCCCCATAAATCTGCAACACTTAAATTGCAGGTCTTGGTGAGTATGCAGATGGATGCAGAATTTGAAGATGAGCAGATTGGTACCCTTTTTGTCTGGGTAGGGGCACGGGTGGGGGTCTGGAGGGGTGGGTGGTACCTAAGGGGGGTCCAGCCTAAAAATAGGACGTGCCTTATTTCCTGCCCGGTATCAACATTTTGCCTGCCCGGTATCAACATTTTGCAGCTGCTATGATTTCCGACGAGCTGAAATCTGGTACTGAAATATTGACACAATTACAGTGTACATGTACTCTCCATTTATAATGCGCGCTTCAAGCCACTGACTACATTCCTAGCTTAGATCTCAGAGCCAACCATGCAGTTGATCGCATGCATCCCCCTCATCCCCCACCCACCCACACACACTCACATACACACAGGTTCTCTGCACAACGTCCACGCTGGCCCAGGGAATGAATCTGCCTGCCTATCTGGTCATACTGAAAGGTACGACATATCATATATATGTAACGCTAGTAAAAGCATGCAAGCCGTTCCTTTGTCCGCCAGGTAACAATAAAAACAATAGAAAACAGTTAGTAGAAGTTATGAAAGTAAGCAAGAGTGATCAGACAAAGCATGTAAAGATCTGGGTAATATGGTTGCCACAAACACATGTCATTCTGCATACTCTTCAGAATAGCATGTGACGTTCCATCAATATTCTGGAGCAGATGCTCAAAGATGCTCAAAACTCAAACGCTGGCAAAGGAATATTGCACGCATTATGGAGCAGCAGACGCCTACTCAAGCATAGTTTGGACGCCTACTTGAGCGTATTCGGACGCCTACTCAAGCATATTGCAATGACATTCCACAAGCTGCCTTTGAAAATGATGCCACTTAGGGACCAGGTGCACCATTTATCCCATGGTATGGTATCTGAGCTCCCTGCGTGTTGTTCACAAATCTAACAACTTTTGGCCACTCGTTCTTCTGCACGAGGCATAAGGGATCGCTATTGAGTAGCTCCTGCAAGCCCAACAGATGCATCTGTGGCAACGTGTAATTTTGTTTGCATAAAAAAGACGCATGTCCATCTGTCGTTCTTGCACATCAGGCACACGTCGTTACTGCGGGGCAGCAGGTGCAAGTCCGGCAGACGCATCTGGAGCTGCATGTGCATCTTCCACCGGGTACAAGGAGTACGATCGCAGCATTTGCTTACAGGTGATCAGATTGTTGTGTGTCTCGCACGACACTAAGGGCTTGTCCAAACATGTAAGAGACTGGTGCAGTGGCATAAAGTATCGTGCGCGTGCTGGCGCTAACATTTCAAACATTGGTCAAGGAAACGGTGGAAATAGTTGCGGCACGGGACGAGTTCCATATTGTAATCCTTCTTAGGAATTTGGCCTGACATGGACCACCAGGCTTTGCACTGAACCATCAGGGCAGCCCTCTGTGCATCATGTGCGGCCTCTGTGTATCATGTGCGGCCTCTGTGTATCATGTGCAGCCTCTGTGTATCATGTGCAGCCTCTGTGTATCATGTGCGGTCTCTGTGTATCATGTGCGGCCTCTGTGTATCATGTGCGGCCTCTGTGTATCATGTGCGGCCTCTGTGTATCATGTGCAGCCTCTGTGTATCATGTGCAGCCTCTGTGTATCATGTGCAGCCTCTGTGTATCATGTGCAGCCTCTGTGTATCATGTCTGTGTAGCACCAGGCTTTCAGGGCACGCGCAGCCCTCTGTGTATCACGTGCACACAGCTGTACCACATCCTGCTGTTGCTGCTTTGCACAGCGCTGAAGATGCTGTCAGGGGAAATTAATGCGTGCAACAAGCACCTCTTCATTTATCTCTACATCCTGTGTGTTGTGTGTGGCCTGTCTGTACAAAGAAGTGGCTCATGCACTTCTGACTCAGCCATGTGTGTTTGTGATAATGCACAAGGAATTTCCATTCAGTTGCTCTGCATTCTTATAGACATTGCATTGCATTCTTACAGGCATTGACTCATTGTTTGGCTTTATTGCATGTACAGATGATTGGACGTGCTGGCCGGCCCCAGTTTGACACGGAAGGCGTGGCTGTGATCATGACTCAAAAGGACGTGAGTAATCTTTGGCATGCTATTTTTCATTCGATAGCATGCAAAGAAAGTGCACTTGTAAGCTATCATGACTCAAAAAGACGTGAATGATCTTTGGCATGCTATTATTTTTCATTCAGTGGCATGCCAGGGAGCTGCACTTGTAAGCCGCACTTGTAAGTGCTCTTACAGAAATGCGTGTCTTGAGTCTAGAGGTATAATCCCCCTGAGCAATACGCAGATCGTTGCTCATGTGTACAAATCTTGTGTGCAATTTTAATCTTTCATACCTAAGCTTAGTAGTATGGTCTGTCACGCCCAATTGTCGGCAGCGACAAGCAAAACGTGTGACAGAGCAGTTACATGGTTAACAGTTGAGAGTTTCTGTATGAATTGTTCAGTAAGCTGGGGATGTGCCAGTCTTATTATTTGACGTGCTGTGTCCTATACTGTGCAATGACAGTGATTTGATCTGATGGGTCCAAAATTCATTCTACCCTGTCACTCCTAGAGCTTGAGTAGTCGTATTTCTTCCCTTTGGGGGGAGCAAATCCGACAGCGTAATTGTATAGGATTTGTTATGGAGCGCTCCATAATATTCTACCTTCGCACACGACCCTATCTGAGTGTGCATGTCCTGCACTGTGTGTGTGCAGACAGCCCAGCGCTACCAAAACCTTGTCTCTGGCGCGGAAGAAGTGGACAGCAGCCTCAAGGCAAGCCATGATGAGTATTCTCAGAGCAGGCACAATCCAATGCACCTAGTTTGCGTCATTTCTGGACCCTGCCTTGCTTGCCCTGATTCAAACTGCTGCTTCAAAATCCATCATACCTTTTGTTTGCTTCGCTCTTCTTTCCCAACTTAGGTCCTCTTTGTGTGTGTATGTGTGTGTTTGTGTGTGTGTGTGTGTGTGTATGCGCGTGTGTGTATGTGTGTCCATCTTTGTGTGACGCTCATGCCGCCACAGACCATTCTACCTTGGTTCCATTTGCCGTGTTTTTTTATCAATCTCTATGACCCTGTCCAAATCCAGGACTGCTTTTCTGAGCACCTGAACGCCGAGATCGTGCTGCAAACCATTGTGAACATCACAGATGCCATCAGCTGGCTGAAGACCACGTTCCTCTACATCCGGGTAGGCCAAACAAAAACGGGCAACGTGCTGGACCATCACAATTTCCCCTCGTTGCTCAAACATAATTTAAAGATTGACGTGTCCGACAGCATCTTTTAAAGTGTTTGAAGTACATCCGAGTAGGACAAATACAAATAAGCAATGTGCTGGACCATTACAGATGCATCTGTTACCATATTTTAAAAATCGACAAGAAGGTCAGACAGCATCTTTAAAAGTATTTGAAGTACATCCCCAAGGCTCTGATGTGTGCCTCCCTTTTCAAAGTACAAAAACAACTGTCTTAATCAATACTCAACGTGCAAAAAGAAGAAGAAAAAACTACAGCAGTGCATGCCACTCCCCACATTAATTAAGGAAAAGGAGCCACTTTGGTGCCGAGTACCGTAAAGCTCCTTCACTGTGAAAAGGAAGGAAAAATCACTGGGGATAAAGAAGGTTGCAGGCTTGGCCTGCACTTAAATTTCTCTGACTAGATAGTTCAGAGCACGTTTTAGGCATGGTACCAAGTGTCTCCCTTCCCTCGTGTGGAGATCGGACATCGTACCTGTTGCTTGTTGTAGACAAATACTTCATATTGTCATGCAGATCTGCCAGAATCCACGACGCTACGGCCTGAGGCCTGGGTTGGTGTCAGAAGAGGCCGTGGAGCTCCACCTCAAAGATGCTCTTGTGCTGAGTAGCGTGCACAAGCTGGCTGAGCACGGCTTGGTGAGTGCTCTGTCATGTCAAAAAGGGAAAAGGGAAAATGACAAGCAGAAAAGGAAAAGCAGGCAGCGGAAACTTTTGTTTTGTTCGACGTTGGACGTGCTTGGCAATGGTTTTTTTTCCAGCTCTATCAAGGTACCTTCATATAAGGACGCACATGTGCTGGGCAGCAACGAGCAGGCATTGAAGCAGTTTCTTGGCACCAAGCCCGAAGATTTAGTTAAGCAACAGCTGTGGTGCATCTTGGGATGCACTTGTGCTGAGCATTGCAGCAAGACATGAGTGGGTGCGAGCTCAAAGTAGGCTGCAGACAATATGTAACAAGCAAGTAAGCAAGATCAAGTATGCAAAACCAAGTTTCCATCAAGTAGGCTGCAGGCATGATGGTGTGTGCACATGGGTGTGAAATGCTGTGCACCACTTGCCTTTTGCTTCATGTCAATCTGTTCAACATATAAAACCAGAAGACACAAAGTTGTTAGGTATATCAATACTGTATTTGGACACAGTTTGGTGTTGCCATTGTTCTAAGCACTGCCTCCACGTTGGGATGAGGGTGTGTTAAATCAGTTTACCGAATTGCATTGCTGTGGCCTGCGAGTGCATTGGACAAAAAAGTGACGACCTGGACAGTGAGTTGACCTAACGAACCTGGGCAGTGAGTTGACCTGACGAACAAAAACAGTTGCTGATGGGGAAAAGCTCAAACTCATGATGTGCTTGCTTTGGGAGGACTCACACGCTTTTCTTGCCACTTCTTATCTCTAGAATTTAGGGGTTTAGACTTTGGTGGGAGAGACTCATGGCACTTTGGGCCAATGTGTCTCCTTTTCCTTAACTAATGCAGGGAGTGTTTTGCTGCCTGCGTAGCTTTTCTTTTCTTTTCTTTTCTTTAGACTACTGTAAGCTAAGACTACTGTGCACAACAATCTCTGAGCCTGCAGGTCACCACGGACAAGGACAGCTTCGCGCTGCACCCTGCAGAGCCAGGCCGCATCATGGCACACCACTACATTGCGTTGCCCACCATGGTGAGCTGCTGAGCAGTATAAGTTACGGCTTTTCTATTTTAGTGGGTGTGTCTTGAGTCCAGCAGCGCATACATGCTGGTGCAGGATGCTGATGCACGGAAGCTGAGGCCCTTACTTTCAGTCCTTTTGTGCTTCTGTGTATGTGTGTGCTTGTGTGTGTAACCATGTGTACTTGTGTGGTTGTTTGTGTGCGCATGTGTATGTAGGTGTTCAAGCCCTTGCTTGCATTTACTACCACAAATTTATCAAAATGCACACCAATGACCAAAACTATACATAAGCTCAACGTACGCCATTGACCAAACAATTTGCTCCTTGCCTACAAATTGTGTGCCCGATTGCCCAGGTGCGCATTGTCCAAGCGCCTGCCTTTAATGGCATGCCCAAGTTGCTGAGCCTCATTGCCCAAGCTGCTGAGTTGGAGCACATCCATTTGCGAAGGCGAGTTGCAAGTGGTCACACTTTGTTTAAATACTGTTCACTGGATTAAAGAGGTGCTAGTCAGGTCGCGCTATTAAACAGCAACCTGAATATTATTGAACAGCAACCTGAGTTGTAAATTTGGCCTTGAGCTTCCCTTTTTTTCTCTACACTTGCCGGGGTGACACAAAGGCCATCATGGTTGATGCAGCTGCCCTCGGTGCTTGAGATGGTGTCACGTACTCTTGGTACCAATATTGATATCTGTTTGCCATTTTTACATGCAGGGGCGACAAAAAGGTGCTTAACGGGCTCAATGCAGCTGCTCTTGATCGTGGCGGCCCTAAGTTCCCTTTGCCAGCAGCAGCCGCTGGCAAACGCAAAGACAGAGTGGCCACAGCTGTTGAAAAGATCTTCCTGCTGGTGAGTCTGTGTGTCTTGTTAGTGTGTTTTTAGTTGTCAACACACAAGCACAGAGACCAAGCGACGCTTTTCCCGCTGATCTGTGTATTTTGTTTGTATGCAAGCATAGTTTATTGTGTTGTCTTATGTGTCTTGATCGTATAATGCCAGTGCAAAGACCAGTTTGGCGCAGCTGGTCAAATCTCCCTGTGTGTTGTGTGTTGTGTGTTGCGTGTTGTTGTTGTCGTTGTTGTTGTTGTTGTTGTTGTTGTTGTTGTTGTTGTTGTTGTTGTTGTTGTTGTTGTTGTTGTTGTTGTTGTTGTTGTTGTTGTTGTTGTTGTTGTTGTTGTTGTTGTTGTTGTTGCGCAGTAGTTTATTGGTCACACGCGCTGTAATTTATTTGCAACACGCGCTGTAGTAACATCCATTGTGCTCGCGCTATGCACACAGATTTTGTGGAAATGTGTTGCACAGTCAGAGAGAACTGTTAAGATCACGTGTTATACATACACATACACACACACGCTAAGGAACGAACTGTTCAGATCACGTGTTATACATACACATACACATACACACACACTAAGAACGAACTGTTTAGATCACGTGTTATACATACACATACACACACATGCTAAAGAACGAACTGTTTAGATCACGTGTTATACATACACATACACACACGCTAAAGAATGAACTGTTGAGATCACGTGTTATACATACACATACACACACGCTAAAAAACGAACTGTTCAGATCACGTGTTATACATACACATACACACACACGCTAAGGAACGAATTGTTCAGATCACATGTTAAAAATACACATACACACACACGCTAAAGAACAAACTGTCCAGATCACGTGTTATACATACACATACACACACACGCTAAAGAACGAACTGTCCAGATCACGTGTTATACATTGGGTTATGCTTGTCGAAGACAGAAATGGTCCACGTTGAAGAAAAAGTTTCTGGTGACGCTTGCCAGTCTATGAGAATTAGCCAACAATGCTGGCAAACGTGTGTTGCAGCATGCCAGGAGACCGAGGTTAGATTCTAATAATGTCACCGTGACAAAAACTGAGGCATACACTTTGCAACACTGGGGTTGCAACACCGGATCCTTGCCTTGCGTTTTCTGCAGCTCAATGAGGCGCTGGGCGACACCCCGTTTGAAGGCATCGAGTACAGCATTCGCATGGAACAGGACCAAGCCCTTCGAATTGCGGAGCGAGTGGCAGCAGCTATGGCAAAGTGGGTGTCTGTGTGACTCTAGGGTACTATGGCCAAGTAGGAACAGCCGTTTCTCCTTTGCCTGCAAGCAACGCCTACTCTTCAATCAAAGATACATTTGGGACCGTGTGGATATAGGGTACTATGACTGAGTAGGAGCAACCATTCTAGGTACTGTAACCTTAGCGTACAAGCAACGCTTACTTTTCAATGATGCTTTCAGGACTTTGCCTTTGTCTTACCTGGCTTACAAAAATGCAATTCTAATGCAGTTGCACACAAACTTGGCCCAGTGTGCAGCCACCTTGTCAATTTTTACAAGCGCCTTACTAAAATCGCTTGCAATTACGTTGCACAATGACAAGGCCCAGTGTTCAGCGACCTTGTCAGTTCTACAAGCTTCTTACTGGTGAATGTTTGCCAGCACTTTGGCACACAAGCTAGGCCCAATGGAAGCCACGATGTAGTTTGGGATTTGCCTTTTTATCAATCCCTGCCTAAGATTGTTTACAAATTCCTGCCAGAGCTTTGCTTATCAAATCCTGCTGGAGTTTGTTTTATCAATGCCTGCCGGAGCTTAACAGACAAGGCCCCAGTGTGTGTGTGCGTGCGCGTCTTCACAGCGTAGAACACAGCGTAGAACAGAATGCACACACAGGTCTGCAAGCGTCTGCAGCTAGCTCTCCGCAACCTGAAACACTAAACCCACCCAAAAATACTTGTTCTGTTGCGTCAGGTACATGTGTGCAGAAGATCACCTACGGATCACTACCGAAAATACAACCCCGTATTGATCATTCAGACGGTGCTATTGTTTGTATGCTTGACAGGTACTTTGCGCACAAGGCCCACTTTGCAGCCACCTGCAATGCCCTGCAGCTCACCAAAGGGCTGCGCCACCGCATGTGGCCCGACACTGCTCAGCAGTGCAGGCAGCTGCCGCATGTGGGGCATCTGATTGCCACTCGTCTGGCTGCTGCTGGTGTCGGCGACCTCAGGTGTGCGATTGTTTTGTGTGTGTGTATTGTCTGAACACACACACACACAAACAAACACACACACAGAAATTGTATTGGTGCACTGTACTGTGCCTTAATGCCAGTGGCATCAGAGTGTTGTGTCGAAGCCTGATGGTTTCTTGCTTTTTAATTGCTCCTTTATGCAAATCATCCATTGCTCCAGGCAGAACATGTCTGCAATTTGGTGCATAAATGGATGGCCAAATCACAACAGTTGGTGCTTCACAGACTGTGAAGAATGAGGATTGAGGACAAACGCTGCCTAGTCCCAGCGTATTATTTTTGCTGTGAAGAATGAGGACTGAGGACGACCAATGCCTAGTCCCAGCAGATTATTCTTGCTGGCACCTCAAAAGAACAACGCACACATGTAATTGAGCACTCTCACATAATCCAGATTCATTTGGCTGTGCTTGTTGCAATCTCTTATCCTTTTGACACAGGTACACAATGCTCCTCAGATCACTGGCAGCACTGAACGCACAAAGGATCGAGTATGCCTTCACCCTCTTACTATTTTGGCACACAAAGCAGCAATTGTGCTGCATTATTCATCAAAAGGCAATTTTTAGGCCTACATCACTGGCAGGATTGAACGCACGAAGGGTTAAGGAAGCCTTTGCTCAGCGCTCCAAATATGCTGGCACACAATGCAGCAACTGTGTTGCGGTGTTACAAAACCAAGGCCAACACTCAACGCAGATCACTGGCAGCGCTGGACGCACGAAGGATCGAGGCCATCGCCCAGCGCTCCTATCCTTTTGGCACACAACTCAAGGCAGAGCTGCAGCGGGTCCTGCCCCCCAAGCTCATCATCCGTGTCACTGGCACACGCCATCTGCACGGTGCGTTGTATGTATCCCGGACAGATGCACACACACACACATACTACGCACACAGACAACGCTCACACAAACACACACACACACACACATTCTCACAGACACAAACACACACAAACACACACATACTACGCACATAGACACAAACACACACAAACACACACAGAAGCACGCACGCACGCATGTACATGCACACACGCACACACAGAAGCACGCAAATCCTCGCGCTTCACGTTCACATAGGTGGCAAGGTGCAGTACGATGTGGAGCTGGAAAGGGAGCCTGAGCAGACCTCACAGCTGCTACCACACGTGCGTTTATAATTGTGCGAGCAGATGAACTCACAGCTGCTACCACACGTGCGTTTATTTTTGTGTAAGCAGACCTCACAGCTGCTACCACACGTGCGTTTAAAATTGTGTGGGCAGATGAACTCACAGCTGCTACCACACGTGCGTCTATTTTTGTGTAAGCAGACCTCACAGCTGCTACCACACGTGCGTTTATAATTGTGCGAGCAGATGAACTTACAGCTGCTACCACACGTGCGTTTATTTTTGTGTAAGCAGACCTCACAGCTGCTACCACACGTGCGTTTAAAATTGTGTGGGTAGATGAACTCACAGCTGCTACCACACGTGCGTCTATTTTTGTGTAAGCAGACCTCACAGCTGCTACCACACGTGCGTTTAAAATTGTGTGGGTAGATGAACTCACAGCTGCTACCACACGTGCGTCTATTTTTGTGTAAGCAGACCTCACAGCTGCTACCACACGTGCGTTTATAATTGTGCGAGCAGATGAATTCACAGCTGCTACCACACGTGCGTTTATTTTTGTGTAAGCAGACCTCACAGCTGCTACCACACGTGCGTTTAAAATTGTGTGGGCAGGCGGTTTTATAGCTGCTAGCACACATTGTTTATAATTCTGTGAGCAGATGACCTCACAGCTGCTACCACACATGCGTTTATAATTGTCTGCTGGTACAAGGTGTAGGTCACACGCTTTGCATTTACAAAGGAGTCAACACACGGCTGCGCATACATTTTATTGGCCAGGATTGGCTTCAAAGCAGCAAGCGACGACTGATCAAGGAATTTAACTCATGTGTACGGTCAACCTCTTGTGTGTGTGTGTGTGTGTGTGTGTGTGTGTGTGTGTGTGTGTGTGTGTGTGTGTGTGTGTGTGTGTGTGTGTGTGCGTGCGTGCGTGCGTGAGGTGCACATGATCAACACGTGTGTACACTAACCTCACTGCTGCTTCCACACTTATGGTTTTGTGCGCTCCTGCCTCACTTATGTTGATAAATGATTGTTCAGAAGGGTAGTGTGTGTGCGTGCATTTGTGGTCATGATTTAGGAATGGTAGATGGAAGAGGAAATAAAGGCACAGTCTCTAACATAATGCGATAAGAATGGAGCCTGTCGTGGCTTGAATGCTCAGGCAATAAACAGCAGCATACAAAACAAGCACTTGCATTCGGTTATAAGACAGTGCAATAGTGCATGCATCCTCTTGCTCACACACACACACACACACACACAGGAGCCTATGCAGCAACATTACTAAAGTTGTCCAGAACCATATATATACGGTGTATATGTATATGCGGTCTTTTTGGCAGGAAATTCACAAAATACACAGTCATATGCGGTGAATGTATACAATTCTAGCCGACTCTAAACATCCCAGATAACAGCAGTAGCAGCAGCAGTAGCAGCATCTTTGCATAACAGAATCCTGATGGGTCCTTGTGATTCCCACAATGAGTAGCTAACATCCTGCTGCCGATCAACACACACTGGTGGCCATGCATTTCTTAGCATTCCATAGCACCAATAATTAGGCCTGTGTAAGGTTTTGTCTTAGTTTTATGTCAAGCCTGTGCTGAGCAGCTCACGTCGTGCTGCTCATACGCAGATGGCCATGCAACAGCAGCAGCAGCAATCCAAACGCTGCACATCCGCTCGGCTGCTGGCAGGGACCCCCTTCAATGACAGCCTGCTGCTGCAGAAGCCCATCACACTTGAGACCTTTGTATCACCCTTCCAGGTGGGTGCTCTATCTCTAAACAACAACTGTTTGATATCGGGGGTCTGCTTGAGTTGTGCTTGGTTGTAATAGATAAGGTACTTAACAACACAAAGCAGCAGCAGAGAGACTGCTTTTGTTCTGTATTGTTCTAGTATGCTGTTTTGCTCTAATTTGCTCGCAAAGCACTCAGCAGTTCATAACAATTAGCCCTCACCATACACAATACTTGTGACTGTTTATGGCGAGGATAGCATTGCATGGTGGGAATCGTTGACAAAGTTGAGCTCAGTTTGTCTGGGGCAGGATGAACGTGCTTTGCAGATCGTGTTAAGTTGGTCATGCTCACGTCTTTTTAACGACCTCCTGTTTTTTGTGCTTAGTGTCAAAAATGCCTAGAGTTGAAATCAACGAGTGGCCATATGCACCCACCATCTTTCACAAATCCTACGACATGCTGCACCCATTTGAGTAACTGCTATCCTTGCATGAAGTACACCAAACAGTATTAATCCCAAACACATGTGCACACATACACACATACACACGGCTGCACACGCACGACTCAAAACACACAGACACACACACACTGTAGAGCCATACTCGCACCTCTCCTGCCACTTATCACTGCTTGCAGTTCAAGGTGACTACTAAAACCCCTGCTGTCAGCACAGGCAACGCGAGCAACAGGCAGCAAGGGTGCCCCTCAAACGCCTCCTCCCCACACCGCCTCGTGTGCTGTGTCATTTTAGAGCACATGGTGAGCACGTGGTGTGGGTGTCTGTACTTGCATGTGTCTGTGTGTGTATGTGTGTGTGTCTATGTGCTCCACGCATGTGCGTGTATGGTGATCTGGATTGCAAGCAGATGGACGTATGGCTTCCACAAGCATATCATCAGCACAGTGCCTGCTTCCCACCCTTGCAGGTGGGTTTGGACACTGTGCAGACGTTTGATGTGTCGGGAGTAGGACCTGTACCCCCTGGCAGCACCGCACTAAGTGCACACACTGAGGGGGCTACATGTGTGGAGGAAATCGAGGAGGACGGCAGGGATGATCAACAACAGCGTGCATACGACGACTCGCAAGGTGCAGCAGGGGGGCGTACGCAAGGTGCTGTGATGCTGCGGCAAAAAGGGGCGGCTAGTGCTGCAGGCTGGGCAGAAAGGGGTGGAGGTGATGGAGTAGAAGAAAGGGAGGGGGGAGG